>Ga0105047_10000637_pt1 | contig 60529 bp, 54 predicted proteins | sample MAT04_FD_78384 | JGI IMG/M metagenome (GOLD analysis project Ga0105047, IMG submission 78384) | Freshwater microbial communities from Lake Fryxell liftoff mats and glacier meltwater in Antarctica - MAT-04 (megahit assembly) | ecosystem: Environmental > Aquatic > Freshwater > Ice > Liftoff... | reverse complement strand
AGCGCCACGAAGAGCTCGGGGCTCGACGTGGCGAAGGCGGCCACCGTGACAGCGATGATCGCCGCCGGCACCCGTGCCCATGCGGCGATGCCGACGGCACCACGCACGAACAGCTCGCCGCCCATTCCAGCGGCGATGATGCCGGCGAGCAGCGTGACGACGGTGGTCATCGGACTCCGGACCCGGCTCGACAGGTGCCGACCAGGGGTGCCGGCGCTCCGCCGCTCACCCTAGTGATGCCGGCCTCCGGCTCTTGGTGGCACCTCCATCGAATTGCCTGTTGACACCGTGCTCATCGACGCCAACATCCTGCTGTACGCCGTCGACGAGCGAAGCCGATTCCATCGTCGAGCTGGGGAGTGGCTGACCGGCGTCCTCGACGGTGAGCAGCGGGTGGGCATCCCGCGGCTCAGCCTGGTGGCCGTTGTGCGCATCGTCACCCATCCCAGGGCGAACGACCGTCCGCTCACGCCGGACGAGGCGGCGCAGATCGTGCTCGCCTGGGTCGAGGTGGACGTCGTCTGGCATCTCGAACCCGGTCCGCGCCACGCCGATCCCATGCGATTGGCGCCGTGTGCCCTGCTCAGTCGACGAAGCGGTAGGTGACCCCGAGCAGGTCGTAGACGCGAATCGCTCGCCGGTCGCGGGTCAGCAGCGTGCGGTCGGCCAGGCGGGCCGCTTCACCGACGAGGGCGTCGTACACCATCCCCCCTTGCAGGCCGAGGCCACCCAGGCGGGCCAGCAGGCGGGACTGCTGGGCGCGGTCGAGGAAGCACCGGTCCCCGAACGCGCCGGTGATGGCCGCCGCCGCCACTTCGGGGTCGACCCGGGCGAGACCCGGGAGGCGGGTGAGCACCGAGTAGGTCTCGAACGCCGCATGGCCGGCCAGCGCTGGTCGGTGGCGCCGGCAGATGGAGCGACAAAGCTCGTGAGCTTCGTGGGCCTCGTCGAGCGCGGCGACGGCGACGCTCGTGTCGCAGGCCCAGGCGTCAGCGCTGGTCGGCATCGCGAAGGGCGCGAATGTCGGCGTCGGTGGTCCGCGGGGAGGCGCCGGCGGCCCGGATCACCGGCCACCCGTCAGCCTGGTCGAGCGTCCGCTTCGGCGGTTCGGCTCGTTCGAGGCGGATGGCCGAGCCTTCGATCAGCACGTCGAACTGCTCCTCGGCCACGATCCCGAGCTCGTCGCGCAACGGCTTCGGCAGCACGATGCGCCCGGCCTTGTCGATCGTGACCCTCATGGGTTGACCGTACCATTTTGATGGGTTGATGGCATTGAAGACCCATTCACGCCCGGGCTCCCCCGCGCGCTCGGAGAACCGCCTTCGGCATTGCCCTCGTTGTGCCTACAGCGCCGGGTGTAACAGTTGGACCATGAAGCCTATGTATAGGGTGATGATGGATTACGGCGGGTTGCGGTAGGCAGACCGGCGGCGAAGTGAGTGCTCGCAGACCTCACGCGCGAGGACGTCGATCGGCGGTTCACTGAGCTGCGCGAGCACGTCGTCGTTCCGAAGGAGTCGATCCACGTCGTAGTAGTGGCGGGCGGTCGCCGCTTTGCGTGCTTCGTCGCCTTCGGTGGCGGCGTGATGAAGGAGCACGAGCTTGTCGACGAGGGTGCGCACCGGTTCGAGCACGAGGATGCTCACCGGCTCGGCCTCGTGGAAGTCGACGGGCAGACCGATTGATTCAGCGTGTTCGGTGATGAGCGACTGGACCGCGAGACGACGTTGGGGGAGCGCGCCGCCACGGGTACCGAGTTCCATCAGCACGCCCGATCGCAGCACTCCCGAGCCGTGAACGGTGGGGTACGTGAACACCGATGTGCGCTTCACGCCTTTGGTGGTCGTCGCTTGGTCGGTCTCCGGCGTGAGGCCAGCGGCCGCCGATGCCCCTTCGACGAACGCCTTCAGCGCGCTGTCCTTCGCCTTCGCACCGCCCGCCGGGAGGACAGCGATGAGATCGACGTCCTCGGAGAAACGCTGGATCAGGTGATGGGCCTTGGAGAGGCTCGTGCCGCCCTTGAACACGAGTGAGCACCCGGTCGTGCGCGACGCGGCCGCCGCGCCTCGGAGGACCTCGGTCACCCAGTAGTCCTTCTCGATGTGCGATGCCGGGATGCCCGTGGCCTCCGCGATGCGCGTGACATAGACGTCGACCTCGTCGAGGTCAGAGCGGAGAAGGCGGCTCATAAGGCGACCGGTTCCACGAGTCCGAGCTGTGTCCAACGCTCACGCGTGGCGACGTGGTGCTCGTGTTGCACTTGCTCGTCGATCACATCGGGGCGGATCTCGCCCGCCCCTGCGAGTCGCTTCGCGACCGCGGCGACCTTGGTCCACGGGACCTCGATACCGGTTGGCCCCGCCCGCAGCACCTCGATGAGCGCGACCTCTGTCGGGCGAAGTCCGAGGATGCGACGTTCGATGGAACGCGACACGAAGCGCGTCCCACGAACCGGTGCCGGAACTCTGCCAGGGACAGCGATCACCTCGGTAGCGGGGACCTGCGTTGTGAGGCCCAGCGCATGCGCGGCGGAAAGAGCGGCCGGGCCCGAACCGATGCCGGCCACTTCGAGTGCGACCTCGGCGGGGCGCGGGAGCGGCATGCCGACGCGTGTCTTCGGGCCTTTCCAGTAGAGGCCCTTGCGGACGCGGACGACCTCGCCCTCTGCCGCCAGCCGGGACATCTCGCACTCGATGGCACGGCGAGGTCCGGGGATGTCGGTCGCTGAGATGAAGGCGCGGACGGGGGAGAACTCGACGTGCTTTCGGACCTGGTGGGCCGTACTCATGAGAGGAAAGCGTATCGGAATCCTCGCAGACTGTCGACAGTGTGCGCCGCTTGCAGGGGTTCCGAGTCAGAGGGCATCGATGCCTTCACACGGCAGAGGTCAAGGATTCAAGTCCCCAAAGGTCCACCCGTTGTCGAACGCCAGCTCAGCTGGCCGCGTCATCGGTCGGATGGTCAGACCTCGACGGTGTAGGTGTCGCGGCCGCTCTTGAGCAGCGTGCCGGGCACGGCGCCGGTGGGCTGGCCATTCACGATGACCGCAATGCCGTTCACCAGCACCCGCTCGACGCCGTAGGAGTCGGCGGTGAGACGCACACAGCCACCGGGCAGGTCGGCCACCATGTGCGCGGGCTCGCTGTCCACGGTCTCGGGGTCGATCACGGTGATGTCGGCGACCTTGCCGACCTCGAGGGTGCCGCGATCGCGCAGGCCGAACAGCTCGGCCGGCACCTGGGTGATGAGCTGCACGGCCCGCTCGAGGCTGACGAGCTTACGGCCGCGGATCATGTCGCCCAGGAAGCGGGTGGGGTAGGTGGCCCCGCACATGCGGTCGAGGTGGGCGCCGGCGTCGGAGCCACCGATCATGGCCCGGGGGTCGTTCCACGCCTCGGCCCGCATCTCCCAGGTGGCGGGGTCCTTGTCCTTCGGGGCCGGCCACAGGATGGTGCGCAGGCCGTCGGCGGTCACGATGTCGAGCAGGGTGTCGAACGGCGACGTGCCCCGCTCGGCGCTGATGTCGGCCACGGTGCGGGTGGACAGCCCAGCGTTCTCGGGGGCGAACGTGTCGCCGATGACGTAGTCGTCCCAGTCGGCCAGGCGGCGGTACACGCCGGCCTCCTGTGAGTGCGACGCCTCGAGCATGCGGGCCCGCACCTCGGGGTCGCGCAGGCGGGCGATGCGCTCGTCGACGTCGACCTGGAGGATGTCCTGCCAACCGGGCAGCAGCCAGATGCCGCAGAACGTGAGGAAGTTCATGTTCATGGGCACCAGTACCGGCATGGTGAGGGCGATGACCTTGCCACCCAGCTCGGCGGCGCGGTCGCCGGCGGAGAGCTGGCGGGGCACCCGGTCGGCTTCGCGACTGTCGATGGTGAGCACGTTCCAGTTGAGGGGGCGCTTGGCCGCGGCGCTCATCTCGGCCAACAGCTCGATCTCGTGGTCCTCGAAGCGGTCGAGGCACCCGTTGACGATGCCTTCGAGGGACGTGCCCTCGTGCTGGCCGGTCTCGACGCACAGCGCCATGAGCTCCTCGGTGGTGGACCAGCGGCTGGGCACGGGCTGGCCGTCGCCGTCGCTGTGCGAGCCCGACAAGGTGGTGGAGAAGCCCAGGCCGCCGGCCTCGATGCCCTTGCCCAGTTCGGCGACCATCGCCTCGATCTGCTCGGGGGTGGCCTCGTTGCCCACGGCGTCGGGGCCCATCACGTAGCGGCGCAGCGCGCAGTGGCCGACCAGGAAGCCGGCGTTGACCGCGATGTTGCCCTCGAAACGAGACAGGTAGTCGGCGAACGTCTCCCAGTTCCAGTCGATCTGGCGGAGGGCCGGAAGGGGCATGCCCTCGACGCGGGCCATCATGTTCTGGAGGTAGTCGGTCTCGGCGGGATCGGGGCGCAGCGGGGCGAGGGTGAAGCCGCAGTTGCCGTTGATCACCGTGGTGACGCCGTGGTTGGCCGACGGCGACGCGCCCGGATCCCAAAGGAGCTGGGCGTCGTAGTGGGTGTGGGGGTCGACCACCCCGGGCATCACGACCTTGCCGGTGGCATCGGTGACGATGGCGGCCTCGTCGGTGATGGTGCCGATGGCCACGATGCGACCGTCCTCGATGCCCACGTCGGCGAGGCGGCCGGGTGCGCCGGTGCCGTCCACGACCGTGCCGCCCTTGATGATCTCGTCGAGCATGGAAGGTCCCCTGTTGTCGTCGGCGGGACCGAGGCCCGACGCCGGTTTCTGACGGACCGTCAGATTACACTCCCGGGGGCACGACGCCACCTCGGGCCCACCCGGCCCGGTCACCACCAGGGGGACCCACATGCAGTTCTGGCACAGCACCGCGTTCATCGACCCGACCGAGCTGCCGGCGCTGGCTGTGGCCTGCGAGGACGCCGGCTTCGGGGGCCTGCTGGTGTCGGATCACCTGCTCTACCCGGAGATCATCGAGTCGGCCTACCCCTACCAGGCCGACGGCCAGGCCTTCTGGAACGCAGCCACGCCGTGGGTCGACTCGTGGGTGGCCATCGCCGCCATGGCCGCGGTCACCACGAAGGTGCGGTTCAGCCACGGCATCTACGTGTTCCCCATGCGTCACCCGGTGGAGGTGGCCAAGCTGGCCGGCTCGGCCGCCGTCATGTCCGGCGGGCGCGTCGCCCTCGGCGCCGGGGTGGGTTGGATGGCTGAAGAGTTCGCGATCCTGGGCGAGGACTTCACCACCCGGGGCCGGCGCACCGACGAGGGCTTCGAGGTGTGCCGCAAGCTCTGGACCGGTGAGGCCGTGAGCCACGATGGCGAGTTCTACTCGTTCCCCGCCGTCACCATGTCGCCCGCCCCTCCCGGCGGCACCATCCCCATCTGGATAGGCGGCCACTCCGAGCCGGCGCTGAAGCGCTCGGCCCGCAACGACGGGTGGGTGGGCAACGCCTACCCACTCGACGAGGCCGACGCCGTGCTCGACCGCCTCGACGCCCACCTTCGGGCCAACGGCCGTGAGCTCGGCGACGGCTACGAGTGCATCCTCGGCATCTATTCGCTGAACCCCGACGATTTCCGCCGCTTCGCCGACCGGGGTGTCACCGGCTTCCTGGCCGCCCCGGCCATGCTCGCCGGCCACGCCGCCGAGGCCAAGGGCGTGCCGGTCACTCTGGCCGACCGGGTCGCCGCGGTGGCCCGCTTCGGCGACGAGGTCATCGCCCCCCTGTACGGCTGAGGCCATCGCCTCGCCGACGGGCCTCGGGCCGCTCCACCTGCCTGTCGAGTCAGCCCCGGCGGGCCCGGGCGGCCAACGCCGGGCGGTCGAGGACGTCGACCCGGCCCCGGCGGAGACGGAGCAGGCCTCTCCCTTCGGCGGCGCGCAGCGCCCGGTTGGCCGTGGGGCGGGTGGTGCCGGCCATGGCGGCGATGTCGTCCTGGCGGATGGTTATGCAGATGGCGTCGCCGTCCACCTCTCCGAGCTGGTCGCAGAGCTCGTCGAGGCGGCGCAGCACCCGCGTCTCGACCGGCACATAGAGCGACTCGAGCACGAAGTCCATCAGCCGGCGCATCTGCACGGCGAGGAGCTCGGACATGAACTGCTCCACCCCCGGGTCGGAGCGGCGGAGCTTCTCGAACTCGCTCCAGGCCAGCGAGCGGGTCTCGGCCTTCGTGAGGGCGACGGCCGATCCGATGCGGCGGTGATCGGGAATGAGCATCCCACCGAGGCCGAACACGTCGCCGGGCTGCTGGACGTCGAGGATCACCTGGTCGCCCAGCGGTGACGCGACCTGGAAGCTGATGTGGCCCTTCTCTACGATGTGGATGGCGTCGCCCGGGTCGCCTTGGTGATAGATCACCTCCCCACGGGCGAATCGGCGCCGGCGCATCAACGAGAGCAGCAGCCGCCGCTCGTCCTCGCCGATCACTTCGAACAGCGAGTTCCCGTTGCCCATGGGTACAGGAACGTACAGGGGACGCGGTCACCGCTGCTGTCTGTGCCGGCGGACACGTTGTCAGTGTGTCGACGGGCACGGACTCCGTGGCTCCGAGCCCACATGCTGGGTCCATCGAGGGCGGCGGCGCTCGAACGGACCTGGCGGGAACCAGGATCGATGGCCCCCGGGAGGCGGAACTGGGGGCCATCGAGATCCCGGCTGGCGTTGTGACGAATGCCGCAGTTCTGACGTATCGTCAGATCCATGGCAACGACGACGACCGATTCGTACCGTCAGCTCATCGGGGGCGAATGGCTCGAGGGTGGGAACGGCACCTACGAGATCATCAACCCGGCCACCGAAGGTGTCGTCGGTGAAGCTCCCGAGGCCTCGACCGACGACGTGCGGTCGGCCGCCGCGGCCGCGGCCGAGGCCTTCCCGGCCTGGAGCCGCACCAGCCCTGAAGAGCGGGCCGCCCTGCTGCGCGCCGCCGGTGCCCGTCTGGCCGAGCGCACCCCCGAGCTGATCCCCCTCGTCATCGCCGAGGCGGGTGCCACCTCTTCGGTGGGCTCGCTCATGCAGATCCCCGTCGCCATCAGCCGCTTCGAGCGCTACGCCCGCGGCGCCATGACCGACCTCACCAAGGGCCTGCCCCCTCAGCCCATCGGCGCCACGCCGCTCGCCGCCGGCGCCCTCATGGGCGGCGTCGTCAACCGGGTGCCCGTCGGCGTGGTGGCCTGCATCTCGCCCTACAACTTCCCCACCACCAACATGGTCGGCAAGATCGCCCCGGCCCTGGCCGTGGGGTGCACGGTGGTCATGAAGCCGGCCCCCCAGGACCCGCTCTGCGTCATCGAACTGGCCAAGATCCTCGACGAGGTGGGCTTCCCACCCGGTGTCGTCAACATCGTCACCGGGTCCGCGCCCGAAGTGGGTGCGGTACTCGTCGACGACGACAACATCGACATGGTGAGCTTCACCGGCTCCACGCCCATCGGCATCAAGATCATGGAGGCCGGGGCGCGCACCATGAAGCGCCAGCTCCAGGAGCTCGGCGGCAAGGGTGCCTGCGTCATCACCGCGGACGCCGACCTCGACAAGGCTGTCGCCGGCATCGCCTCGGTGTGGGCCTTCCACTCGGGGCAGATCTGCACCGCTCCCACCCGCGTCATCGTCCACCGCAGCCGCTACGACGAGCTGGTCACCCGACTGGCCCAGGCGGCCAAGGCGCTGAAGGTCGGTGACCCCCTCGACGCCGCCACGGTGGTCGGCCCGGTCATCTCCGCCGTCCAGCGCGACCGCATCCTCGGGCACATCGCCAACGGTGTGGCCGAAGGGGCCGAGCTCGTCGTCGACGGCCGCGACCCCGGAATGGACAAGGGCTTCTACGTGGGCCCCACCCTGCTCGCCGGCTGCAACAACGGCATGAGCCCGGTGCGCGAAGAGATCTTCGGCCCGGTGGTGGTGGTGGTCCCGTTCGACGACGAGGACGAGGCCATCCGCATCGCCAACGACAGCGACTTCGGGCTGCTCTCCTACGTCTTCTGCGAGGACGGGGCCCGGGCCTACACCCTGGCCAAGCAGATCCGTTCCGGCACCGTCGCCATCAACACCGCGCAGCGCCACCACGAGGTGCCCTTCGGCGGCTTCAAGCTGTCGGGGGTGGGCCGCGATGGCGGCGACTACGGCCTCGAGGCCTACACCGAACTGCAGTCCGTCATCTGGCCGGCCTGACCACCACCTCTTCGTTTGAACAGCAACCATCGCCGGGCGCCTGAGCGTCGGGCCCACCAACGGGGGAATCCATGAAGGGCATCGTCTACACCGGTGACAAGGGCGCAGAGGTCCTCGACGGGCTCGAGGTCCGCGACGCCGGCCCCGGTGAGGTCATCGTCAAGGTCATGGCCGCAGGTGTCTGCCACAGCGACATCACCGCGGCCTCGGGCGCCTTCGGTTGGCCGGCCCCGGCCGTGCTCGGCCACGAGGGCGCCGGCATCGTCGACCAGGTCGGCACCGGCGTCACCAACGTCGAGGTGGGCGACCACGTCATCATCTCCACCCTGGCCGCCTGCGGGATGTGCAAGGCCTGTGGCGCCGGCAAGCCGACGCGCTGTCGCCAGACGCTCGGCAACATGGCCCAGCCCTTCACCCTGAACGGCGACGCCTGCTGGAACTTCGCGGCGGCATCGGTGTTCACCGAGCGCACGGTGATCAAGGCCATCCAGGCCGTGAAGATCCCCAAGGACGTGCCGTTCACGTCGGCCTGCCTCGTCGGCTGTGGTGTGATGACCGGCGCCGGCGCCGTGCTCTACCGCTCGAACGTGGAGGTCGGCCAGACCGCCGTGGTGTATGGCTGCGGCGGGGTGGGCCTCAACGCCCTCCAAGCCCTGCGGGTGCGCCGGGCCAGCCGCATCATCGCCATCGACGTCGACCCGCAGAAGGAGGCCCTGGCCCGCCAGTTCGGGGCCACCGACTTCCTCGACGGGCGCAGCGACGACATCGTCGACCAGGTCCGCACCCTCGTGCCCTACGAGGAGGGTGTGCTGTCGGGCCCGTTCGGCGCCGGCGGCGTGGACTGGGTCTACGACGTGGTGGCCCGTCCCGAGGTCACCCTCAACGCCCTGAACATGCTCGACTGGGGCGGCACCGTGGTGGTGATCGGCACCCCCGGCGGCGACGCCAAGTTCGAGCTCCCCTACCAGCCGTTCACGCAGAACGAGCGCGGCATCATCGGCGTGCGGGCCGGCTCGTACAGCCCGCACGTCCACATGCCCCAGATCATCGAGCTCTACCGGCGCGGCGAGTTCCTGCTCGACGAGTTGGTCACCAACACCTACCCCCTCGAGGGCTTCCACGACGCCGTGCACGACATGGAGAGCGGCGGCGTGGCCCGCGGCGTGCTCACCTTCTCCTGACCCGCGTCCGTCCCGGCCGACACTGCCCCTGAGGAACGAGACCATGGACCAGCGCTTCATCGACACCTACGCCGTCGTCACCGGCGCCGCCTCCGGCATCGGTCGGGCCACGGCCCGGCGCATCGCCGCCGAGGGGGGCACCGTGGCCTGTCTCGACGTCGTGGCTGACGCCGCCGCCGAGACCGCCGCCCTCATCGGCGAGGACGGGGGCACGGCCATCAGCGCCACGTGCGACGTCAGCTCGTGGGAGGCCGTCGAGGCCTCGGTGGCCGGCGTGCTGTCCGAGTTCGGCCGCATCGACGTGCTCTGCAACGTGGCCGGCATCGGTGGCTTCCAGGAGTCCCACGAGGCCGACCCCGCCCACTTCGCCCGCATGGTCGCCATCAACCTCACCGGCACCTTCCACATGTGCCGGGCCGTGCTGCCCGACATGGTGAGTCGCGGCGAGGGCTCGATCGTCAACACCGCCTCCACCGCCGGGATCATGGGTCAGCCGTGGAGCGCGGCCTACTGCGCGTCGAAGGGCGGCGTGGTGATGCTCACCAAGGCCCTGGCCACCGAGTACGACCTGCCGCTGCGCATCAACGCCGTGGCCCCCGGTGGGGTGGAGACGCCGCTGTACATGCAGTTCCTGCCGCCCGAGGGGGTCGACTGGAAGCGCATGAAGAAGATGAGCCGCGACCACGTGCCGCCGGCCAAACCCGACCAGCTCGCCGCCACCTTCGCCTTCGTGGCCAGCCACGACGCCGACAACATGACCGGCGCCATCGTGGTGTGCGACAGCGGCATCTCGATCTGACCCGCCGGACCGATCCGCCCGACCGACCGACTCGACCGAACCACATCTCAGGGGGACCACCGTGCCACTCAACGACCACTTCCGTGAACTGTCCGCCAAGGTGCGCAACTGGGGGCGTTGGGGCGACGACGACCGTCTCGGGACCGTCAATTTCATCGACGACGAGGCCCGTCGCCGGGGGGCGTCGTCCGTGCGTAGCGGCAAAGCCTTCTCGTTGGCCATCCCGCTCGACTTCGACGGGCCTCAGCTCGGCTTCATCGGCCGCCGCCAGAACCCGCAGCACACCATGCTCGAGATCAACTCGCCGGGGGTGCTCGACCCCGAGTTCAAGTCGAGTGACGACATGATCGTGCTGTGCCTCCAGGCCGCCACCCATTGGGATGGTCTGAGCCACGTCAGTTACGAGGGCAACCTCTACAACGGTGTGCCCGCCGACTCGATCACCGTCGACGGGGCCACGGTGCTCGGCATCCAGCATCTGAAGACCCTCACCGGTCGGGGCGTGCTGCTCGACATCGCCCGCCTCAAGGGCGTCGACCAGCTCGAGGGCGGCTACGCCGTCACCGGCGACGACCTCGACGCCGCCGCGGAGATGGGCCGGGTCACCATCGAGTCGGGCGACATCGTGATGTTGCGTACCGGCCAGATGCAGACCCTCAAGGCCGGCGACAAGATGAGCTACACCATGACTGCGGCGGGGCCGTCGCTGCAGAGCGTCGAATGGTTCCACCGCAACGAGATCGCCGCAGTGGCCGTCGACAACGGCACCTTCGAGGTGTTCCCGTGTGAGTACGACACCATGCCGCTGCCGGTGCACCTGCTGCACCTGGTCGACATGGGCCTCACTCAGGGCCAGCACTTCGACATGGAAGAACTGGCCGCCGACTGCGCCGACGACGGCCAGTACACGTTCCTGCTGTCGGCCCCACCCCAGCCCATCACCAACGCCACGGGCTCACCGGTCAACCCCATCGCCGTCAAGTAGGGAACGTCTCAGTCGCCGCCGAAGACGTCCTGGCCGACCCGACCTGCTGCGAGGAGGGCGCTGCGGACCGGCAACGCTTCTCTCGGGCGGTCAGGCCACCTTGGTGAGGACGCTCCACGGGTCCGGGTTGGCGGGGTCACTGAGCAGGGTGAGGTTCGTTGCAGTGGCACCAGCCACAGTGAAGGCCACCGGGAGCTTCTGGCCTGCGGCGATCGGCCCGGGGTCAAAAGCAAACGTGTCACCGCTGACGGGCTCGAGCGCGAATGTGGATGTCCCGTTCGGGCCGGCGGCCATGACCAGCTTCCCGGCCTCCGGCTCGGAGATCGTGATGGTCCCGTAGAAGTCGTTGGTGTAGGTGCCGGTGTAGGTGGTCGCGGCCTTGGGTGGAGCTGTTTCGGCGGCCGCCTCGGATTCGTCGGGATCGGGAGTCGGCTCGAAGATCTGCCGATAGAAGGTCGTCCAGTCCTTGGTCTGCGCGCCGGCAATGAGCTGGTCGATGTAGCTGTCGACGATGGCTTCGGGCGCTCCGACCGGCGCGCCGTTGGTGAGCACGACGATGCCGAAGCCTTCGGTGGGCAGCAGCCGCACCGTGGTCGAGGCACCGGCCGGGAAGGCGCCTGAGGCCTGCAACTGGAACATCCCGAAGTCGTTCTGGTTGCCGTTCCACCCGTAGCCGGAGTAGAGCTGGTTGGTGACCGGCGCACCGGCCGGGGTCCTGGTGATGGCCGAGCGGTAGGTCGCCGCCAGCGCCTCGGGCTCGATGATCTGGGTGTCGCCGAGCTTGCCATCGGCCAGTTCGATGCGCAGCCACGTGCCCATGTCGTTGGCGTTGGCGCTGGCGCCGCCGGCTGGGGCGGCAACATCGTCGTTCAGGTCCAACCCCGGCGTGAAGGACCCATTCACGTTGGCGTGAAGTGCGGCGCGGTTCGCGCGCGAAGCGAAGTCGTCGTGTCGGAAGCTCGACGACGTCATCCCTGCCGGGGCGAACAGCTTCTGATCGGCCGCGTCGGCGAATGTCGTGCCAGCACCGGTGGCGGCAGCGACGCCACCGGCGGTCGTGCCGATGTTGGAGTAGGAGTAGCTGTCACGGAACCGGTCCAGCGGCAGATACCGGAGCCGACTGAGGATCTCGCCCTGGTCGAAGCCGAGGATCGTGAGCCCATCGGGCGCCTGACCGGGGAGGCCGGTGCGGTGGCTGTAGTAGTCGCCGATGGTGGCGTGGTCGCTGACCCACGGATCGGACAACAGCGTCGTCGGGTCCCACTTCGTGACCGGATCGTCCCAGGAGACCTTGCCGTCGCTGACGATCCCGGCCACGACCGTCGAGCCGAACGGCTTCGAGAGCGACGCCAACTGGAACACCGTGTCGGCGTCGACCTCCTCGGGTTTGCCCAGCTCGCGCAGGCCGTAGCCCTTCGTGTAGACGACCTCGTCGCCGTAGACGACGGCGACCGACGCGCCGGGCACGCCCGTCCGGTTCAGGACGTCCGTCACGATCCCGTCGAGGGTCGCGAACGAGCCCTGGATCGTCGATGCCGAGATCTGCTGGCCCTGTGCCGCCACGACCGCGTCGGTCGTGGGCGCGGCCTGCCCGTCGCTCGTGGACGACGTGCACCCGGCGATCACGAGCGCGAGCACAGCGGTACTGGCGACCACCGCCCGCTGCGGCCCACGGCGACTCGACCATCGGCGAGTTCGATCAACTGCAACCATCGACTCTTCCTTCTTCCCTGACCTCGGTATCAGGAGAACGTAGCCTTCGCGACATGCGCCGCTGTCGCGGTCGAATGGGGGCGGGGTGGCTTCTCGTCCGGGATCACGAGCAACCGGACCACGGGCTCCACTCCGTGACCCTGCCGCCCAAGCGCCCTCGCGGGAGCGAACGGCTAGGTTGACCCGGTCAATCAGATCCCAGGGGGAACAGCACATGGCGATGCCCGAGGGCCTGCCCGTCATCGACACGATGATCGGGTTCCCGGCCAAGGACATGAAGGCGCAGTACGCCTTCATCACCCAGCAGACCAAGGACGCCGAGTCGAAGGACGACTTCGAGTTCCCGGTCGAGTACATGTTCAAGGCGCCGCCCGACAAGGAGAAGGCCCTCAAGGAGACCGACGACCCGGTCGCCTACACCCTCGAGCAGATGGACAAGTGGGGTATCGCCAAGGGCCTCGTCGGCGTCGGTGGCGACAGCGGCGGCCGGTCCACCGGCGAGGACGCAATCACCCGCTATCCCGATCGTTTCATCCCGCAGTGCAACGGCGACCCCAACGACGGCATGAAGGGCATCGAGTCGATCGTCCGGGCCTACGAGATCTGGGGCGTGCGTTCCATCGGCATGTTCCCTGCGGGCACGTACCCGCAGGTGGCCATCGACGACAAGAAGATGTACCCGATCTACTCCAAGGCCTGCGAGCTCGACATCCCCGTGTTCGTGTGCACCGGCATCCCCGGGCCCCGCATCAAGTTTGCGGTGCAGCACGTCGAGCTCATCGACGAGGTCATGTACGACTTCCCCGATCTCACCTACGTGAGTCGCCACGGCTGTCAGCCGTGGACCGAGCTCATGGTGAAGCTCATGCTGAAGTGGCCGAACCTCTACTACTCCACGTCGGCCTTCGCCCCGAAGCACTACGACCAGCGCATCATCGACTACGCCAACACCCGTGGGGCCGACAAGGTGATCTACGCCGGGTACTTCCCCATGGGCCTCTCGCTCGAGCGGATCATGACCGAGATGCGCAACGTGGGGTTCAAGGACGAGGTCTGGCCCAAGTTCCTCCACCAGAACGCCGAGAAGGTCCTCAAGCTCTGACACGGGGTCGCACGGCGCCAGCCCCCTCTCCTGGCGAACCTGTCTACGAACGCCGCCCCATGGGGCGGCGTTCGTAGACAGGTTCGGGGAAGGCAAGGGAAGGGAAGGGGCGCGGGTCGAGTGGGAGGCGGCGGCGGGGTCGCGGTACTGTCGTCGGCTGATCTGATGGAGCGTCAGAAACGTGGGAGCCGGTCCGGCTGACCCGCGTCGGCGCTCCCGGCCGACACCAGGAGACACCCCATGACCAGCTTCCTCGAGGGCAAGACCATCGCCGTGACCGGTGGGGGCCGAGGCATCGGCCGGGCGGTGTGCCTGGCCGCCGCGGCCGAGGGCGCCAACGTGATCGTGGCCGACTACGGAGTGGCCGCCGACGGCACCGAGCCCTCCAGCGAGATCGCCGACGCCGTCGTGGCCGAGATCACCGCCGCCGGTGGTACCGGCCTGGCCCTGGCCGGTGACGTGTCGACCATCGCCGGCGGCGACGGCATCGTGACCGCCGCCCTCGACACCTACGGGCGCATCGACGGCGTGGTCTGCGTCGCCGGCATCCTGCGCGAGCGGATGCTGTTCAACATGACCGAAGAAGAGTGGGACGACGTGGTGCGGGTTCACCTCAAGGGCACGTTCACCGTGTTCCGTTCCGCATCCGGCTGGATGCGCAAGAATGGTGGCGGCTCGCTGGTGTCGTTCACCTCCGGCGTGTGGTCACTCGGGTCCACGGCCCAGGCCAACTACGCCGCAGCCAAGGGCGGCATCGTGTCGCTCACCTACTCGGCTGCCGCCGGCCTGCACCGCTACGGCGTGCGGGCCAACTGCATCGCCCCGGTGGCCCGCACCCGCATGTCGGCCAACGTGCCCATGGCCCTGGCCGAGAACGGCGAGCCCGAGGACGTGGCCCCGATGGTGGTGTACCTGCTCTCCGACCAAGCATCGGAGGTCACCGGTCAGGTGTACTCGGTGGTCGGCGGCAAGATCGCCGTCTGGGACCAGCCACGAGAGGTGCGAGCCATGTACACCGAAGGTCGTTGGACGCCCGAGGCCATCGCCGCCTCGCTGCCGGGCACCGTGGGTACCGAACCGCTCAAGGCCATCCAGATGGCCGAGGCCAGCCGCCTGGCCGCGGCGGCCGGCGAGAAGCCGAACACCTGATGGGCCTGCCGGTCGACGTCTCGACGGTCGGTGACGACACCTTCCGCGCCGACGTCCAGGCGTGGCTGGCCGATCACATCGTCGGGGAGTACGCCACCCTCAAAGGGCGAGGCGGGCCGGGCGACGAGGAGATCGGCTTCGAGATCCGTGATCGCTGGGAGCGCCTCCTCGGCGAGGCGGGGTGGATCGGCCTCGGTTGGCCCGTCGAGCACGGCGGGCGTAACGCCACCGTCGGCCAGCAGATCATCTGGGCCGAGGAGTACGCCCGGGCCCAGGCCCCCGGCCGGGTGAACCACATGGGCGAGAACCTCATGGGCCCCACCCTCATCGAGCACGGCACCCCCGAACTGTGTGCCCGCTTCCTTCCTGGCATCCTGCAAGGCGAGGAGCGTTGGTGTCAGGGCTACAGCGAGCCCAACGCCGGCTCCGACCTGGCCAACGTCCAGACCAAGGCCCTGCTCGACGGCGACCAGTGGGTAGTCAACGGTCAGAAGGTGTGGACGTCGCTGGCCCACGTGTCGCACTGGTGCTTCGTGGTGGCCCGCACCGAACCCGGCACCGCCCGCCACAAGGGCCTGTCGTTCCTGCTCGTGCCCATGGACCAGCCCGGCGTCGAGGTGCGGCCCATCGAGCAGATCACCGGGGGCGGCGAGTTCAACGAGGTCTTCTTCACCGACGCCGTCACCGGGGCCGACCTCATCATCGGTGAGCCGGGTAAGGGTTGGGGCGTGGCCATGGACCTTCTGGCCTTCGAGCGGGGCATCTCCACCCTCGCTCAACAGGTGGGGTTCGAGCGTGAGCTCGACCATCTCATCGCCCTGGCCCAGGCCAACGGCAAGGCCACCGACCCGGTGTTGCGCCAGCGCCTGGTGCAGGCCCACATCGGCCTCCAGCTCATGCGGTGGAACGGCCTGCGCTCGATGGGTTCGGGCGTGCCCGGCCCCGAGGCGTCGATCTCCAAGCTGTTCTGGGGCACCTGGCACAGTGACCTCGGCGAGCTGGCCATGGACATCCACGGCGCCGACGCCATGATCGCCGAGGGCTTCCCGTACGAGCTCACCCTCGACCAGAAGCTGTTCCTGTTCACCCGGTCCGAGACCATCTACGGCGGCAGCAACGAGATCCAGCGCAACGTGCTGGGCGAACGGGTGCTCGGCCTTCCCAAGGAGCCCAGCCCCACATGAGCCAGCCCGTGCCTCCGTATCCGTCCGCTCACGGGCTGCTGGCCGGTAAGAAGGTGCTCGTCACCGCTGCCGCCGGAACCGGCATCGGCTTCGCCGCGGCCAAGCGGTGCGTGGAGGAGGGGGCCACCGTCGTCATCTCCGACAAGCACGAGCGGCGCTGCGCGGAGTCGGCGTCCGAGCTGGGAGTGGTCGGCATCCCCTGCGACGTCACCGTGGAGGACGACGTGCAGGGGTTGATCCGCGGTGCTGTCGAGGCCCTCGGCGGGCTCGACGTGGTGATCAACAACGCCGGCCTCGGCGGGGAGGTGCCGTTGGTCGACATGACCGACGACCAGTGGAGCCTGGTCATGGACGTCACCCTCAACGGCACTTTCCGCTGCATGCGGGCCGAGCTCCGGCACCTGTACGCCCAGGGCACCGGTGGCGTGATCGTGAACAACGCCTCGGTGCTCGGCTGGCGGGCCCAGCACGGCCAGGCCCACTATGCCGCGGCCAAGGCCGGGGTGATGGCCCTCACCCGCTGTGCCGCCATCGAGGCCGCCGAGCACGGCGTGCGGGTGAACGCCGTGGCGCCGTCGTTGGCCATGCATCCGTTCCTGGCCAAGGTCACCAGCGAGGAACTGCTGGCCGAGCTCGAGTCGCGCGAGGCCTTCGGGCGGGCGGCCGAACCCTGGGAGATCGCCAACGTCATGGTGTTCCTGGCGTCGGACTACTCCACCTACATGACCGGCGAGATCGTCTCGGTGAGCAGCCAACACCCGTAGATCTGCTTGGCGAGGCGCCGGTCGCCCGTCGACCGAGAGCGACTGTCCCACCCCCTTCGTACACTTGTTCGTATGGTTGGATCGGTTGCACAAAAGCCGGTGACGGCGACGGGGATGACACGGGGCGCGGTGCGCAAGCTACGTCGGGCCGTCGATGCGGCGATGGCCGATTTCGACGTGGCCCTGGTGGCCGCCGCCGATGCCGCCGACATGGCCCGTGAGTTCACGGCCCTGAAGCGGCGCTTCGAGGTGGCCGAGCTGGCCTGCACCAAGCGGGTGGCCGATGCCGGTCTCGTGCGCACCCGGGGCGATCACGACGGCGCCAAGGCCACGGGCCGGCGGCTGGGGGTCACGCACGGCCAGGCGGCGCAGATGCTGGCCTTGGCCGACCAGCTCCACCGGTTGCCGAGCACCCGAGAAGCCTTCGAGGCCGGCCGCATCTCCAAGGAACAGGCGGCCGAGGTGGCCCGCACCGCATCGGTTCGACCGCAGGCCGAAGCCGACCTGCTGCGGGTGGCCCAGCACGAGTCGCTCGGAGAGTTGAAACGGCGGGCGCAGAAGATCCGGGCCACCGGCGAGGACGGCGAGGCCAAACTGCGGCGCTTGCACCGCCAGCGCTACCTGCGCACCTGGACCGACTCCGAAGGGTCCGGCTGCGGGCGCTGGTCGTTGCCGGGCCACCTGCACGCCGAGCTCATGGCCGCGCTGGCTCCGTGGCGCGAGCAGATCTTCTCCGACAGTCGTCGCGCTGGTCTCCGGGAGGCGCCCGAGGCCTACGACGCCGACGCGCTGATCGAACTGGCCCGCGACGCCGCGGCGTTCGCAGCGTTGGACCGCGACGACGCCGACGAGGGGGGCGCTCCGATCGGGGGTGACGCTGCTGATCGGGCGGGTACCGGGGCCGGGGATGACGCTGCCGACGGGGCGGGCACGCCGATCGGGGGTGACGCTGCCGACCGGGTGGGCAAGCCGAACGAGGGTGACGCCGCTCGCCGCCCGAGGTCGAACCGGAGCGATCGACGGAGGCCTACCGGTCGAACGCAGACCAAGGTCATCGTCCGTGTCGACTGGGCCGCGTTGCGGCGTGGTCACCCCGAGGGTGACGAGATGTGTGACATCGCCGGGCTGGGTCCGATCCCCGTCGCCGTGGTCCGTGAGCTCCTGGCCGACGACCCGTTCGTCGCCGCCGTTCTCACCGAGGGCACCGATGTCCGTTCGGTCACCCACTTCGGACGACGGGCCACCGCGCTCATGCGCACAGCCCTCGAATGGACCGACCAGGGCTGTGCGGTACTCGGATGCCCCAATCAGGCGCGACTCGAGATCGACCACACCGAGGAGTGGGCCCGCACCAGGCACACTCGCCTCGACGAGCTCGACCTGCTCTGCCGGCACCATCACCGGCAGAAGACCCACGACGGCTACCGACTCGAACCCGGCCGCGGCACCCGCCGGTTCCTCTCGCCTGCTGAACAGGCGGTCGGGCCGTCGGGCGAGGGCCGATCACCGCCCGGGTTCGCCGCCTGACGGCCCTGGCGTTCTGGCCGGGCTGGGGCTGATCGGCCGGCGGTGACCTGGCCTCGTGTTGGTCGGGCTGGCGCCGGTCGACCGGGCCCCTGACCCACGCTCGTGCCGTGCCCACGGGAAGCTGTCGGAAGTGACGCCCTACGCCATCTACTTCGTGGCCATGCTGGCCCCCTGGGCGATCGTCGCCGTGATTGCGGCGATCCACCGAGGGCGGAAGGGCGAGATCGTGGGACGCGGGCGCGGGGCGGTGGCCGGTCTCTCGGCCGCGTTCCTGGTCTGCTGCGGCTGGTTGATCCTGGGGTGGGCACTTCCTGACGCGCTCGATGACCTGCCTGCCGATCAGCAGACGTCCGTCGGTGGTGCACTCGGTTCCTCACCGTCATGCGGGATGCTGCCGTTTGCCCGGGTCTTGGAGGTCGAGGTCGCCGAGAACGAGCTCAGCTTCACCTGCGGGCTCACACCCTTCGGCTGGCCCCGGTTCAGCAGCGAAGGCCAGTGCGCCGAGGGAACATGGCAGGTCCCCGGGATCTTGGGCCCGACGGGGTCAGGCAACTGTGGCCCGACGATGAGGTCGAGCGGCTGACAGCACCGATGTCGCCCGGGGTGGCTCAGCGGAAGGTCTGGATGGGGAGGTGGGTGGCCATGGCGCTGCCCGGGGGGCCGAGCAGGGTGTGGGCCCGCAGGTTGCGCTGGTGGAACAACTGGAGCAGCTCCACGTCGTGGGCGCCGGTGTCGGCGTCGGCCAGCACGAACTTCTCGAGATCGGCTTCGCCGGCGAACCAGTCGGCCGATCGATAGCCGAGCAACGACTCCAGGTCATCGAGGTCGGCGGCGCTGACCTGCTCACCAACCTCGTCGGCCCGCAGGGCATGGCGGGCCGTGCGAAACATGGTGCGCAGCCGGTAGCGCAACCACTCGTCGTCGGCGGGAAGGCCGCGCAGTACGTCGGCCATGTGGGCGATCGCCGTCGACGCCCGCGACTCGACCGGATCGGGCTGATCGATGGTCGGCAGTTCCACTCGCAGGATCTCGGCCAGGGCCTCGGTGGCGAACAGGTTCGTCTCACCACACCACTGCATGTTGGTCATCAGGTCGGTGTCGGCGTTCGGGCGGCGCACGGCCTGGCCCAGCGCCAACTGGTTGGTGAGGGTGAAGGCGAAGTGGTGCACCATCAGCGCCTCCACGTCGACGGGCTCACCGACCAGTTCGCCATACCGGGCGTACAGCTCGCCGAAGTCGCCGTAGCCGACGATCGTGTCGCGCATCCGCCACGCCGCCAGGTCCATCATCGGGTCGCCGATGTGGCCTATCTCGAGATCGAGCACGGCCACGATCTTCCCGTCGGCCTGGTGGAACTGTCCGGAGTCCCACACGATGGCCGACTCCCGCCCTCGCGACCGGGGCGGGTGACGGCGTAACCAACCCAGGCAGAACTCCGTGAACGGGTCGGGGCCGTTCTTGGTGGATCGATAGACGGCTTCGTATCGGGAGAGCCCGAACGCGCCCGACTCTTCGGGTGTCGATGCCCGTATGATCCCGGCGTCCACGAACGGTTCGATGGGCAGCGTGTGCAGCCGGGCCAGGATGTGCAGGTAGTCGTCGACCGCGGCCCGGCGGTCCTCGTCGGACGTGCCCGTGAAGTCCTGCTGGCCGCCCACCCGGTCCATCACATAGGCCCAGGGCTCGTCGATCATCCCGTGCACCTTCGGGGTGGGGATGTCGTGGTCGTGCATCACCTGCTGCAGGCGCATCTCGTGGTCGAGGGGGAAGATGAGCGGCATGTCGGTGCGGTCCCCTCGCACCACCAGCTCGAGCCGCTCGTCGCCGCGTTCCACGTCGGCGAACCACACCGGCCGCCAGCGGGCCTGCCGGCGCAGGCCGACCACTTGTCCCCCGATGTTGTCCTCCAGCCACCGTCGCACCTGCTCGGTGGCCTCGCCCCGTTCGTCTTCGCTCATGCCTTCCAGTGTGCGTCGCGGCGGGCGTGCGTCGTGACGGGTGGCGTCGGCACCCGGTCTGGATCCTGTCTACGATCGGGGATCCGAACGAGCTGGGGACGTCGGGGGGACCGACGTCGATCGGCCAGACAGAGGGGGAGTGGCAATGGGAGTCGAGGCCTATCGGTTCGACGGCAAGCGGGCGCTCGTGGTCGGCGGGGCCAGCGGCATGGGTGCGGCCACGGCCGCGCTGGTGCGCGACCTCGGCGCCGAGACCGTGGTGATGGACCATGTGGCCGTCGACGTGCCCGGGGTGAAGAGCATCGAGGTCGACCTGCGCGACCGCGCCGGCATCGACGCCGCCATCGACGAGTGCGGAGGCCCGATCCACGCCCTCTTCTCCTGCGCCGGGGTGGCCGACGGCACGCCGGGCATCGAGAAGATCAACTTCATCGGTCACCGTCACCTCATCGACCGCGCCCTCGCCGCCGGCATGATCCCCCGGGGTTCGGCCATCGGGATGATCTCCTCGGCCGCCGGGCTGGGCTGGGAGAAGGACCTCGATCAGCTCAAGGACTACCTCGACACGCCCGACTTCGACGCGGCTGTGGCCTGGCACGACGCCAACCCGGGCCACGCCGACTACATGTGGTCGAAGAAGGCCATCTGCGCCTACGTGGCCCGCGAATCGATGCGCCTGCTCACCCAGGGCATCCGCCTCAACGCCATCCTCCCGGGTCCCACCGACACCCCGCTGGCCCAGGCCAACGCCGACCTGTGGCTCACCTTCGGCCAGGACTTCCGGGCTGTCACGGGCATCGAGGCCTCCACCCCCGAGGAGCAGGCCGACGTGCTGGTGTTCCTGTGCAGCCACGCCGCCCGCTACATCAACGGCCAGACGATCGTCACCGACGCCGGGTACGTGAGCGCCGGCATCACCGGGGCGTTCCCCGATGCCACCCCGGTGGTCGACTTCCTGCGCGGCAACTACTGACGATGCCCGAGCTCTACTGGGATCCCCTGGACGAAGAGCTCGACGATCACCCCCACGAGGTCTGGCGCCAGCTCCGCAACACCCGACCGGTGTACCGAAACGACCGCTACGACTTCTGGGCCCTGAGCCGCTTCGAGGACGTCGAGGCCGCCCACCGCGACCCGGCCACGTTCAGTTCGGCCCACGGCACCGTGCTCGACATCATGGGCCCCGATCTCAGCAAGACCGGCCTCATCATCTTCATGGACCCGCCCGAGCACACCATCCTGCGGGCCCTGGTGTCGCGGGCCTTCACTCCCCGCCGCATGACCGAGATGCGCAACGGCGTGCGCGAGATGTGCGCCGAGCTCCTCGACCCGTTCGTCGGTTCGGGCGGGTTCGACTACGTGCAGGACTTCGCCGCCCAGCTCCCGTCGCGGGTCATCGCCCGTCTCGTGGGCGTGCCCGACGAGGACCGCGAGGAGCAGCGGCGCAACATCGACGAGATCTTCCACATCGAGCCCGGAGTCGGGATGGTGAACGACGTCTCGCTCATGGCCCGCATCCGGTTGCACGAGTACCTCTCCGGTCTCGTCGAGCGGCGCCTCGCCGGTCCCCAGCACGACATGATCTCGGTGCTGGCCCAGGCCGAGATCACCGATGAGCACGATGTCGAGCGGCGGCTCACCGTGGCCGAGATCGTCGACTTCTCGTTGCTGTTGTTCAGCGCCGGCACCGAGACGGTGATGCGCCTGCTCGGCAACGCGGCGGTGCTGTTGGCCGAGTGCCCCGACCAGCGGGCGGTGCTGCAGGCCGAGCCCGATGTCATCCCCAACGCCGTCGAGGAACTGCTGCGCTACGAGGCCCCGTCACCCGTGCAGGGCCGCTGGACCACCCGCGACGTCACCCTCCACGATGTCACCATCCCCGCCGAGTCGAAGGTGCTGCTGCTCACCGGCAGCGCGGGGCGCGACGAGCGGGTGTTCCCCGACCCCGACCGCTTCGACGTGCGCCGGCCGATGAAGCACCACGTGTCGTTCGGGTACGGCATCCACTTCTGCGTGGGCGCGGCGCTGGCCCGCCTCGAGGGCACGGTCGCTCTCGAGGAGACGCTGGCCCGCTTCCCCGAATGGGAGATCGCCCCCGAGCGGGTGGTGCGCCAGCACACCAGCACGGTGCGGGGTTATTCCGAGGTCGGCATCCTGGTCTGAGCCGGCGGACCCCGCCTGGTCACAACCGGCGACCCGGCGGCACCGCGGGCCGCCGGGCCGGCCTCAGGTCCCGGCGTTCTCGATCACCGGGGGCCGGTCGCCACCGCCGTGGGCGGCCACGTCGGCGCCGGTCACGTAGCCGGCCAGATCCGACGCCAACCACACGGCCACGTCACCGATCTCGGTCGGGAGGGCCAGTCGCTGCAAGGGGATGAGGGCCTCGACCTCGGCCCGCCGTTCTCCCTCTCCGTAGAAGAGCTCGGCCTGTTCGGTGAGGATGTAGCCACAGGTGATCGAGTTGACCCGCACCGCCGGCGCCCACTCCATGGCCAGGGTGGTGGTGAGCTGCTTGAGGCCGGCCTTGGCCGCGCCGTAGGCCGCGGTCGTGGGGGAGGGGCGCTGGGCCACGATCGACCCCACGTTCACGATCGACCCGCCTCCGGATTGGCCGACCATGTGGTGATGGGCCCGTTGAGCGACGTAGAGCGGGGCCAGCAGATTGAGGGCGATGATGCGTTCCGAGAACCGGGGCGACGCCTCGGCCGAGTCCGCCGGAGGCGAACCCCCGGCGTTGTTGACCACGCAGTCGAGGCGTCCGTGCACGGCGTGGGCGGCGTCGACCGCAGCCCACGCCGCCTCGCCGTCACGCAGGTCGGCGGGCACGAACGTCCACCCGTCGGGCAGGGGGGTCTCGGGCTCGCGGCGGGCACACACCACCACGTGGGCCCCGGCATCGGCGAAACGCTGGGCGATGCCCCGTCCCACGCCCTTCGTTCCTCCGGTGACGAGCACCGCCTTGCCGCTCAGATCGATCTCGAGTGTCACGCGAATGACGCTAGACGAGGGCCCTGCGGCAATCTGACTGACCGTCAGATCGGCGGCTAGCGTCGCCCGCCATGGGGATCGAAGTCACCGTCGGCACCGACGGCATCGCCGAGGTGGTGCAGAACTGCCCGCCGGTCAACGCCCTCACCGTGGCCGAGTGGTTCCAGCTGGCCGACGAGGTGCGTGGTCTCGGTGAGGACCGCAGCGTCCGGGCCGTCATCCTGCGGGCCGAGGGCCGCGGTTTCAACGCCGGCGTCGACATCAAGGAGATGCAGAACAGTGAGGGCTTCGACGCCCTCATCGGTGCCAACAAGGGCTGCTACGCCGCTTTCGCCGCGGTGTACGACTGCGCCGTGCCGGTGATCAGCGCCGTCCATGGGTTCTGCGTCGGCGGCGGCATCGGGCTGGTCGGCAACTCCGACGTGATCGTGGCCTCCGACGACGCCTTCTTCGGCCTACCCGAAGTCGATCGTGGTGCTCTCGGCGCGGCCACCCACCTGTCGCGCCTGGTGCCCCAGCACAAGATGCGCGAGATGGTCTACACGTCGGCCCACGCCACCGCAGCCCAGCTGCACGCCTGGGGGTCGGTGTCGCGTGTCGTCCCGCGTGAACAGCTCGTCGAAGCGGCTCGCGAGGTGGCCGGGGCCATCGCCTCGAAGTCGCCCACGGTGATCCGAGCCGCCAAGGAGAGCCTCAACGGCATCGACCTCTGGGACGTGAAGCGCAGCTACCGCTTCGAGCAGGGGTTCACCTTCGAGCTGAACCTGTCGGGCGTGGCCGACGACCTGCGAGACGATTTCGTGGCCGATGGCAAGACCGCCGGTTCGAGCGGCGCCACCCCAACCGAGAAGGGAACCGAGTGAGCGACGTGTCACCGAGGAGCAAGCGCCTGACCGAGGACGAGGCGGTGGCCACCCTGGCCGACGGCATGACGGTCGGCATCGGAGGTTGGGGCAGCCGCCGCAAGCCCATGTCGGTCGTGCGGGCCATCCTGCGCACCGATCTCGCCGACCTCACCGTCGTCAGTTACGGCGGCGCCGATGTCGGGTTGCTCTGCGCCGCCGGCAAGGTGCGCAAGCTGGTCTACGGGTTCGTGTCGCTCGACTCGATCGCCCTCGAGCCGCACTTCCGGGCCGCCCGCCAGAACGGCACCATCGCCGAGGTCGTCGAATACGACGAAGGCATGCTCCAGTGGGGCCTCTATGCGGCCTCGCTGCGCCTGCCCTTCCTGCCCACCCGGGCCGGGCTCGGCTCCGACGTGGTGAAGAACTCACCCGACCTGCGCACCGTCACCAGCCCTTACGCCGACGGCGAAGAGCTGCTGGCCGTGCCGGCGCTCTCCCTCGACGCGGCCTTCGTGCACCTCAACCGGGCCGACGAGCGCGGCAACGCCCAGTTCCTCGGCCCCGATCTGTACTTCGACGACCTGTTCCTCGCCGCGGCCGCGCCGCCGCGCCGGTTCGTGTCGGTCGAGAAGATCGTGCCCACCTCCGAGCTGTTGGAAAACGCCAGCTTTCACACCATGAAGGTGAACCGGTCGATGGTCGACGGGGTGATCGAGGCGCCCAACGGCGCTCACTTCACCAACTGCCAGCCCGACTACGAGCGCGACGAGGTGTTTCAGAAGGAGTACGCCAAAGCCGCCGTCGATCCCGACACCTGGGCGGCGTTCGTGGCCACCTACCTCTCCGGATCCGAAGCCGACTACCAGCAGGCGGTGCAGAACCGATGACCGACGCCACTCCCGGCACCACGACCGGCGCCACTCCGGGGGCCTCGACCGCCACCCTCGCCGAGATCTGCGTGGTGGCCCTGGCCGACGCCTTCGCCGGTGACGGCGAGATCTTTGCCTCGGGCATGGGCACCATCCCGATGCTCGGCGCCCGCCTGGCCCGTGCCACCACCGAGCCCGACCTGCTCATCAGCGACGGTGAGGCCTTCTTCGTGGCCAACGACCTGGCCATCGGCAGCACTGACAAGGACATCGAGGGGTGGGTGCCGTTCCGCAGTGTGTTCGACCTCCTGTGGGGCGGCCGTCGCCACGTCATCATGGGCGCCAGCCAGATCGACGCCTTCGGCAACCAGAACATCGCCAACATCGGCCCGTGGGCCAAGCCCAAGGCCCAGCTCCTCGGCGTGCGCGGTGGTCCGGGCAACACCATCAACCACGCCACCACCTATTTCGTGCCCAAGCACAGCGACCGGGTGTTCGTGGAGAAGGTCGACACCGTGTCGGGGGTCGGCTACGACCGGGCCGCCGAGCTGGGCGACTGGGTGAAGGCTCACCACGACATCCGCCGGGTCGTCACCAACCTCGCCGTGCTCGACTTTGCGTCGCCCGACCACCGCATGCGGCTGGCGTCGGTGCATCCTGGGGTCTCCGTCGACGACGTGGTGGCCGCCACCGGCTTCGCTCTCGTGGTCGACCGTGACGTGCCCACCACCCGCCTTCCGACCGTCGAAGAGCTCCGGATCCTCCGTGAGGTCCTCGACCCGAAGGGCTATCGCGAGAAGGAACTCCCGAGCTGATGCATCCCGCCCTGCACACCCCGTTGCTCGACGTCCTCGGGTCGAGGTACCCGATCGTGCAGACGGGCATGGGTTGGGTGGCCGGGCCCAGCCTGGTGTCGGCCACGTCCAACGCCGGGGCCTTCGGCATCATCGCGTCGGCCACCATGACCTACGACGAGCTCGTGCGGGCCATCGCCGCAGTCAAGAAGCGCACCGATGCGCCGTTCGGGGTCAACTTCCGCGCCGACGCCGACGACATCCGGGCCCGGCTCGACCTCATCATCCGCGAGGGCATCGGGGTGGCCTCGTTCGCCCAGGCGCCGAAGAAGGATCTCATCGATCACCTCCATGACCACGGGGTGAAGGTGATGCCGTCGATCGGGGCCAAGCGCCACGCCGAGAAGGTCATGGAGTGGGGTGTCGACGCTGTGCTCGTGCAGGGCGGCGAGGGCGGCGGCCACACCGGCGCCGTGCCCACCTCGCTGCTGCTGCCCGAGGTCGTCGACGTGGTCGGCGGCCGGGTGCCGGTGGTGGCCGCCGGCGGCTACTTCGACGGCCGGGGCCTCGTGTCGGCCCTGGCCTACGGCGCCAGCGGCGTGGCCATGGGCACCCGCTTCCTGCTCACCTCCGATTCGCCGGTGCCGCTCGAGGTGAAGAAGGCCTACCTGGGTACACCCGTCACCGGCACCGTCGTCACCACCAAGATCGACGGGGCGCCGCACCGGGTGATCCGCACCGACCTGGTGGAGGAGATGGACTCCGCCACGCCGGTGACCGCCGTGCCCAAGGCCGTGCTCAACGCCGCCAAGTTCCGCCGGTACACCGATCTGTCGTGGTGGCAGATGGCCCGCGAGGGGCTCGACATGAAGAAGCGCATGGACCTGTCGTGGGCCGAGGTCATCATGGCCGGCAACACCCCGATGCTCACCAAGGCCACGTTGGTCGACGGCGAGCTCGGCGCCGGCATCCTGCCCACCGGTCAGGTGGTCGGTGTCATCGACGACCTGCCCAGCGCCGAGGAGTTGGTGCAGCGCATCATCACCCAGGCCGGCGAGGTGCTCGACCGCCTGGCCGGCTCGCCCGTCATCACCCGCACCGGCGCCGACCGCGTCTGAACCCGCGGCATCTGAACCCGGAGACATCCTGATGAGCGACACCCCTGCCGCCCAGACCGTGCTCGACGGCCCCGACGTGGTGAAGGCCGCGACGGGCACCCACCTCGGCTACAGCGACTGGCTCACCATCGACCAGGAGCGGGTGAACCTGTTCGCCGACGCCACCGGCGACCACCAGTGGATCCATGTCGACCCCGAGCGGGCGGCCGATGGGCCCTTCGGCGGACCGATCGCCCACGGCTACCTCACCCTGTCGTTGTCGAACCTCTTCCTACCCCAGATCATCGAGACGAGGGGCTTCTCGGCCGGGGTGAACTACGGGGCCGACAAGGTGCGCTTCATCTCGCCGGTCAAGGTCGGCGACCGCATCCGCGGTGGCGCCGAACTGGTCGAGGTCTCTGACGTCAGCGGCGGCATCCAGACCCTCGTGCGTGTCACCATCGAGATCGAGGGCGGCACCAAGCCGGCTTGCGTGATCGACTCGCTCAGCCGCTGGCTGTTCTGACCGCTGCTCGCCGCCGGCAGTTCACACCCGGGCGTGGCGCCAGGCCCACCGGACCAAGGGGAACTGCATCGGCAGGCGCAGCCAGGTGAAGATCGCAGGCGGGTTGGTGGGGGCGCCGAGGTCGAGAGCGGCCTTGATGTTGGCGGGGTAGACGGCCACGATCGTGGCCGCCGCCGCCATGCCGCCCACCCGTTCGGTTTGCCGGTTCAGCAACAAGGCGCCGCAGGCGATCTCGACGACACCGCTCGACAACGTCCAGAACCGGGGGCGGCCGAGCACGCTGGGGATGATGGTGTCGAACTGCTTCGGGGCCACGAAGTGCAGTACGCCCGCTCCGATCATCAACGCGGCCAGGCCCAAGCGCGATCGTCGGTGGCCCGCGTCCTCGGGGGGCATGGTGTCGAGCAGTTCGATGGGGGTGGTGGGCACCCGCGCACCGTACAGGCCGGCGTCGTCGGTGGGCCTCGGGTCGGTGTGGTTGACTCACCGGGCCCGACACCGAGGGGGAGACCATGACCAACCCGATCGGACCACTCACCGCTGCGGACGAGTGGTTCAGCCACCAGATCGCCGACACCTTCGCCGTGGTCGGGTCGAGCGACCCGTCCTGGACCGAGAAGGTCTGCGCCATGGCCGCGGCCCGAGATGGGAGCCTCCAGCTCGGTTTCGGATTCGGCAAGTACACCAACCGCAACGTCACCGACGGCTACGGCGGCGTCTCCCGGGGCGTCGAGCAGATCACGGTGCGGGCCAGTCGGCGCCTCTCCGACGACCTCGGTCTCGTCGGGGCCGGCCCGTTGCGCTACGAGATCGTGGAGCCGCTGCGCCAGATCCGCTTCGTGCTCGAACCCAACCACACCCAGCCCATCGCCTTCGACTGGTTGTTCACGGCGTCGCTGCCGGCCACCCTCGAGGACCGCACCCACAACCGGCAGGGCTACCGGGTATCGGCCGATCTGGTCCGCTACCACCAGATCGGCACCGCCTCCGGCTGGGTCGAGATCGACGGGGAGCGCACCGAGATCACCCCGGAGAGCTGGGTGTCGACCCGCGATCATTCGTGGGGGGTGCGCTACGACGTCGGTGAACCGGCGAACGACCTGGAGCCGTCACGAGGCCTCGACGGCGGCACCTTCCAGTTCATCTGGAGCCCGATCCTCATGGAGCGCCCCGACGCCAGCGTGTACGGCTTGTTCCTGAACGTGTCGAAGATGGCGTTCCCCGGCTTCGAGCAGAAGACCACCATGGCCATGGTTGAGCACCCCGACGGCCGCGTGGAACGTATCGTCGACCTCGAACCCGACTTCACCTACGACCCGGTCAATCGCCGCCTGCGCGGCGGCACCCTGCACGCCACCCTCGCCGACGGCACCACCCGCGCCCTCGCGGTCGAGGTGGTCTCCGACACCGGCTTCCACCTCGGCGCCGGCCTGTACTTCGGCTTCAACGGCCACCACCACGGCGAATGGCGGGGCGAACTGGTGGTCGAGGGCGAGCGCATCGACGACTGCTCCACCGCCGACAACGCCCGGCGGCTCCACCAGATCCGCGACACCGTGGTGCGCGTCACCGACCCGGTGGGCGGCGGGGTCGGCTACGGCAACATGCAGCCCATCGTGACCGGCGCCTTCCCCGAGCTCCGCCTCGACGCCGACTCCTCGTTCATCTGAGCCGGTACTGGCTGCGCCCCGCTGGTCTTCGAGCCGTGGGCTCAGTCGGGTACGAAGTAGGGGTTCAGCTCCACGTCGGTGGGCTGCTCGAAGAAGGCCCGCACCGACACCACCTTGGCGTCGGCGCGCACCTTCCACACCTCGATGCTCTCCACCACCGCGTGCTCACCGTGCACCTCACCCTCGTTGCGCATCAGCACCACGGCCTCGTCGCCCCCGGTCACGATGCGGCCGGGGTGCAGCGTCCACACCCGGCCGTCGGTGAAGGAGTTGTCCCACGAGCCCTCGGCCGCGGCCCGGCCCGGTTTGGGGGCCTTGCCCACCGGGTCCTCGAACACGATCTCGTCGGCGAACAGCTCGAGCCAGGCGGCGCGGTCCTGGGCGTTCCAGCGAGCGGCGTGCTGTTCGATGGCGTGACGGGCAGGGTGGACGGCATCGTTCATGGCTCAGGTTCTAGCCGATTGCCTTGACACGAGCCCCGACAACCGTCATGGTGAACGGCGATGTCCGCCTCGACCAGTCTCCTCCTTCTCGTGTAGGCGAGTGCCACATACGGCACTCGCCGAAGCTCCTGCGCCCTCGGGCCGGGAGCTTCTTGCGTTTTTCACCGCCCGTTTCGCCGCCGCCCCGCGTTCTCGCCGCTCCACCCGGCACACTTCTCAGCAGGCCCAGGCAACTCCAGTCCCACCCAAGGAACCCCCGATGCCCCCGGAACCCGTGAACCCCCGCCGCATGCCGTTCGAGAAGTATCGGCGGTTCGATCCGCTCGAACTGCCCGACCGAACGTGGCCCGACCGCGAGCTCACCGCCGCGCCCACGTGGTGCGCGGTCGATCTGCGCGACGGCAACCAGGCCCTCGTCGACCCCATGGACCCCACCCGCAAGCGGCGGATGTTCGACACGCTCGTCAACATGGGCTTCAAGGAGATCGAGGTCGGCTTCCCGGCGGCCAGCCAGACCGACTTCGACTTCGTGCGCCAGCTCGTCGAAGAGGACCTGGTGCCCGACGACGTCACCATCCAGGTGCTCACCCAGTGCCGCGACGACCTGATCGCCCGCACCTTCGAGTCGCTGCAGGGTTCGCATCACGCCATCGTGCACTTCTACAACTCCACGTCGATTCTGCAACGCCGAGTGGTGTTCGGCCTCGACCGTGAGGGCATCACCGACATCGCCGTCAATGCCGCCCGCCTGTGCCGCAAGCTGTCGGAGACGCTGGCGGGCACCGACGTGCGCTTCGAGTACTCGCCCGAGAGCTACACCGGCACCGAGATCGAGTACGCCGTCGAGATCTGTGATGCCGTGGCCGAGGTCATCGAGCCCACCCCCGACCGCCCCCTCATCATGAACCTGCCGGCCACGGTCGAGATGTACTCGCCCAACGTGTACGCCGACACCATCGAGTGGTTCCTGCGCACGGTGCGCAACCGCGAGTCGGTGGTGCTGTCGCTGCATCCCCACAACGATCGCGGCTGCGCGGTGGCGGCGGCCGAACTGGGGGTGCTGGCCGGTGCCGACCGGGTGGAGGGCTGCCTGTTCGGCAACGGTGAGCGCACGGGCAACGTCGACCTCGTCACGCTGGCCATGAACCTGTTCACCGAGGGCATCGATCCCCGCCTCGACATCTCCGACATCGACGCCCTGCGCCGGGTGGCCGAGCACTGCAACCGTTTGCCGGTTCACGAGCGCCACCCCTATGCCGGCGACCTCGTGTACACCGCCTTCTCGGGCTCGCACCAGGACGCCATCAAGAAGGGCTTCGCCGCCCTCTACGCCGAGTCCGAGGCCGCCGGCCGGGGACGCGACTACGAGCGGTGGGAGGTGCCGTACCTGCCCATCGACCCGGCCCACGTGGGGCGCACCTACGAGGCCGTCATCCGGGTCAACAGCCAGTCCGGCAAGGGCGGGGTGGCCTACATCATGGAGACCGAGCACGGCTTCTCGCTGCCGCGACGGCTTCAGATCGAGTTCTCCCGCACCATCCAGGGCATCGTCGAGGACACGGGCACCGAGATCGCCCCCGGCGCCATGTGGGATGCGTTCTCCGGTGCGTACCTGCCCGACTCACCGCTGGTGAGTCTGCGCAGCCACGAGCTCATGACCGATTCCGAGGGCGTCACCACGGTCACCGCGCACCTCGTGGCCGACGACGTTGCTGTCACCGTGAGCGGCACCGGCAACGGGCCCATCTCGGCGTTCGTGCAGGCGCTGCGGGCGGCCACCGACCAGGACCTCGACGTCGTCGACTACACCGAGCACTCCCTCGGCGTGGGCGCCGATGCGGTGGCCGTGGCCTACGTCGAGACCACCGGCGCCGACGGCACCCTGCGCTGGGGCGTGGGCACCGACCCCAACATCATCACGGCGTCGTTCAAGGCGGTGCTGTCGGCCCTGCACCGCCGGTCCGACCCCGACGCCGAGGCCTGACCCCAGGCGCAGCCCCGGCTCAGGTGCCGAGGCGGGTGGGCGCGGGCTCGGCGGTGCTGTCGGACCGGGCGATGGCCCGCTCGTCGGTGCCGAGGTACGAGGCGATCACCCGCGGGTTGTTGCGCACCTCGGAAGGCGTGCCCTCGGCGATCACCTGGCCGGCCTCGAGGCAGTAGATGCGGTCGGAGATCGACATCACCATCGGCATGTCGTGCTCGATCACCAGGATCGACGCGCCCAGTTCCTTGCGAATCGTGCGGATGAGCGGGCCGAACGCTTCGGTCTCGCGTTGGGCTACACCGGCGGTGGGTTCGTCGAGCAGCATCAGCTGGCAGTCGAGGGCGAGCAGTGCCCCCAGCTCGACGATGCGCCGGGTACCGGTGGACAGTTCGGCGAGCAACGAGTCGGCGTAGCGGCCGAGGCCGAGGTGGCCGATGATCTCGTCGGCCTCGCGACGCTTGCGCTTCTCGGCCCGAGGGGAGGGCGGCAGGAACAGCATCGACGGCACCACCAGGCTGTGCTGGCGGGCTTCGAGGGCCACCATCAGGGTCTCGCGGACGGTGAGCGATCCGAACAGGCGGGCGTTCTGGAAGGCCCGGCCGATGCCGAGGCGGGCCCGGCGGTACGAGGCCATGTCGCCCACCTCCTTGCCGGCGATGGTGATCGAACCGGTCGACGGCACGAACCCGGAGATGGCGTTCATCAGGGTCGACTTGCCGGCGCCGTTGGTGCCGATGAGCCCCACGATCTCGCCGGGGTGCACCACGATCGACACGTCGTCGACGGCCCGTCGGCCGCCGAACTGCACCACCACCGATTCGGTGACCAGCGGATCGGTGGTGATCTCGCGCTCGGTGGCGAGGCTCGACAGGTGCCCGATCCCGGCCTTCTGGGTCTTGGCGGGGGGAGTCCAACCCGTGCGTTTGGTGATGTAGCCGATCAGCAGGTCGCGGCCGCTGTGGACGATCGAGATGAGCCCGCCCGGGAAGTAGAGCAGCACGATCAGCATGCCGATGCTGCTGGTGAGCAGGCGTACCTGATCGGTACCGTCGAAGATGATGGGCACGGCGACGATGAGCAGCGTCCCTAGCACGGCGCCGGTGATCGAGGAGATGCCCCCGACGACGGCGATGGAGATGATGCGCAGCGATTCCTCGATGTCGAAGGTGAGGGGGTTGAGCATGAACTGCCCGTTCGACGCGGCGAGGGGCAACAGCCCACCGGCGAGGGCGGCAAGGCCACCGGAGACGGCGAAAGCGAGGATCTTGGTCTTGGTGGCGGCGACGGTGTAGGCCGACGCCGTGGCCTCGTTGTCGCGTACGGCGATGATCGAGCGGCCCACTCCGGTCTTGCGGATCCGCCACACCAGCACCAGCGCCAGCAGAGCCATCAGCAGGGAGAAGTAGTACACGCCCTCGAAGTTGTTGCCCTTCACCTCCCAGAACAGCAGTTGGAACCCGGTGCGGCGGTTGACGTTGAGTTGGGCGCCCCCGCCGCCTTCCGGGGCGAGGGTCTCGTTGAGAATGACGAAATTGCGTACGGCGAGAGCGAAGCCGAGGGTGATCACGGCGAGGAACAGCCCCTTGATGCGCAGGGCCGGGATCCCGATGATCAGGGCCACGAGCACACCCACCACGGCGCCGAGGGCCAGTGAAACCAGGTAGGGCAGGTCCTGGGAGAAGTAGACGGTGGCGTACCCGCCTATGGCCGCGAAGCCGAACTGGCCGAGGGAGAGCTGGCCGCCCCAACCGGTGAGCACCGTGGCCGAGAGGGCCACGATGAGGTAGATGGGGATGACGGCGAACCGGAGGAAGTCGGTGGGCTTGTCGAGCATCATCGGGATGAGCAGGGCCCCGACGACCAGTACCCCGATGCCCACGAGCGTCGACGCCTTGTAGAGCGGGTGGGCCCGCAGCTCCTCACTGGCCGAACGCAGCTTCGGGGTGAGCGACCAGTCGTCGCTGCCCACCCCGGCCGAGCGCCCGGCGAGCAGCATGAGTACCAGCAGCAGCACGAAGATGGCGGCCACGTTCGAACCCGTGGGCACCTCACCGGCCTGGGCCCAGGTCACGAACAGGGCATCGACGACACCGACGACGATGCCCCCGACCACCGTGAGGCCGAAGGACCGCATGCGCCCGAACATGGCCGCCGTGAGCGACAGCAGGAGCAGCTTCGGGCCGAGGGCGGTCTGGACGACGCCGATGTTGCCGCCCTGGAGGGGAGCGATGAGCAGGGCGCTGAACGCCGCCAGCAGGCCGGCCAGCGCCCACACTTTGGTGGACACGGCCCGGATGCTGATGCCGGCCAGCGCCGCCGACGGGGCGTTGTCGGCGGTGGCCCGCACCTGCTTGCCGAAGTGGCTCTTGGTGAGCAGCCAGCCCAGGAAGACCATCAGGGCGGGCACGGCGACGAGCACGGTGAGCTGGGGCCCCGAGATCGTGATGCCGGCAACCTCCCACGAGCCACTCAGGAGAACGGGGTAGCCGACGGAGGACGCCTGCTCCTCGGGGATGGGCAGGCGCAACTGGAGGAGTTGGATGAGCTGGGTGATGCCCAACGTGGCCACGAACAGCAGCAGCCGGGGTTGGGTGAACAGCCGGCGCAAGATGAGCTCGGCGGCGACGCCGAGGAGCACGCCCGACGCCAGCGCCAGGGGCACGGACAGGCCGAAGGGCACGTCGTAACGGACGTAGAGCAGGGCCATGGCGTACCCACCGAAGGCGCCGATCTGGCCCTGGGCGAAGTTGATGACGCCGGTGGCGCGGTAGATGAGTACGAGCCCGAAGGCCACGAGCGCGTAGACGAGACCCTGGAGGATGCCGTCGAAGATGATGTCGGCGCTGAGGGTGAGACCGAGCATCACGTCAGGCCCCCTCTCCGGACAAGAACACCGCTCGGAGTAGGTCGCCCCGCTCGAGCAGTTCCTGGGCCGGGCCCTCGAACCGCACCCGGCCGCGTTCCATGAACACGGCCCGGTCGGCCACGGAGAGGGCCACGTTCACCGACTGCTCGACGATCACCATCGTGAGACCCTGGGTCTTCAACCGTTCCACCACGGCGAGCAGTTCCTGCACCACCACGGGGGCCAGGCCGAGGGAGAGCTCGTCGATCAGCAGCAGCTCGGGATCGAGCATGAGGGCCTTGCCGAGGGCCAGCATCTGCTGTTGTCCACCCGACAACGATCCGGCCCGGTCGCCGAGGCGGTTGCTCAGCTCGGGGAAGGTGTCGAACACCCGGTCCATGGCCGGCGGCCGGTCGGCGTGGTCGCGGATCTGCCAGCTCCAGACGTCGAGGTTCTCCTGCACCGTCATCGACGTGAACAGCGCCTCACCCCCCGGGATCTGCACCATCCCCATGCCGACGCGGTACTGCGGATCGACGAGGGTGATGGTGCGTCCGCTCATGCGCACGACGCCGCGGTCGGGCATGAGCAGGCCACTCACCGAGCGCAGGAGCGTGGACTTGCCGGCCCCGTTCGTGCCGAGCAGCGCCAGTGTCTCGCCCCGCTTCACCTCGAAGCTCACGTCGAACAGCACCTGCAGGTTGCCGTAGCTGGCGTCGAGGTGGCGGACTTGGAGCACCGGGATGTTGTCGGGGTCCTCGGCCATGCGCTGCTGCTCGATCTGCATCTCCCGCAGTTCGTCGACCATGAGGGAGATGTCACGCTTCATGTAGCGCGAGCCGTAGACGACGAGCAGCCCACCGAGCAGCGCCGCCGGTGGCACCACCACGGTCAAGGCGGTGCGCTCGCCGAAGGCGTCGGACAGGCTGCCGGCGATGAGGCCGCCGAAGAACCCGCCCATCAAGAAGATGTAGACCCCGATCATGGCGAAGGCCTGGGCCCGCATCTGGTAGGGGATGATGGCCGAGACGGCGGGTCCGACCTGGGTGAACGCTGCGCCCTGGAAGGCGTTGGCGATGGTGAAGAAGGCGATCAGGATGGCGGGTTGGTCGAACCGGAGACCGATGGTGACCGACGCGCCGTAGCAGACGATGGCGATACCCATGGCGGTCAGCGCCGAGCGCGGGTTCTTGCGGAAGAGGCGATCGCCGTAACGGCCGGCCAACGGGATGGCGATCAGCGCGCCGGCCCAGGTGATCGAGCCGATCCACCCGCGCTGGAAGGCGTCGTAGCCATAGGCGTCGTCGAGCAGCAGGTTGAACGCGCTGGGCACGGCGATCAGCGCGAAGCCGAGCACGCCGATGCCGGTCACCAGGAAGTAGAAGGTGCGCACCTTCTTCAGGCGCTGGAAGGCGGCGGAGAGACGCACGGGCCCGTCGGCCACGATCTCGGTCGCCTCGCTGCCGAACACGGCTTCGCGCTCGTTGCGACCCCGCTCGGGCTCCTTCTCGCGCAGCAGCAACAACACCAGGATGCCCGCGGGGATGGCCAGCACCCAGAACGCCCACCGCCAGTCGCCGGCCTGGTTGCCGGCGAGCAGCACCACCGTGCCCGCGAGGAACGGGCCGATGACCTGTCCCGCCGGGCGACCCCACGCTTCGGCCGCGAACACCCGGGCACGAACGCCGATCGGGTACTTGTCGGCGACCAGCGATGGCGAGATGGGGATGCGGGCGGCGCCACCCAGCCCGGAACCGACGCGGGCCAGGCCCATCTGGAAGGAGTTCGCCACCGCGCCGGTGAGCACGGCGAACACGCCCCACAGGCCGGTCGCCGCGGCCAGGACCTTGGTGCGGCTGTAGCGGTCGGCCAGCCAGGCGAACCAGAGCGTGGACAGCACCAGTGCCACGCCGCCGAGGCTCTGGAGCCCGATGAGGACGGTGTCGGAGATGTTCAGCGAGTCCTGGATGTCCGGGCCCAGCGTCTGGAGGGCGACCCGGTCGAACTCCTCGATCAGGTTGAGCAGCAGAAGGAGGGTGACCAGACCGAACCCGGCGCGACCGACCCCTTCGCGAAGGGTGAGAGCCTCGGACCCCACCCCCGGGAGTTGCTCGTCGGGCAGCACGGCGATGTCGTGGTCGGCGGCGCGGCGGGCTTCCTCCTCGTCGAAGATGACCGAGGTCAGCGACGAGAGGTCGGTGCCGTCGCCCGTCGTGTCTGTTTCGGAATCCCCCACGGCCCCCAGGCCCCTTCCCTGATCGCTCCCTGCAGCGCGACGCTGCTGAGGCATTTCCTTGAGCCGACTCACTGTTTGCGTGAACCGATGCAACCCTTCTCACGACATCGACTGCGGCTGGTGGGTAGAGTAGGTGACCGAGATCACGTCGCGCGTCACATCGACGAACGGCACTCCAACGAGGGGGAGCAACATCATGGGGAACAGCCACCGGTCGCGGGCGCTCATCGCCCTGCTCATGGCCTGCGGGCTCATCGCCGCCGCGTGCAGTAGTGGTGACGGTGGGGGTGGGAGCAGCGCCACCACCCAGGCGGCAGAGCGGACGGCCTCCGAGACCGGGGTCACCGCCGACACGATCAAGATCGGTGTCGGTGTCAGCGACCTCGACGGCCTGCGCGCCGCCGGCATCTCGTTGCCCGCCGCGCTGACCACCGCCAACCTGTCGACGCGCATGACCTCGTACTTCGACAAGTGGAACGCAGCGGGGGGCATCAACGGCCGCATGGTCGAGCCGGTGGTGCTCACGTGGGACCCCACCAAGCCCGCCACCCAGGACCAGTTCTGCGCCGAGGCCACGGTCGACAACGAGCTCTTCGCCGTCGCGATCTCGAGCGGCCTCAACAACAAGACGATCGACTGCCTGCTCGACGCCGGGATGCTCACCTACTTCGGTGAGTTCGCGGCGCAGGCTTCGCACGACACCGAGTTGCTGATCACCATCGCGCCGCCGGTCGAGATCGGGGCCGGCGCCGGAGCCAAGGCCGCCGTCGAGTCGAAGATCGTCACGACGGGCGATGTGGTCGGCATCCTGGCTGGCAACGGACCCGATCAGGTGGCCGCGTCGGCCGCCGCCAAGCAGGTGTTCGAGGGCGCCGGCTACAAGACCGAAGCCGTCCAGGTCAACACCCTCCAGGGTGACGTGGGGGCCATCAACCAGGAGACCGCCGCCGCGGTCGGCACCTTCAAGGCCGCCGGGGTCACCAACGTCATGATCACGCTGCCGTTCACCAACCAGGCCGGCTTCTACGACGCGGCCGGCACCTCGTTCGCCATCACCGTGCTCGACACGGCCTCGGCCAACTGCACGCCCTTCGGGGCGAGCCGCGCCGCCGCCGGGGCCATCGGGGCGACCTGCATCTCCACGTGGGACAACTCCAACACCGCCGCCGGATCCGTGCGACCGGAGACCGAGTTCGAGAAGGGGTGCCGTGCCCACTTCGACACGGTCTTCGCGGCCGAGTTCCCGACCAAGTCGTCGCCGGGCGTTCCCTCGGGTCAGGTCATCGATCTGGCCGACGGCACCAAGATCAGTTCCGACTACGACGCCTTCGTGTGCACGTTGGCCAACATCGTGGAGGGCTCCCTCACCGGCGCCGGGGTGAACCCGACTCGTGACTCGGCCTACCAGGCGGCCCTCGGGCTCGGGGACGTGCCGATCGCTCTCGCCTCGGACGGCAAGGGAACGCTGGCGGAGGGCAAGAACTACGCCGCCAACTTCGTGCACTCGGTGAAGCTGACCGCCGCCACCAAGGACACGCCCAAGTCGGCCAACGCCACCTACAACGGCTGCCCGGCACCCGTGAACTGCTGGGTACCGAGCACTGACGAGTGGTTCGCCATCAAGAGCCAGTAACTCTCGATCCGAACCGAGTGGGAGCCCCGGCCGCGTGCCGGGGCTCCTGCGCGATCGGCTCGTGCTCGGTCAGGAAGGCCCTTCTTCGCGAACAGGACCGACCCCGCCGACCGTCGGACGCTAGGGTTTTGCGGCGTCGAACTTCAGGGCGCTCGGCTCTCGGGGGGGAGATCAGTATGGGTGGACGACGATGTACGTCACTTGCGCTGGCCGTGGTGATCGTGTTGGTGCTCGCAGCATGCAGCAGTGATGACGGCGGGTCGACGACGACCACGGTGGCCGAGGAACGCACGGCTTCCGCCATCGGGGTCACGGCTGACACGATCAAGATCGGCCTCGGGGTCAGCGACCTCGATGGCCTCCGCGCCGCCGGCATCTCCTTGCCCGCGGCCCTGACGACGCGCAACATGTCGATGCGGGTCACGTCCTACATCGACGAGTGGAACGCCGCCGGCGGCATCAACGGCCGGATGATCGAGCCCGTCGTGCTGACCTGGGACCCCACCAAGCCGGCCACCCAGGACCAGTTCTGCGCTGACGCGACGGTGGACAACGAGCTCTTCGCCGTGATCGTTCCCATCGGGCTCAACAACCGCACCGTCGATTGCCTGCTCGACGCCGGGATGCTCACCTACTTCGGTGACTTCGCCGCCCAGGCCTCTCACGACACCGGGCTGTTGTTGACCGTCGCCCCCCCCGTGGAGATCGGCGCCCGTGCCGGCACCGACGCGGTCGTGGAGACCGGAACGATCCCGGCGGGAGAGACCGTGGGCGTGCTCACCGGCAACGGGCCCGCCGACACTGCCGGCGGCCGGTCCACCAAGGAGATCCTCGAGCGTGCCGGGTACCGCGTGCAGCTCGTCGAACTCAACACGATCCAGGGCGACGTGGGGGCCATCAACCAGGAATCCGCCGCCGCGGTGGGCACGTTTCGCGCCGCCGGCGTGAAGAACGTGCTCATGCTGTTGAACTTCACCAACCAGGCCGGCTTCTACGACGCCGCCGGCACCCAGTTCGCGGTGACGGTCATCGACATCTCCCCGTCGAACTGCACGCCCTTCGGCGCCAGCCGCACGCCGCCAGCGGCCATGGGGACCACGTGCATCGCCGCCTGGGACAACTCCAACACCGCCCAAGGCGGTCCACGGCCCGATACCGAGTTCGAGGCGGAGTGCCGGGCCCACTTCGACAAGGTCTTCGCCTCGGAGTTCCCGACCAAGTCGTCGCCGGGCGTTCCCTCGGGCCAGGTGATCGCGCTTCCCGACGGTACCCAGCTCAGCTCCGACTACGCCTGGATGGACTGCACGATGACCAATGTCATGGAGCAGTCGTTGAGAGGGGCAGGGACCAACCCCACCCGGGAGTCCGCCTACCAGGCGGCCCTCGCGCTCGGGGAGATGCCGATCGCCAACGCGTCCGACGGGAAGGGCACCTACACGCCGGACAAGACCTACCTGGCCGACTTCGTGCACCCGCTCAAGCTCACGGCGGCGACTGTCGACACGCCGAAGAACGCTCAGGGCACCTACAACGGCTGCCCGGCACCGGTGAACTGCTGGGTGCCGACTTCTGACCAGTGGTTCGCCATCGAGGGCCAGTAGCCCCTCATCTGAAATGCGTGGGAGCCCCGGCCGCTTGCCGGGGCTCCCACGCGTCCGGGGGCCGTCCGGGACCACTACTCGGGCAAGACGATCTCGGAGACGGCAGTGGCTCTCCGGACTCAGGATGTACTAGAGTTCGTGACGTCAGTCACACCTCAGAGTTGGGTGCGGGGGTGAAGCGGGGGAGTCCGTGAACATCACTTGTCGGCGGGGGCGTGTCGCCGCCCTGCTCATGACACTCGGGCTTGTGGCTGCCGCATGCAGCAGCGGCGACGGGGGCGGTGATGAAAGCGCAACGACGCAGGCGTCGGAGCGAACGGCGTCGGAGATCGGCGTCACCGTGGACACGATCAAGATCGGGGTCGGGGTCGCCGATCTCGACGGTCTGCGAGCGGCCGGGATCTCCCTTCCCGCTGGTCTGACCACAGCCAACCTCTCGAATCGAATGATCTCGTACTTCAACGAGTGGAACGCGGCGGGGGGCATCAACGGCCGCATGGTCGAGCCGGTGGTGCTCACGTGGGATCCGACCAAGCCACCTAGTCAGGACCAGTTCTGCGCGGACGCCACCGTCGACGCCGAGCTGTACGCCATGGTCGTGACTTCGGGTCTCAACAGTCGCACCGTGGACTGTCTGCTCCGAGCCGGCATGCTCTTCTACTTCGGCGACTTCGCGACTCAGGCCGCCCACGACACCCGGCAGCTGGTCACGATCGCCCCTCCCGTGGAGATCGGGGCCCGGGCCGGGGCCCGAGCGGCGGTGGATGGCGGGACCATCCCCTCCGGCGCGACCGTTGGCGTTCTCGCTGGGAACCAGCCGTCGGAGAAGGCGGCGAGCGAGGCCGCGGCCGATGTGTTGCGAGAGGCGGGCTACCGCCCGTTCCCGGTGGAGGTCAACACCATCCAGGGCGACGTCGGCGCCATCAACCAGGAGTCGGGGGCCGCCGCCGGGACCTTTCGGGCCAACGGCATCTCGAACGTCCTGATGCTGTTGAACTTCACGAACCAGTCCGGCTTCTTCGACGCTGCCGGAACGGACTTCAGCGTCACCGTGCTGGACACGGCTTCGGCCAACTGCACGCCCTTCGGGGCCAGCCGCACCCCACCGGGAGCGCTCGGGACCACGTGCATCACGGCTTTCGACAATGCCAACACCGCCTCGGGTGATCTGCGCTCGGAGATCCCTTTCGAGAAAGAGTGTCGGGCCCACTACGACGAAGCATTCGCCGGGAAGTTCCCGACGAAGTCGGCGCCGGGTGTGCCGTCGGGTCAGGTGATCGATCTGGCCGACGGCACGAAGATCAGCTCCGATTACGACGCTTTCGCCTGCACTCTCGCCACCATCATGAAGGGGTCCTTGACGGGGGCCGGGGTGAACCCGACTCGTGACTCGGCCTATCAGGCCGCGCTGGCGCTCGGGGACGTGCCGATCGCCCTCGCCTCGGACGGGAAGGGAACGCTGGCGGAGGGCAAGACCTACGCCGCCGACTTCGTCCACGCCGTGAAGCTCACGGCGGCGACCGTCGACACGCCGAAGAACGCTCAGGGCACCTACAACGGCTGCCCGGCACCGGTGAACTGCTGGGTGCCGACCTCGGACAAGTGGTTCGCCATCGAGGGCCAGTAGGGCGCGACGGAGGCGCATCCGGGGCCCGCTCCTCGGGTCGACACGGTGGCGAAGACGGTCACCGGTTTCCGCACTCAGGGTGCACTAGGGTCGGTGACTTCAGTCACAGATCGGCCCCGGGGGCGTGGTCGCGAAACGGGGGATCCGATGGGCATCACCTACCGGCGGAGGCGAGCGGTCGCACTGTTCTTCGCGCTCGGGCTCGTGGCCGCGGCGTGCAGTAGCAGCGACGGCGGCGGGGCAAGTACTGCCACCTCCCCGGCGGAGGTGCGGACGGCGTCGGACACGGGGGTCACCGTCGACACCATCACCATCGGTCTCGCCATCCCCGATCTCGACGGGCTCCGGGCCGCCGGGATCTCCCTTCCCGCCACCCTCACCAACGCCGCGCTGTTCGCCCGGCTCAACAGTCGCGTCGAGACCTGGAACGCCGCCGGCGGCATCAACGGGCGCCAGATCGAGGTCGTCGCGTTGAACTACGACCCGACCAAGCCGGCGACGCAGGAGGCGATGTGCGCCAAGGCCACCGTCGACGAGGAACTGCTGCTCGTCGTCGCCTCCACCGGGTTGACCACGCCGACGGTGCGCTGCCTCACCGGCGCCGGGATGCTGACCATCTTCGGCGAGTTCGTCGGACAGGCCGAGCACGACACCGGACTGGTCGTCACCGTCGCCCCTCCGTCGGAGGCCATGGCGCGGGCCGGAACGCAGACGGCGGTGGCCGAGGGGGTGATCGCCACGGGCACCAAGGTCGGCATCCTGGCCGGCAACGGGCCCGAGCAGAAGGCGGCCGGGGCCGAATCCGAGCGGGTCCTCCGTGATGCCGGGTACGAGACCCAGGTCGTCGAGGTCAATTCCCTTCAGGGTGATCCCGGAGCGATCAACCAGGAATCGGGCGCCGCCGCCGGGACCTTCAGAGCGGGTGGGGTCGGCCACGTCATGATGCTGCTGCCGTTCAGCAACCAGGCCGGGTTCTACGACAACGCCCAGGGGTTGGCGGTGACGGTGCTCGACGTGATCTCGGGCAACTGCACCCCGTTCGGGGCCAGTCGGACCCCCGCCGCCGCCGTCGGGGCGACCTGCGTCGCGCTCTACGACAACCAGGTCACGGCCGACGGCGAGATCAAGCCCGACTCCGAGTTCGAGGCCGAATGTCGGACCCAGTTCGAGCAGACCTACGCCGGCCAGTACCCGTCGCCGTCGTCGCCGGGCGTGCCCGCGGGACAGGTGCTGGAGCTGGCCGATGGCACCAAGCTGAGCTCGGACTACGACGTGTTCTCGTGCAACACGGCCCAGATCCTCAAGGGTGCCCTCGACGGGAGCGGGGTCAACCCCACCCGCACCTCCGTGTACGACGCGGCGTTGGCGCTCGGTGACATCCCGCTCGCCGGCGGCTCGAACGGCCAGGGCACTCTGGGTCCCGACAAGACCTACGCCGCGAACTTCGTGCAACGGGTGAGGTTGACCAAGGCCTCGGTCGACACTCCTCGGGATCCGGTCACGGGAACGTTCAACGGCTGCCCCGCACCGGTCAACTGCTGGGTGCCCATCGACGGCGAGTGGTTCCCGATCAGGCCGTGAAACCGGCAGCTTCTGGTCTCAGGCGATGACGCCGCGGGTCCGCAGGTCGGCCACCGTGGCCTCGTCGAGGCCCAGCTCGGCGGCGAGCACGGCGTCGGTGTGCTCGCCCAACCACGGCATGCGGGTCTCCGGACCGTCGGCCATCTTCGAGAGCTTGATGGGGTTCCCCGGGGTGAGGACGGGCTCACCGCCGTCGGGACGGGGGATCTCGACGAGCATGCTGCGGGCGGCCACGTGGGGATCGTCGATCACCTGCGGCGCGGTGAGACAGGGCCCGGCAGCCACTCCGGCGTCGGCCAGCGCTCGGCACGCCTCGACGTTGGTCTTGTCGGCGGCCCAGGCGGTGACTCCCGGGCGCAACACGTCGTCCATGTGTTCGCGCCATCCGGCACGCGAGGCCACTCGTTGGTCGGACAACCATTCGGGGTGCCCGACCAGGTTGGCCAGCCGTTCGAACTCGTGCTCGCGGCCGACCTGGATGATGAACCAGCCGTTCGAGGCCTCGAAGCCGTCGAGGATCATGGCCAGGCCCTGCCCCGGCTCGGGGCGCAGCCCCATCGACCAGAAGTTGGTGACGAGGTCGGTCATCGCCACCATGGCGTCGAACATGGCCACGTCGAGGTACTGCCCTTCGCCCGTCCGGTCGCGGTGGCGCAGTGCGGCCAACAGCCCGATGGTGGCGAACAGGGCGGTGCCGATGTCGCCCAGGGCGCCGACCGGCGACACCACCGGAGGGCGGCCGGGCTCGCGCTTGTGGTCGTAGATCCCACTCATGGCCTCGGCCACCGCGGCGTAGGCCGGCCATCCGTCGTAGGGGGTCTCCACCGTGTTGCCGAAGCCCGACACCGACACGTAGACCACCGCCGGGTGCACGGCGGCGACGTCGTCGTAGCCGAGGCCCATTCGGGTCAGGGCGCCGCCTTTGAAGTTCTCGGCCACCACGTCGAACTTGGGAGCCAGGTCGAGCACGAGCTGGCGGCCCTCCGGGGCCTTGAGGTCGACACAGATCGACCGCTTGCCCAGGTTGTTGCGTAGGAAAGTTGCTCCTACCGTGCGCCCGTCGGGGTCGGTGATCGACGGCTGGGAGCTGCGGCCCAGATCGCCGCCCTTGGGGCTCTCGATCTTCACCACGTCGGCGCCCAGCCGGGCCAGTAGTTGGGTGGCGTAGGGAAGCGCCTGCATCTGCTCGAGGGCGAGCACGCGCACGCCGTCGAGGGGCCGGCCGAAGGGCAGGGCGTCGGCGTTGTCGATGTCTCCGAGTTGCATGCCGGCGACCCTACCGGCGGCGGATCTTCGGAGTGAACGGGGCGGGGGGAGGGTGAGATTGGGCGATTGATCCTCGCCGTCAGATCGGTTCGACCTCCACCGGGATGCCGGTGAGCTGCGACATCGTGCTCGTCGGGTCGAAGGTGCCGGGCCCCGTCGGGGTGAGGGCGTTCACGTTCACCCCGGCGAAGCGCTGGGCCACCGGCATGCCGCTGGTGGCGGCGTTGCCGAACCCGTGGGTCATCGCCACCACTCCCGGCCGCAACGTGGCGTCGACCTTGGCGGAGGCCTCCAGACGTCCGTATGCGTTGGATACCCGGATCCGGCCGCCGTCGGCGATCCCGAGGCGCTCGGCGTCGGTCGGGCTGAGGAACAAGGGATTGTCGGCGCCGATCCCCTTCTTCAGGCGTTCCACGTTCTGCATGGCCGAGTTGATGGTGCGCGCCGTGCGTCGGGTGATCAGCTTGAGCTGGTCGGGCGACTCGGCCGCGAGCTCGCCGAAGGCCGTGATGGCCCGCTCGCGTGCGGGGGCGAGCATCTCCGGCGCCCCGTCGAGGGTCCCGGTGGGCGTCATTCGGTCGAGGAACGTGCCCGGCGCGGCGGGGTCGAGCACGGCCACTCCGCCGGCGACCTCTCGCAACTTCGCCATCGACAGGTCGTGGGCGTCGAGGGCGCCGTCGTAGAGCATGGCCAGGATGTCGGTCTCGGGTCCGAAGACGGGCGGGTGGCCGAGTCGCTCGCCGAGCGCGGCGAAGACGTCCCGTTCGGTGCGCCGCTCCCCGGCCGGGGCCACGATCGCACCGGTCCACTGCACGTAGGGCTGGGGCTGGGTGCCCTGTACGAATGTGTTCAGGTCCTCGCGTTCGAACCAGTCGGCCATGGGCAGCACGTAGTCGGCGACCTCACCGGTGGCGTTGCGGTAGTAGTCGAGCGTCACGAGCAGTTCGAGGTCGGAGAGGGCGTCGGTCAGGCCAACGCCGCCCCCGATGCTGAGCGCCGGGTTGCCGGCCAGGCAGATGAGGGCCCGGATGGGCGTCTCAGGATCGCGGAGCATCGGGGCCAGCAAGGCTCCGGGCAGCCCCCCGCTCGTGGGGCGGTACGAGCCCCACTGCGACTCGACGAACCCCGCCGGGCCGGTCTCGCGCGAACGGGGCACGGGCTCGGTGGCGCGCGACGCGGCGACGTTGCCACCCGGACGGTCGAAGTTGCCGGTGAGCAGCACCAGCATCTGCAACAGCCAGTAGGCGAGGGCCCCGTGGCGGCCCATGTTCACACCGGTGGACAAATGGGCCGAGGCCGTCGGCGCAGTGGCGAACTCGCGGGCCATGGTCGCGATCTGGTCGGCGTCGATGCCGACGACATCGGCCACCCGCTCGGGCGGGAACTGGCCGACGAAGGCCCGCAGGGCATCGAGGTCGGTGACCCGTTCGGCGCCGTCGAGGTCGAAGCCGACCGTGCGGTCGATCTCGCCGAGCATCGCCGCGAGGAGGTACACGTCGGTGTCGGGCCGGATCTGCACGGTCTCGCCGACGTTCGGCTCGCCGCGACGGGGGTCGACGAAGCGCACGACGCCGCCGCGGGCCTCGATGGCGGCCAGCCGGGCGACCGGATCGGGCACCGAGAGGAACGAACCCTTGCTCACCCGGGGATTGGTGCCGAGCAGGAGGAGGTGGTCGGTGCGGTCGAGGTCGGGGATCAGGTGGACCTGCGACGAGCCCCAGAGCAGCTCACCGATGGCGAACTTGTTGGCGCAGTCCTGGGAGGCGGCGGTGAACAGCCGGTCGGAGCCGACCTGGAGCAGGAACAGCCCTGCGGCCGGACCCGCAGTGGCGTTGAACGCCGTGGGGTTGCCCAGGTACATGGCCACCGCCGACGGGCCGTGCTCTTCGACGATGGCACCCAGGCGGGCGGCGATGTCGTCGAGAGCATCGTCCCAGGTGACGTCGGTGCGGGTGCCGTCGTCACGGAGCCGCTGCGGGCGGTCCACCCTGGCCGGGTCGTTGTGGATGTCGGCACCGAGGAGCCCCTTGTTGCAGGCGAAACCGGCGGTCACCGGGTGGTCGTGGTCGGGACGCAGTCGCGTGACGCGACTCCCCTCGACCTCGGCGACGAGGCCGCAGCCGACCTCGCAGAGTCGGCAGTAGGTGCGGGCGGTGGCAGTTATCCGACGGCCTCTCGGTAGGTGGCGACGACGGGGGCGAGCTCGGCCGGGGTGGCGCCGTGCATGATGACGCCGTCGCAGCCGAGGTCGAACTGGTTGCGGATGGCCCGGACGCACTCGGCCGGCGTTCCGGTGGCCGACGGTGCGAGCCATTCGGCGGGAATGAGGGTGGCGACGTGCTCGAGTTGCTCGGTGGAGCCGACGATGTCGAGGCCGCGGACGCTCGACACCACCGGGTCGGCGAGGAAGCGCTCGAGCACGGCGCGGTCCCACCCGTTCGTGCGCACGAGCAGGTCGCCGTAGCCCTGGAGGTAGGTGCCGAGGCGCCCCACCAGTTTCATGAGCCGTTGATCTTCGGGGATCAGATCGGTCACCGTGGCGAAGCACGACCACACCTTCACGGCGGCCGGATCGCGACCGGCCTTCTCGGCCGCCCGCTTCACCGTGTCGACGCAGCGGGCGGTGGTCTCGTCGGTGAAGAACGTGTGCAGCACTACTTCGTCGAAGCATCGCCCGGCCAGCTCGAGGGTGTTGGTCCCGAACGCCACCAGCCCCATCGGGAGATGCTCGTCGAGCTGCGCGTCGAGGTGCAGTACCGGCCAGCTCCCGGCGGGGCCGTCGTGGCCCATGATCACCTCACCCCGGAACAGGCGGCGCATCAGGCGTGCGAAGTCCTCCATCTGGTCGGTCGTGATGCGGCTGATGCCGAACGCGTCCTGCATCATCGGGATGCCCCGCCCGAGGCCCAGCACGAAGCGGCCGCCGGTGAGGCTCTGCATCGTGCGGGCGAACCCGGCCGTGACCATCGGATGCCGCGTGTTGTGATTGGTGGCCGCGGTGGAGATCGTGATCCGCTCGCTCACCGCCCCGGCGGCGCCCGAGAGGGTGGCCGCCTCCTTCTTGTTGTAGCGCTCGGAGACGAAGGCGGTGCCCAGGCCGAGCGCCTCACCGTCGATCACCTCGGCGACGAGGTCTCGTGACGACGCCGGCTGGCCGGCCAGAAGGTAGAACCCCAGCTCGTCGAGTACCCGTGTCGTGTCGGGCATGATCGTCGTCCCCCCAGGCCGTCGAGGACCCGATGATGGCACAGGGCTCGGCGGCGTCTTCCGCCGGGTTCGGCGGGGTGTTCTTCGGCTCGTTTCTGACGGTTCATCAGATAGGGTCGCCGCCATGCGTGGCATTCTCTCGTGGGGGGCGTATCTGCCCTACCGGCGTCTCGATCGGAGCCAGATCTCGGCCTTCATCGGCCTGGGTGGGGGCAAGGGCACCCGCACCGTCGCCTCGTTCGACGAGGACACCACCACCATGGCTGTCGAAGCCTCTCGGTTGGCGTTGCGGGCGGTGGCCGGGCGACCCGACACGGTGCTGTTCGCCACCACAGCCCCGGCCTACGCCGACAAGACCAACGCCACTGCGGTGCACGCGGCGCTGCGGCTCGACCCGTCCGTGGCCGCGCTCGACCTCGGGGCGTCGACGCGTTCCGCGGTCGGGGGCCTGCGTCTCGCCTTGCAAGGCACGGGTACCACCCTCGTGGCCACCGCCGACCTGCGCACCGGCCGGGCCGGCTCGGCCGACGAGGCCGCCGGCGGCGACGCCGGCGCCGCCCTCCTGGTGGGCGATGGCAACGACACCACGCCCGTGTTGGCCGAGTACCTCGGTGGCGCCGCCTGTACCGCCGAGTTCGTCGACCGCTGGCGCGCGCCGGGCGACGTGCGCTCCAAGGTGTGGGACGACAAGTTCTCCGAGCTCACCTACGTCGACCTCGCCCGCAACGCCTGGGCCGAGGCCCTCGCCACGGTCGGGGTGGCCGCCGACCAGATCACCGTCGCCGTGGCCGCGCCCACCACCCGTATCGGCAAGGCTGTGGCCGGCAAACTGGGTGCGACAGCAATCATTGGCGACCTCACCGATACGGTGGGGGCCACCGGCGCAGCCCAGCCGGGTCTCCTGCTGGCGGCGCTGCTCGAGCAGGCCGAGCCGGGTCAGGCCCTGGCCCTGTTCGTGGCCGGCGACGGTGTCGAAGTTCTCGTGTTTCGTGCCACCGACGCCCTGGCCTCGTTCACTCCGACCCGCTCGGTGGCCGACGGGGTCACCGGTGGTGCGCCGCTCGCCTACGGCCGCTTCCTCTCCTGGCGGGGCATGATCGACATCGAACCGCCTCGTCGCCCCGAACCGGCCCGGCCGTCGGGTACCGCCGCCGCCCGCTCCGCCGACTGGAAGTTCGGTTTCGTCGGGTCGCGTGACACCGAGACGGGCACGGTGTTCATGCCTCCGTCTCGGGTGTCGATGGACGGCGAGCGCACCGACCAGATGGAACCGGTGCCCATGGCCGACGTGGAAGGCACCATCGCCACCTTCACCGTCGACCGCATCGCCTACTCGCCCAGTCCGCCCATCGTTTTCGCCGTGGTCGACTTCGACGGTGGCGGTCGCCTCCCGATCGAGCTCACCGACACCGACTTCGACGAAGTCGAGATCGGCCAGCGGGTCGAGATGACCTTCCGGCGCCTCTTCACCGCCGACGGGATCCACAACTACTTCTGGAAGGGACGGTTGGTCCGTGGCTAGTCATGGCATACGCGACCGTGTCGCCATCGTCGGCATGGGCTGCACGAAGTTCATCGAGAACTGGGGCCTGGGTCTCGACGATCTCATGATCGACGCCGCCAACGAGGCCTATGCGTCGGCCGGTGTCACGAAGCACGACGTCGACGCCTACTGGTTCGGCACGGCCCAGAGCGGCATGAGCGGCATCACCCTGGCTCGCCCGCTCCAGTTGCAGAACAAGCCCGTCACCCGGGTCGAGAACTACTGCGCCACCGGCTCCGAGGCCTTGCGCCAGGCCGCCTACGCCGTGGCTTCCGGGGCCTATGACCTGTGCATGGTGGTCGGCGCCGAGAAGGTGAAGGACACCGGCTACCAGGGCCTCAACGCCTTCCCGATCCCGAGCGACGGCACCGGCCGCACCCTCACCGCCGCCGCCATGTTCTCGATGATCGTGCCCGCCTACGGCAACAAGTACGGCGTCGATGACGACACCATGCGTTCGGTGCTCACCCACATCGCGGCCAAGAACCACTACAACGGCGCCCGCAACCCCAGGGCGCAGTTCCGCAAGGAGATCAGCGCCGAGCAGATCGAGCGAGCCCCCAAGATGGCGGGCACCCTCGGGGTCTTCGACTGCGCCGGTGTGGCCGACGGTGCCGCCGCCGCCATCGTGTGCCGGGCCGAGGATGCCCATCGCTACACCGACTCGCCGGTGTACGTGAAGGCACTCTCGTTCGTGGCCGGTAACGGTTCGGGGCTCATCGACCCTTCCTACGACTACACCACGTTCCCCGAAATCGTTGCCTGCGCAGCTGATGCCTACGCCCAGGCCGGAGTCAAGGATGCCCGCGCCGAGGTGGCGTTGGCCGAGGTGCACGACTGCTTCACGCCCACCGAACTGGTGCTCATGGAGGACCTCCAGTTCTCCGAGCGGGGCACGGCCTGGCGCGACGTACTCGACGGCGTGTTCGACCTCGACGGTGAGCTGCCCGTCAACCCCGACGGTGGGCTCAAGAGCTTCGGCCACCCCGTCGGCGCGTCGGGCCTGCGCATGATGTTCGAGGCCTGGTTGCAGCTGCGCGGTGAGGCCCCGGAGGAGCGCACAGTGGCCAGCCTCGCCGCCGGTCGCAAGCTGGCCCTCACCCACAACCTCGGTGGGTACCCCGGTGAGATGGTCAGCTTCGTCTCTCTGCTCGGCGCCGACCCCGGCTGAGGGCCTGCGCCCCGGAGCTCCGGCGGCGGGTTCGATCGTCGGCTACGTTCACGCCACTCGGACAGAGGGAGACGTGTGCTGCGCAAGATCAAGACCTCAGAGAGCATCGAGGCCCTCAAGAAGGTGCCCCTGTTCACCGGGTGCTCGCCCTCGGAGCTCGACCAGATCCTGGGCCTGACCACCAAGAGCACCGTGAAGGCCGGTCAGGTCCTGTGCCGAGAGGGCAATGTCGGTCGAGAGTTCTTCGTGCTCGTGGACGGCACCGCCCAAGTGACCTCGGCGTCCGGGCCCGACGTGGAGGTCGGCCCCGGTGCGTTCTTCGGCGAGCTGGCCCTCCTCAACGACGGGCCCCGCTCCAAGACGGTCACGATGCTCGCCGATGGCCAGGTGCTCGTGATGACAGGCGCAGAGTTCCGCGAGTTGCTGCGGGTGTCCCCCGAGATCTCGCTGTTCATGTTGGGCGTCCTCGCCGACCGCATCCGCGCCACCGGAGACTGAACTCGCCGACGACCAGATCCGGGGTGAGTCCCCACCTGGCCCTGCACGACAGAGCCACCGTCAAGAACCTCACCCTCATCGGCGTGACCGCCTTCTTCCTGAACGAGTCGAAGGGTGAAGAGATGGTGATGCTCAGCGACCCGGCCTGATCACCGCCAATCGTTCGAGCAGGTCGGCGTAGGTGGCGAGCGAGGCCACGGTGAGGCCGTCGACCTTGCCCAGGTCGTCCCAGCGGCGCAGGGCCAGGGCGTCGGCGGCGACGGGGCTGGCGGCGAAGGCTTCGGCCTCGGCGTCGGTGAGCGGTCCGCCCTGCACCACCAGACTGCGGGTCGAGGCCGGCGACAACCGGGAGAGGTGGTCGGGGTCGACGGCGGTCAGGTGCCGTTTGGCCCGGACATGGGCGCCGATGGGGCCGGTGACCGACGGGGGGAACAGCGGGGTGAGCCAGGCGGCGCCGGTGGCCTCGTGGCCGTCGTCGGTGCCGTTGCGAAACCTCTCGGCCGCGGCCACGGCCAGGAGGTGCCCGACGTCGTGGAGCAGCGCCGCCGCAACCATGTCGTCGGAGGCCCCGTCGGCGGCGGCCAACGCCGCGCACTGCAGAGCGTGGTCGAGCTGGGTGATGTCCTCGTCGTAGCGGTCGCCACCGAACGTGGTGACCAGGCCGAGCACCTCGTCGACGGAGCAAGCGTGCTCGGTCGGCCTCACCGCAGCACCCGCCCCTGGAAATCGCCGATCAGCGACACGGGCACGCGGTCGTCGCCATCGGCGGCGGCGACGGCGAACTCGTCGAGCTTCTGGCGGTAGTAGGCCTCCCGGAGGTCACCCTCGCGAGTTGCGTTGTACGTGGGGTACAGCGCGCGACGTCCGCTCGACGACCGGTTCGGACCCGAACGGTGGGGGGTGCGGGAGTGGAACCAGAGCACCTGCCCCGCCCGCACCTCGACCGGCTGCCAGTCGAGCGTCGCCACGACGTCGGGGCGGATGCACCCGGAGTCGTCGGTGGGGAGGAGGTCGTGGTGTACCCCCGTCACGACTTCCAGGCAGCCGTTGTCGACGGTGGCGTCGTCGACGGCGATCATGCACGAGACGTGCACAGCGACGAAGCGATAGGCGGGAGCGTCCTGGTGGGGCGAGTAGCCGGCTCCACCCGGTGACTTGTGGTTGATCTTCTCCTTGTAGAGCACGGCCGGCTCGCCCAGCAGCGCCGACGCCGTATCGAGCACGGCCCCTTCGGTGAGCAGCTCGCGCAGGCCGTGGTGGAACGGCACGAAGTTCTCACTGCGACACAGCTGCGGCCCGTGCTCGGTGGCTTCGCGGTAGTGCAACCACTCGCCCTCGTCGTCGGGCCAGGCCGACACCTCGTCCACCCATGTCGCGAGCTGTGCGGTGGTGGCGGCGTCGAGCGGCTCGGTGAGCACCCAGCCCATGTCGGCGAAGTGAGTGACAGCCTCCGGACCGAGGGGGAGAGCGGCAATGGCAAGCGGTTCCACGAATCTGACGCTAGTGGTCTGTCCTGCGGACACTCCCGCCGCGGCCTAGTGGGCTTACGCTCCGCGGGTTGTGAACGTCTTGTTGATCACCCTCGATCAGTTCCGTGGCGACTGCTTGTCGGTTGCCGGTCACCCGGTGGTGCGTACGCCGGGCCTCGACGCGTTGGCCGCGCAAGGGGTGCGCCTGGCCCGTCACTACAGCCAGGCGGCGCCGTGCGCACCTGGTCGGGCGTCGCTCTACACCGGCCTGTACCAGATGAACCACCGGGTCGTCGCCAACGGCACGCCACTGGACGACCGGTTCGACAACGTGGCCCGCGTGGCCCGCCGGGCCGGGTTTCGGCCCACATTGTTCGGGTACACCGACCAGGCCGTCGACCCCCGCACTGTCACCGATCCCGCCGATTTGCGCCTGTCCACATACGAGGGGGTGCTCCCCGGGTTCGACGTCGGCCTCGATCTCACCGGCACGCTGGCCACATGGCGGGAATGGGTCGCAGGGCACGGCGTCGACATCCCCACCGGCGCCGGACGCGCACTGGCGACCGAACCCGACCGTCCCGCAACGTTGGGCATCAGCACGTTCCTCACCGACCGCTTCCTCGACTGGCACGCCCGGCGCGACGAGCCGTGGTTCGCGCACCTGAGTTACCTGCGCCCGCATCCGCCGTACGCCGCCGCAGGGGACTGGTCGGTGGCGTACGCGCCCGACGACGTCGACCTCCCGATCGCGGCCGGCCCGGTAGAGGATCGGCATCGGCTGCACCGCATGCTGCTCGAGCTTCCCTTCGCCGCGGCCCCGGGCGATGAGGGGGCGATGCGGGCGATGCGAGCCCAGTACTACGGGATGATCGGCGACGTCGACCACCAGCTCCAGCGCGTGTGGGCGCGGCTACGGGAGCGGGGGGAGTGGGACGACACGGTGATCGTCGTCACCAGCGATCACGGTGACCAGTTGGGTGACCATGGCCTGGTCGACAAGTTCGGATGGTTCGAGTCGAGCTACCACGTGCTCGGTCTCGTGCGAGACCCGTGCCGGCCCGACGGCCACGGCACCGTCGTGGATCGGTTCACCGAGAACGTCGACGTGCTGCCCACGATCGGCGCGGCCATCGGGGCCGAAGTGCCGCGACAGTGCGACGGGCGGTCGCTCGACGGGTTCCTCGATGGTCGGGAGCCGGACCGCTGGCGGGAGGCCGCGCACTGGGAGTTCGACTGGCGGGTCTTCGCTCTCATGTCCGGCCGGCGTTCGGGATGGCCCGAGGATCGCCGCTTCGAACGCCGCCAGGTGACCGTGGCCCGCGGGGTGGACCGGGCCTACGTCCAGTTCGCCGACGGCGAGGCGCTCACCTACGACCTGACGCTGGACCCGACGTGGCGCACGCCGGTGGCCGATCCTGCGGTCGCGTGGGCCGACGCCCGAGCCCTGTTGGCCTGGCGGGCCGAGCACACCGACCGCACCCTCACCGACATCCTGCTCGGCCCCCCCACGACGTAACGCGACGCGGTCGCACCGCGCCGGTCCGCCCGCTGCGCCGCGAGGAGCGGTGCGTGACTCACTGGTCAGCTGGAACCGAGGTGGCGAGGGGAAGCGCCAGCGACCGAGCCACACCCGCGGCGCCCCGCGCCGCCAAACGTCACAGCCGCTCGATGATGGTGACGTTGGCCTGGCCGCCGCCCTCGCACATGGTCTGCAGGCCGTAACGGCCGCCGGTGCGCTCGAGCTCGGCGAGCAGCGTGGTCATCAGGCGGGCGCCGGTGGCGCCGAGGGGATGGCCGAGGGCGATGGCGCCGCCGTTGACGTTGACCTTGGCCAGGTCGGCGCCGGTCTCCTTGGCCCACGCCAGCACCACCGAGGCGAAGGCCTCGTTGATCTCGACGAGATCGATGTCGTCGAGGGTGAGCCCGGTCTTGTCGAGGGCGTACCGGGTGGCGGGGATGGGGGCGGTGAGCATCCACACGGGGTCGTCGGCGCGCACGGAGAGGTGGTGGATGCGGGCCCGAGGGGTGAGGCCGTGGTCGGCGAGCCCCCGCTCGCTGGCGATGAGCAGCGCGGCCGAGGCGTCGGAGATCTGGCTGGCACACGCCGCGGTGAGTCGGCCGCCTTCCACCAGCGTGGGCAGCGAGCGGATCTTGTCCCAGTTGGGCTCGCGGGGACCTTCGTCGGCCGTCACCTCACCGACGGGCACGATCTGGGTCTCGAACCGGCCCTCGGCGCGGGCGCGGATGGCCCGCTCGTGCGACTCGACGGCAAAGGCCTCCATCTCGTCGCGGCTGCAGTTCCACTTCTCGGCGATCATCTCGGCGGCGGCGAACTGGCTGACCTCCTGGTCGCCGTATCGGGCGTGCCAGCCCGGCGAGCCGGAGAACGGGGTCTCGTGGCCGTACTGCTCGCCGGCCAGCATCGCCGCGGAGATCGGGATCATCGACATGTTCTGCACGCCGCCGGCCACCACGAGGTCCTGGGTGCCGCTCATCACGCCCTGGGCGGCGAAGTGCACGGCCTGTTGGCTGGAACCGCACTGCCGGTCGATGGTGGTGCCGGGCACGTGCTCGGGAAGGCCGGCCACCAACCAGGCGGTGCGGGCGATGTCGCCGGCCTGCGGGCCGATGGTGTCGACCGAGCCGAACACCACGTCCTCGACGGCGCCGGGGTCGACCCCGGTGCGGTCCATCAGTGCCTTGATGCTGATGGCACCCAGGTCGGCGGGATGGATGGTGGAGAGTCCGCCGCCGCGGCGACCCACGGGGGTGCGGACTGCGTCGACGATGTAGGCCTCGGCCATGGTGGAAACCTCACTCGGTTGCGAAAGGGGTTACTTGGCGACGATGGTGCAGGAACCGTGACCGAACAGGCCCTGGTTGATGGCCAGGCCGACGGTGGCGTTGTCGACCTGGTGGCCCTCGCTACGGCCCTGGAGCTGCCAGGTGAGCTCGCAGATCTGGGCGATGGCCTGGGCGGGAATGGCCTCGCCGAAGCTGGACAGGCCACCGGAGGCGTTGACCGGGATGCGGCCGCCGAGGGCGGTGTCGCCGTTGCGGAGAAGCTTTGCCGCCTCACCTTCGGCGCACAGCCCGAGGTTCTCGTACCAGTCGAGCTCGAGCGCGGTGGAGAGGTCGTAGACCTCGGCGCAACTGAGGTCCTCGGGTCCGATGCCGGCCTGCTCGTAGGCGTCGTGGGCGATGGAGTCCTTGAACCCGCGCTCGGGGGCGGGCACGACGGCGGTGGAGTCGGTGGCGAAGTCGGGCAGCTCGAGGCGCACCTGGGGGTAGGTGGGAGTGGTGGTGGCCACGGCCTTGATGCGCACCGTGCCCTCGAGGGTGCCGAGGTGGCGCTGGGCGAACTCGGGGCTGGCGATCACCAGCGCGGCGGCACCGTCGGAGGTGGCGCAGATGTCGAGCAGGCGCAGCGGGTCGCTCACGAGGGGCGACGAGGCGAAGTCATCGAGGGAGAACTCCTTGCGGAACCGGGCGTTGGGGTTGTGGACCCCGGCCTTGGAGTTCTTGACCTTCACCTGGGCGAAGTCGTCGACGGTGTCGCCGTACACGTCGATGCGTCGGCGGGCGTTGAGGGCGAAGAAGGCGGGGTTGGTGGCGCCGAGCAGGTGGAAGCGCAGCCAGTCGGGGTCGTTGCGGCGCTCCCCGCCGACGGGGGCGAAGAAGCCCTTGGGCGTGGTGTCGGCACCCACGACGAGGGCCACCTCGGCGAAGCCGGCCAGGATCTGGGCCCGGGCCGACTGCACGGCCATGGCCCCCGACGCGCAGGCGGCGTAGCTCGACGAGATGGGCACGCCGATCCAGCCGAGGGCCTGGGCGAAGGTGGACCCGGCCACGAAGCCGGGATAGCCGTTGCGGATGGTGTCGGCGCCGGCGATGTACTGCATGTCGGGATAGTCGAGGCCGGCGTCGGCCAGTGCCGCGCGCGCCGCGACCAGGCCGTACTCGGTGAAGTCGCGGCCCCACTTGCCCCACGGGTGCATGCCTGCGCCCAGCACCACCAGATCGCGGTCGCCGCTCATGCCGAGGCTCCGTTGTCCGTGGTGGTCACCGACGACGGGGTCGCCGGTACCCACTTCCACACCCACCGGGGCTCACCGTCGTCGCCGGTGTAGAGCACGTCGAGATCGACCTCCATCTCCATGCCGATCTCGAGGTCGGCGCCCATCACGCCTGCGGCCACCTGCCCCAGGATGACGAGGCCTTCGGTTTCGAGCTCGACGGCGGCGAGGGCGTAGGGCTCGAACGGATCGGCGGCCACGAACGGGGAAGGCGGCGCGTAGTGGTTCTCGGTGTAGGACCACACCCGACCCCGTCGCGACAGCGGTGTCGGTTCGAGCTCGGTGGCGGCGCAGCGCGGGTTCGGACAGGCCCCGCCGCGCGGGGGGAAGACGAAGGTGCCGCACGAGGCGCACTTACCCCCGATCAACGTGTAGGGCTCGGTGGTGGTGAACCACCCCTCCACCGCAGGAACGCGCTCTCTGGTCGTCACTCGGTCAATCTAACGGTTCGTCAGAAACTGCGGCCAAACGTGACTTCGCCCTCCCCGGCGCCATTTCTGACGAACCGTCAGACGGCTAGTGTCGCCCCCATGCCCGTGCCCGAGGAGCCCCTGACCGGCCCCTTCGCCACCGTCGTGGAGTTGTTCGACGCCACCGTCGAGGTTGCGGGCGACGTGGAGGCCTTCGTCGACGGTGACCGGCGCGTCACCTTCGCCGAATGGGGTCGGGCCGCCGACGGCGTGGCCACCCGCCTGGCGGCGATGGGGGTGGGGGCCGACGACGTGGTCGGCATCGCCTTGCCCTCGTCGATCGACTACGCCGTGGCCTACCAGGCCGTGTTGCGCCTGGGGGCCATCGCCAGCGGCATGAACCCGCGGCTCGGAGCGGCCGAGACCGCGCACATCCTCGAGCGCAGCGCCCCCCGGGTCGTGGTCACCGACGCCGACCTGCCCGATGCGTCGCCCCGCCTCACCGTCGCCGAGCTGCGTGAGGCGGCCACCGACCGGGCCTTCACCGCTCGACCGGATCGCCACCGCACCGACCCCGTCGCCATCGTCTGGACCAGCGGCACGACCGGGCGCCCCAAGGGCGCATTGTTCGACCACGGTTGCCTCGAGGCCATGACCCGGGCGGCCGGTCCGCTCTCCCGGCCCGGCGACCGCCGGCTCTCGCCGCTGCCGTTCGCCCACGTCGGCTACATGACCCGCGTGTGGGACGAGCTGGCCCACGTCATCACCACCGTCATCATCCCCACCCCGTGGACGGCCGCCGACGCCCTACGTCTCATCGGTGCGGAGCGGGTCACGGTGGGCCAGGGCGTTCCCGCCCAGTGGCAGATGATGCTTTCCCACCCCGACCTGGCCGCCACCGACACGTCGAGCCTGCGCATCGTGAGCCTCGGTGCCGCCCGGGTGCCGCCGGAGCTCCCGCCGGCCATGCGCCACGCGTTCGGCTGCCCGGTGGTGGTGCGCTACACGTCCACCGAAGCCTGCGTGTCCACCGGAACCGCCCTCGACGACCCCGACGACGTCGTGTCCGAGACGGTCGGCACTCCTGGTGCCGGTGTCGAGATGGAACTGCGGGGCGACGACGGTCGGGGCCCGGTGGTCGCGATCGGTTCGGTGGGCACGGTGTGCCTGCGCAGCCGGGCCATGTTCCGTCGCTACTGGCGCGAGCCCGAGCTCACCGACGCCGCCGTCGACCCCGAGGGCTGGTTGCTCACGGGCGATCTGGGGAGCCTCGACGAGCGGGGCGACCTGCGCTTGGCCGGGCGCAGCACCGAGATGTACATCCGCGGGGGCTACAACGTGTACCCGGTCGAGGTCGAGAACCACCTCGGCCTGCATCCCGCCGTCGACCGAGTCGCCGTGGTCGGAACGGTCGCCCCCGTGCTCGGCGAGATCGGCGTGGCCTTCGTGGTCCCGGCCGACGGCGCCCGCCCCGAGCTCGGGGATCTGCGGCTGTGGTGCAAGGAGCAGCTGGCCGACTACAAGGCGCCCGACTGCCTCGTGTTCCTCGACGAGTTGCCCCTGACCCCGATGAGCAAGATCGACAAGAGGGCCCTCGCGCCCGCCGCCGCCCAGGCCGAGAAGGCCTGGGAACGATGAGCAGAAAGAGCAACGACTGATGGGTATCTGTGACGGACGGGTGGTCGTGATCACCGGCGCCGGGCGGGGTCTGGGCCGGGCCCATGCGCTGGCCTTCGCCGCCGAGGGGGCGATGGTCGTGGTCAACGACCTCGGCGCCTCGCTCCAGGGCGAGGGGGTCGACGCCAGCCCCGCCCAGGAGGTCGTGAACGAGATCGAGGCCATGGGCGGGGCCGCCATCGTGAACGGCGACGACATCAGCGACTGGGACGGCGCCGGCAACCTGATCGACTCGGCCATCGAGGTCTTCGGTGGCCTCGATGTCGTCGTCACCAACGCCGGCATCGTGCGTGACCGCATGTTCGTCAACATGACCGTCGACGACTGGGACGCAATCATGCGGGTGCACCTGAGGGGTACCTTCTGCCCGGTGAAACGGGCCGTGGAGTACTGGCGGGCCGAGTCGAAGGCCGAGCGCCAGCGTGCTGCCCGCGTGATCACCACGTCGTCGGGCGCCGGGCTCATGGGCAGCCTGGCCCAGACCAACTACTCGTCGGCCAAGGCCGGCATCGCCACCTTCACCCTCAACATCGCGGCCGAGCTCGGCCGCATCGGGGTCACTGCCAACTCCATCGCCCCCTCGGCCCGCAGCCGTATGACCGAGGACGCCTTCCCGGAGATGATGGCCCGCCCCGAGAGCGGCTTCGACGCCATGGACCCGGCCAACATCAGCCCGATCGTGGTGTGGCTGGGCAGCGAGGAGAGCGGGCACGTCACCGGCCGGGTGTTCGAGTGCGCCGGCGGTGAGCTGAGCGTGGCCGCCGGGTGGCAACACGGCACGCCGGTCGACAAGGGCGACCGTTGGGATCCGGCCGAGCTCGGCCCTGTTGTCGATCAGCTCATCGCCGAGGGCCCCCCACCTGCGCCGGTCTACGGAACCCAGTAGCCGGCGAATCATGTCGGTCGGGGAAGGTGACGTGGAGGTGGCAGCTGTCGGCGAGGCCGACCAGGCCGACGACGTGGTGGCCACCGACGGGCGCGTCATCGGCCGCCGGGCCATCCAGACCCGCCGACGGATCCTGGACACCACGGCGGTGCTCCTGCAACAGCAGGGGGCCCTCGACCTCAAGGTCATCGACGTCGCCCGTGAGGTGGGCACTTCGCCGGCGACCTTCTATCAGTACTTCGCCACGTCGAGGATGCCATCCTTGCCCTGGCCACCGAGACGGTCTCCGGGGTCGAGGCCTTCGCCGAGCGATTCGCCACCGACTGGACGGCCCCCGGCGGGCTCGACGAGGCCCGCTCGCTGGTCGGGGCCTACATGGACTTCTGGGGTGAGCACCAGGCCGTGCTGCGCATCATGCACCTTCGTGCCGACGAGTTCGACCCGCGCTTTCGCAGCGTCCGACGCTCGTACAACGAACCGCTCCTCGCCGTCATGGTGGTGAAGGTGAAGGGCGCCCAGGACGCCCGGCGGTTGCCGCTCGACCTCGACCCCTTCGCCACCGCCGGAGCCATGCTGGCCGTGCTCGACCGCCTCACCAGCTTCCGTGAGACCTTCGAGCGCCGGGGGACCAGCCGGAGTGCGATGGTGGCCACCGTGGCCCGCATCCTGCACACCACCCTCACCGGTACGACCCCGTAGAAGTGCGTCGCGGGCGAGGGGCGGGGTCGGGTCAGCCGTTCACCCGGTTCGCCTGGCTGTAACCCGTGAGGGCGGATCGGTCGTCGTTAAGTACGAAGCCGGACTCGATGGAGCCGTTCGTGGTTGCGTCGTAGCGCTGCTGGTACTCGGCCGACGAGGGGTACAGCTCGGCGAGGCGATCCACCGGGAGGGGCACGGTCGAACCCAACAGGATGCAGAGCAGGCTGGGGTCAGGGCCGGGTTGACCCGAGAGTACGTCGACAGGCACGTCGACGGGAGGCGTGCGCACGCCACCCAACGCGATGCCGTCGCCGTCGCGAACGTTCGCCGGTGGCTGGTCGGTGGTGAGTCCGAGGAGGGGGGCGGTGGGCGGCGCGTCGCCCGT
>Ga0105047_10000636_pt1 | contig 60564 bp, 43 predicted proteins | sample MAT04_FD_78384 | JGI IMG/M metagenome (GOLD analysis project Ga0105047, IMG submission 78384) | Freshwater microbial communities from Lake Fryxell liftoff mats and glacier meltwater in Antarctica - MAT-04 (megahit assembly) | ecosystem: Environmental > Aquatic > Freshwater > Ice > Liftoff... | reverse complement strand
GTCTGACTGCCCACAAGAAAAGATGGGGGTTCTGGGAAAGTACTGCGCCGAGTGCGTTTACGAAAGGGAAGATCAAGAAAGGCTACATTTTCAGGGAAATATCAACGGTCGGGAATTGCTGCATCTATACCGGTGCTGCCCCGAATCAGAAACTGCTCCCGTCCATCGACTACCTGGTGAAATCACTGGGGAAGAAGCGATTGTTCATCCTGGGATCGAATCTCGTCTCGCCGCGAGCGGCAACAGAAGTGATCCGGGACCACCTGAAGTTGGTCGAGCCAGAGGCCGAGATTGTGGATACCGTGTTCGTCCCGTTTGGAACGACGGACCTGAGTATGGCCGTCGAGGCCATCGTTCAGGCCAAACCCGATGCGATCATCAACATCTTGAACGGCAGTAGTAACTTCCCGTTCTACCGGGAACTTCGTCGTCGCGGGATCAAGTCGGAAACAACTCCGACGTTATCAATCTCGTTAAGCGAACACGATCTCGTCGGACTTGACCCCGAACTCGTGGCCGGCGACTACCTCGCCGCGACCTACTTTCAGTCCATTGATCGCAAGGAAAACCGTGTTTTCTTGGCCAAGATCAAGGAACGATTCGGTGATCAGCGCGTGGTGACGGAGAATATGACGGCAGCCTACTGCGGGGTTCACCTCTGGGCCAACGCAGCAAACCGGGCGGGAACTCCTGACCCCGTTGAAGTTGCCAAGGCGATACGCGGCCTCGAGTTTGAAGGCCCTGGCGGGCGACTCCGCATCGACCCCGAGAACCAGCACTGCTGGCGATCCTGGCGTGTCGGGCAGATTCAAGCTGATGGCACGGTCAAGATCGTCGCGGAGTCGGTCGGAAGTGTCCGGGCCGACCCATTCCCAACAACTCGCAGTCGGCGTGACTGGGATCGGTTACTGACCAACCTGTACGTCGAGTGGGGCGGCAAGTGGCAAGCACCGGACAAGAAATGACATCCGCGGCCGTGTATGATTGAGTATCGGGCCGCCGATCATCGGGGAGGGAACCATGCACCTGGGTTTCTACAACACTAATCTTCCGCCGAACCTACGAGTCCTGAAGGACGAGATCGAAGGCTATGCCCGCGATTATGGGCTGGATTTCTACGAGACGATCTTCGAGGTCGTGGACGCCGACGACCTGAACGAAATCGCGGCCTATGGGGGTTTCCCCACACGCTACCCGCACTGGTCCTTCGGGATGCAGTACGAAGACCTGAAGAAAGGCTACGAGTATGGCCTGTCCAAGATTTACGAGATGGTCATCAATAATGACCCGTGCTACGCGTACCTGATGCGCTGCAATCACGTCGTCGATCAGAAACTTGTGATGGCGCACGTTTACGGCCACTGCGACTTCTTCAAGAACAACGCCTACTTCAACCACACTTCCCGGAAGATGATGGACGAGATCGCCAATCATGCGGCTCGTATCCGGCATTACGTTGAGCGATTCGGCGAGGACGAGGTTGAAGCGTTCCTCGACAAGTGCATGTCCATCGACGACCTGATCGACATTCACTCGGTTGCGATCAAGCGGCGCGATGACCACTCGAAATACGACTTCACACCCCCGCAAGCCGAGGGTGAGGCAGAAGAAAGCCAAACCCGTCGCTTCAAGGCGAAGGGGTACATGGCGGATTACATCAACCCGCGTGCCACTTTGAAGGCCGAAGACGACGAGCGCAAGCACCTCAAGGAGCAGCGAGTCGCGCACTTCCCCGAGCACCCCGAGAAGGACGTACTGCTATTCTTGATCGAGCACGCCCCGCTGAAGAACTGGCAGCGCGACATGCTCAGCATCATCCGAGACGAAGCCTATTACTTTTATCCTCAAGGTCAAACGAAGATCATCAACGAAGGATGGGCATGTGTTCAGGGTGATTCGTTAGTTCTCACGGACCGAGGGATTATCCCCGCGAGGGAACTAGTTGAGGAAAGGTTGGCGGTAAAGGTTTCGGACGCGGTCGAACCTAGGCCTGTTTACGACTGGGCCGCATTCCCCGAGCGGGAAACCGTCCGGATACGGACGCGCCGAGGGTTCGAGCTTGAGGGCTCAACCACTCACCAAGTCCTACTCGCGAGCGTGTTGTGGCGGCGTCTCGATGAGGTGCAAGTCGGGGATCGTGTTCGCTTGCCGAAAGGCTCTAACTTGTGGGCCACCGACCTTCAAAGGGTCAGTTGGGTTCCGCAGCAGCGTTTGACGCTCACGACGATCTGCAAGGAAGCCCGGGTCAACATGCGGACCCTCATCCGGACCATCCGTGGCGAGGAGACGAAAGCAAGTGCCCGCCTCGCGCCATACGTCGAGCGGTACAAGACAGAGAAATCCACGCTCTCACTCATGCAGAATAAGAGAGTCAGTTGCCACACGCCGACGGTCGTGGACGAACGCTTCGCGGCGTTCCTCGGCTATTTGATCGGCGATGGACACATCAGCGATGTGAAACGCGTGATTGGATTGACCACAGGCGACGAAGCGCAGGCCGACCATTTCGCCACGCTGGTCACGGAGTTGTTCGGCATCACACCTCGGAAGAAGTGGGATGTCTCGAAGTGGCGGGTTCTGTTCTCGTCACAGACCGTGAAAGACTTCCTCGTTTCGCTCGGGTTGAAGACAGGCTTCGCCACCCGTGTGAAGACTGTCCCGGACGTGGTACTCCGCTCGCCCAAGCCTGTTGTTGCGGCATTCCTCCGGGCACTGTACGACTGCGACGGCTACGCCGGACCGGCAGGCGTGATCCTGTCCACTTCCAGCCCGAAGATGGCCGAAGTCTTGCAGATCTTGCTCCTGAACTTCGGTGTCCTCTCAACACTCCGCCCGCACAAGGATGAGTGTTGGCACGTTCACACACAGGGTCGGTCCGCACAGGTATTCCGTGAGCAGATCGGGTTTGGTCTGGAACGGAAGCAAACGCGGCTTGACGAGTACGTTGAGAACCGCGCCTGGTTCAAGGAAGAACGTGAGGACGATGTGATTGTGTCGGTCGAACGTGGGCGTGCGGAGGTATTCGACGTGTCGGTACACGAGACACATCGTTACGTCGCCCAAGGATTCGTCAATCACAACTCGTTCTGGCATTCGACGATGATGACGCAGAAGATCCTGCAACCTTCGGAGGTGATCGACTACGCCGACCACCACTCAGGCACGATGGCGACGAGTTCCCGGCGACTCAACCCGTACAAGGTGGGGATTGAACTGCTTCGCGATATCGAGCGGCGCTGGAACATGGGACAGTTCGGGCCCGACTGGGAGAACTGCGACGACATGGAGAAGAAGCGAAAATGGGACACGGGGGTGGGTCTTGGCCGAAAGAAGATCTTTGAGGTTCGCAAGATTCACAACGACATTACCTTCATCGACACGTTCCTGACGCCCGAATTTTGCAAGGAGAATGGCCTGTTTTCGTTCAACTACAACGAGCCGGGCGCGAATTACGTGATCGAGAGCCGCGAATTTCAGAAAGTGAAGCAGCGATTGCTCTTCAGTCTCACGAACTTCGGCAAGCCGTGGATTTACGTTGTGGATGGTAACTACCGCAACCGTGGAGAACTGATGTTGCGGCACGAGCATAATGGGGTAGATTTGAAAGGAGACGAAGCACGGGACACTTTGGCAAACGTACAGTTCATATGGGCACGCCCTGTGCATCTTGAGACTTTGTTTGACGGCCAGCCGACCATCATGAGTTTTGACGGCTCGGATCACACACAACAAACCATCGGAGGGACCAATGACGCTTCCCGAAACACTCCTTCCAAGGCTAAGTGAGTGGCGACCTGCTGGCGCAGGTCGGCATAGCTGGGCCGAGTCGTTCCCCGAGGCCGGTTGGACGGTTCAAATTGCAGCCGACAAGACGGATTCGCTCTCGTGCCTCGTTTGGGAGATGACGCTCTCCCGCACAGCAACTGTGCCAGCGGGGTTGACACTTTCGACGTGGGCGACTGGGATTGCTTCGCGTGTCACGGGACTGATGGAACCGCTGAAGGTTCATGAAGTGGACGGACACCGCGACGAGGCAGTGCTCCGAAGCGTCGCTCCCGCGAAGAAGGGCGAGGCGCTCGCCTACTACGAAGTACACTTGCAGAACCTGACTACGGCCGTGCTTCGTCGCTACACCGCGAGCAAAGCCGCCAGCGGTCGCGATCAAGTTCCGTTCGCCCTGACTCATGAAACGATCGCCAAGGTCGTTGGCGACATCGCCGGTTGAGCCTACGTGCACACGATCTTCGCCCGCTCGCATAGAGGGCGAACCCGCCAGGACCGCTACAGTAATGTGGCGGTCCTTTTCGTTGGGACTCGCTTGTTTCCTTCCCTACTCAGGAACAACACCATGCTCCGCAACTGTCTCGCACTCGCTGGCGTGCTGCTGCTCGTCGGATCGGCACCGGCCGCCGTCGTTACCAAGGTCGTCGAGTATGATCACGATGGCACCAAGCTCAAGGGGTTCCTCGCGTACGATGATTCACTGAAGGGTAAACTCCCGGGCGTGTTGGTCGTCCACGAATGGTGGGGACTGAACGATTACGCTCGTGAACGCTGCAAGAAACTCGCGGAACTGGGATACGTGGCCTTCGCCGTGGACATGTACGGTGATGGCAAAACCGTCGATCACCCCGACGATGCCCGAAAGATGGCAACCACGGTGCGCGAGAATGTCAAGTCCTGGCGTGGCCGTGCGGAAACGGGCCTGAAGCAGCTCGTCTCGCAGCCAAACGTGGACCCCAGCAAGATCGCAGCCATCGGCTACTGCTTCGGCGGCAGCACCTGCCTGCAACTCGCGTACTCCGGTGCCGACCTGAAAGCGGTTGCGACATTCCACGCTGCGCTCCCCACGCCCAGTGCGGATGATGCAAAGGCGATCAAGGCGAAACTGTACATCGCCCACGGTGCCGACGACTTCTTCATTCCCGAAAAGTCGATCACCGCGTTCAAAGAGGGGCTTGATGCTGCCAAGGTGAAGTACACGTTCGAGTCGTTCCCTGGTGTGGTGCACAGCTTCACCGTTCCGGGTGCCGAGAAGCTGAACATCAAGGGGATGAAGTACGACAAGGCCGCAGATGAGAAGTCTTGGAAAGAAATGATCGCGTTGTTCAAGGAAACCCTTGGGAAGTAATGAAGTCTGTGGGAACGGGAGGCATCTGTCTCCCGTTCGCAATTCTGGTACACATCGATAGGGAACTTGCGTTCACTACTCCCATGGCACTTGATGTTGCCCCGCACGTCAGTTCACGTTCTAATCCTGCTTCGTGATGCCGCCGGATGCGGCCACCTCCGCACGCAGGACGCACAACATGTCAGATACCGCGACTCAACAACCTTCCGGCTCTGAACAGAATCAGCCACGAGCGAAGCGTCGGCGCTGGCCGCGGGTTCTCTTCATGCTGTTCGTGTTGCTCCTGATCGCGGTGTGGTTTGCGCCAGCAATCGTGGCGAAAACTCCATTGCTCAACCGGCTCGCCCGCGGTGCAACGGCAGACATCAACGGCTCGCTCGATATCGGTGATGCCTCTCTCGGCTGGCTCTCGAACATCGAACTTCGGGACATCACGCTGACTGATCCCCAAGGTCGTGTGCTCGCCCGCGTTGCCAAGGTCACGACGAGTCGGACGTTGGTCTCCCTGATCCGCGATCAATCGGACATCGGCGAAATCGTCATCGATCACCCGGTCATCGACATTGTCTGCGAGAAGAACACGACGAACCTGGAAGGCGTGATCCAGAAATTCCTCGCCGAGTCGGGTGCAGCACCCGGACCCACGCGCACGCCGATCTCGCTGCGGATCACGGACGGCACCCTCACCGTTCGTGACACGGAGACGAGCCGCTTCACCGAGTTTCACGATCTCCAGGCTAGTGTGACCATTCCCGCATCGCGCCCGGAGCCAATGTCGGTCAAGGTGACGGCCAACGCTCCTGAACGCATCGAGGCAGACTTATCGATTGGCGAAACGGGACGCGTGAGGTTTGCCGCAGGCAACTTCGCGGTAGAGACGCTCACACCGCTGCTGCGGCGGATCGAACCGGGGCTGTCCATCGCCGGGGCGTTGACCGCCGACTTCACCGCGACATGGGGCAAGGACGCGGCGAGCGTCGATGGCCTGATCGGCCTGAAGAACCTCGCGGTCGGGGGGGCCGCATTAAAGGGCGATACGATCCGCCTTGCCAGTGTCGAATTGCCAGTTCGTGCGTCCCTCACAGGCCGAACGCTTCACGTGGAGCGGGCGGAACTCACCAGCGATGTTGGCATTGCGAATCTCGTTGGCACGTTCGATCCCGAGTCGTTTGACAAATTGCTCGACCGCCCCGGTGTGAAACTTGATGCGAGCGTGGATGTCGCCAAACTCGCGGCCGTGATGCCGAAGCTACTCCAGATCCGCGAGGGGACGGAGATTCGCGAAGGCAAGGTGACCGTGAGTGTCGAAAGTAAGGCTGGCGCACTGGGCACCGAATGGAGCGGGAACATCAGCACGTCGGCGCTGAAAGCAATTCGCGAGCAGCAGGAATTCCGCTGGGATGAACCGCTGTCGGTGGTGTTCACGGGGCGAATAAAAGCCGGGCAACTCCCCACGTTCGACAAGCTGATCTGCCAGTCCGATTTCATCGCACTCAACGCGAAGATCGCGCCAGATTCGGTACGGGCTGCCGCGAACGTTTACCTCGACCGCCTTGCGATGCGGCTCTCGGAGTTCGTTGATCTCGGCGGCATCACGCTCGATGGCGAAGCATCGGCTTGGGTCGTCGCGACCCGCACGCAAGATGCTGAGGTCACGGCCGAAGCGAATGTGGAACTGAAACGGTTCGCCTGCCTCGATCGCGGCGGGAAAGGGCTACGCGAGCCTGCGTTGAAGCTGCACCTGAAAGCGACCGGGAAGGCAACGGATAGCGGTCATGTCAGCCTCTCAACTGCATCGCTCCGCGGCACAGCGGGGATTGATGAACTCGATCTTTCGCTTCTCGAACCAATCTCGGATGTGAACCAACTGAGCAACGGGAAGTTCGACGCCAAGGTATCCGGCGATCTGGCCCGCTGGCGAAGGCGTGTCGCGGCCGTGGTTCCCGTGCTGGACGATTATCGACTGGAAGGAGCCGCCGAAGCTCATGGAATTGTCCGGCTCGCGCAGGACGCCTTGCACATCGATCAACTCACGCTGGCGATCGAGAACGCGAAGTTCGTCGATGCCGGGTTGGATATTGACGAACCGACCATGAGTGCCGTTGCGGACCTCACCGTGAATACCAAAACCAGCATCACCACGTTTGCCAACTTCTCGATTACCTCGGCCCCACTGACAGTCACCCGGGGGCAACTCGTCATCGAGTCACCGAAGGGCGGGCAGACCGTGGTCTATGGTGGCGGCCCGGCGGTCTCGAACCTGAACCGACTCGGGAAGTCCCTGGGGATCTGCACCGATGCACAAGGCCCAAGCCCGCTGTTCGGTAAGGGAACCGGTCCAATTCAGTTCCGCTATTCAGGCGACGTGACCACCTTCAACGGACATCTCGACGTGATCAACTTTGTTGTCGGCCCGCGTGCTGATCCATCGTGGAAAGAACCGACACTCGCGCTCGATGTGGATGGCTCGTACACCCAGTCCACGGATACGGTCGCATTCAAGAGTGCGAAGGTGGAACGCCCCGGCCTGGCACTCACTGCTACTGGAAGTATTGGGCGTTTCGATACCACCACGGATGCGAACCTGGCTGGTACTCTGAGCTACGATTACGTGAAACTCACCCCGCTGCTGCGTGAGTTCCTAGGCAACGGTTTCGCCGTGGCGGGGAAGGGGACCAAGCCCGTCAGCTTCGTGGGAAGTCTCACGCCCATCGCGAAGCCCGGAAGCAAGCTGCCGCCTTCGGTGTTCGCAAACGCGACCGGCGAACTCGGCGTCGGCTGGGACTCGTTGCAAACTCACGGCTTCGCAATGGGCCCGGGCACGTTGCAAGCCAAGCTCGCCAACGGCGTGGCCCAGGTCACTCCGATCACGGGGACATTCGGCGGCGGCAAGATCGCCGTTCACCCGACGGTGCGACTTGCCCCCGAGCCTGGCGAGATCACGCTTGCGAAGGGAATGATCGTGGACAAAGCCAAGTTGACGCCTGCGACGTGTGCAGGAGTGATGGGCTACGCGTTGCCCGCGATCGCGAACTCGAGCAAGGCTGAAGGCGACATCTCGGTGATTCTCGATGAAAACCGCATCCCGATCACGGACACCCGGCAAGCCAGCATCAAGGGAACAGTCGTGATCCACAAGGCCACGGTAACTGCGGGGCCGATCGTGACCGAGATCGCGAAGTTGCTCGGAGCCGAGAATGGCACCATGACGCTTGCGAATGAGCAATCGGTCCCTGTGCGTGTCGAGCGAGGCCGGGTCTATCACGAGAACCTGAACGTGAAGATCGGCGGCTACTTCGTGAAGACCTCTGGCTCGGTGGGCTTCGACAACTCGGTCGATCTCATGGCCGATGTGCCGATCCCGGGAGGTATGCCAGGTCTCAAGAACACACCGGCGATCGCGAAGGCCCTAACCGGCAAGCGCGTGCTCGTGCCAATCAAGGGGACACTCAGTCACCCATTGATGGACCCGAAACAGTTCCAGGCAGCAATCGCGAAACTCGCACAGAGCGTCGCGAAGGATGTCAGCAAGGACGTCCTTCAGCGGGAACTGGAGAAACTCGTGCCTGGAGGCCTCCCCGCACCGGGAACAACAGGCGGCGGGTTCTTCCCGTTCCCGATTTTCCAGAAGAAGTGAACCTGAAGCCTTTCCGCAGGGTGTGAGCAACGTGGTTTCGTGCTACTATGGCCGAAACCACAGGTTGATCATGCCGACCTATCATGACTGGCTCCACCGCATTCTGACGCAGGGCGAATCCGTTCAGGACGCCCCGCCTCCGACCACATCCGAATCGCCTGACGCCGAGGCGTTGCTCGCATCCGAGTTTGCGGCCCACGCTCTCGACGTGGCTGGTCCACCGCTCACGTTCGATCCGGTTGCCGGTTGCGCAGCCGCACTGCTACTGGCGAAAGCCTGTTGGGCACTTGCGAACGGGTCCGAAGATAACGAACGGATCACGCTGTCGCTCAATGCCCCCTCAACTCCGGCAGCGCACCTCTCTGTAGATCTGACTTTCCGATTTCTCCCCTCGGTCCTGCGCCGGGCGCGCTTCCGCGAACCCGATGGCGAGCTTGCGCGTCAGATTGAAGCGCTGCTACGTGCTTGGCCGTTGTCGGGCATCCTGGCCGATCTCGATGGATCGCCCGCGACCGATCCAGGTTTCGGCGGGCACCCCGGGTTGCAGATGCTCTATGCCGAACGGCTCGCAGCCACTGGTCGCCCTGGCTGGGTGCCTGTCTCCAGTTCAGCGAGAGAGTGGGCGGAACGGGTCCATCAAGAATTGGGCAAGCCGTTGCCTGCGCTCCTGCCCGAGGAACCCCATGACTGATTCGCCTGCGGATCGGCTCCGCGAGCACGCCACTGACAGCCTCAAGCTGCGCTTCGTTGGTCGCGATGAGGTCATCGACCTGATTGCGCTCGCGGTTGTTGCGGGCGAACACCTGTTTCTGTACGGCCCGCCGGGCACAGCGAAATCGCTGCTCGTGCGTGAGTTCGCGGGTGCCGTGCGTTGCCGATACTTCGAATATCTCCTCACCCGGTTCTCGGAGCCGAACGAACTCTTCGGACCGGTCGATCTGGCGCGGTTGCGTGAAGGCGTCGTGGCAACGGTTACCACAGGAATGCTCCCTGAGGCCGAGTTCGCGTTCCTCGACGAACTGTTCAACGCGAACAGTGCCATCCTGAACAACCTGCTCACCGTTCTGAATGAACGGGTTTACCGTCGCGGTGCGGAGACGCATCGGCTCCCCTTGCTGAGCGTGTTCGCGGCTTCGAATCACCTCCCGGAGGACGACGCCCTCCAGGCGCTGTTCGACCGCTTCCTCCTCCGCTGCAAGGTCGATGCCCTCCCCGTAGCGCAGCTCCCGGGGTTGCTCGCCGCAGGCTGGGCCATCGAACGCAACGGCAAGCCTACCCGCGACACAACCGACGCACCCACTGCCGATGATCTCCGAGAGTTGACCCGACGGGCGAAGGATGTCGATCTCGCGGCTGTGTGGGAACCGTATGCCGATGCCGTCACCAAGGTGCGCGATCTTGGGGTAGCGCTCTCGGATCGGCGTGCCGTGAAGGTGCTGAAACTGATCGCGGCCTCGGCCGTGATGTGCGGGCGCACGGCCGCGAATCCGTCGGATCTGTGGGTACTTCGGTACATCTGGGATCGTGCCGAGCAGATCGGGCCACTCGGCATGTTGGTGTCAGGGATACTCGAACGCACTCCGGATGCGGCAACGCCCCACCCGCGTGCCCGGCGGCCCGAGGCAGTGGACCCCGAAGCACTCGCCGCCGAACTGGAGACGGCCGAGCGCGAGCTTGCGTCGGGGTTGAAGTTGGTCGAGTTGTCTCGGCTGCGTGAGCGGGTGCAGGCGGTGGCCGATCGCGCCGCGTGGGTAACAGATGCGACTGGTCGCGGGCACCTGCTGAAGAAGACCGCGAGTTTGCTGGAGAAGCTCGGATGAGGCAAGCCGACCGCTGGCGGGAAGTCACCGCGGCCCGCATTCCGGCACAGTACCTCGCCGCGCTGGCCCCCGTGCGAAGCGTGGATGGCGTGCGCGTTCACCCTGCCGGGGAACTCGCGTGGGTGTGCTGGCCAGCGGGCCGCGCCGATGTGGTGAAGTGCCTGCTGCCCGTGCCGGGCGTGGTGTTCCTGTCGCGGCGTCGGGGGGTCTGGTTCCGGTTCGGGAGCCGATTGCCCTGCGACGACGTTCCCCCCGAAGGCGATGGGGAGCCGGTTCCAGCAGTACTGGTGCCGGCCCGTTTTCAGCCGGTCGCTCCGCCGATAACTCTACTCACTGCCGGGGTCCTGCGTGTTGTTCGGGGTGGCGAGCCGAAGCCCGCAACCGCGTTGGTCTGCGTCATCGGTGAACTGCTGAAGTGGGCCGATGTCGCGACCACGGCGGAACTCGCGGCGGTGCGTGCCGTGCGATGCGGCGATCGCGCGATTCTGCTCGGTTCGCGGTTGCCGTCGATTCCGGGTGCGGTGCGATTCTGGGGCAAGGATGTGCTGGTGCCGATCGGGTTTCGACCTGATCCCGAACTATCGCCATCGGGGTTGCGGGCCGCGTGCGGAGTTGCTGATGGGGAGTTGCTGCTGCTCGATGATACCGGTGCGGAGGTGATCCCATGTCGCGCATTCGAGCACCTTACCCGCGCCTCCGTTCGCCTGGGGTCGGTGTAAGCATGGACGCACTCGACCGGGCCGACGCCTACCTGACGATCCCGGAAAGCTACGCCGAGGCGCTCGGCATTCAGTGGTCGCATAACCACGAGTCGATTGTCTATCACGATGGCAGCATCCATTCGTTTGCCGCGGAACTTCTGCTGATCCTCGATGGGGCGTTCGCGACTGAACCGGGTCCGCCGTTCGCGTTTGTCGTGCAACTGCTCCACTGGATGAAGACCGAAGGTCGAACCGAATTCGCCCCACTCCGCGAGGCGTTCGAATCGACTCGGCAGGCCGCCAACCGCCGCAACGCGGGGTTGCTCATCGCTGAACTCTGTCGCGAATTGCCGTCCACGGCCAGTGCGGTAACCTCGGCCGATCTCGCTGCGGCGCTCCAGTGCCTGCGGGTATATGGCACCCATTTCCGATCCAGTCAGGTGCAGGAGCTGCCGCTCACGCGGGAAGAGTTCGAACAGCGGGTTGCGGCGCGGCTGGCCCGATACAGCAATGGCGACCTGGTTCACTGGCTCACGCACGGAACCGGTCCCTCACCGGTGGGCGACAAACTCGCAGCCGAAACGGAGTCGCTTCCCGTTCGCGTCGCGCGACTACTCGCACTCGCCCGGAAACGGCAACGACTCGTCGGAGCGGCACTGCTTGTGCCGGCGCTCGATGCGGGGCTCACACTGCCGCCGCGTCGTCATTCGCCCGATGCCCCGCCCCAGGGAGGGTACTGCGATGTGACCACGCGCGGCGAGCCGGAACATCTGCTGCCAACTCAGTTCGCACTCGACCAGGACGAGTTCATTCGCCGATTCGCCGCGAAGGAACTGCTCTATTTTCAGCGTGAGGAACCGCATCAACCCGAGTTGCCTGAGCGTGTGATCATTCTCGATCAGGGCGTGCGAACCTGGGGAAGCGTGCGGCTGGCGCTGGCTGCGGCCGCGTTCTCGCTTCTCACGCCACGTGCGAAACGCTGTGCTTCGATACGGTTGTTCCTCACGTCCGCCCGTGGCCCAATCGATATCACGGGGCACGATGTGGAGACGATCGCGGATCTGCTCGAATCGAGTGATCTTTCACCTGACCCGGAACACTGCCTGAAGCAGGCACTTCACCAGGCCGATCCCGACACACCGCCACGCGATGTGATTCTGCTGACGCACCCGCGAGCATTACGCAAACTCACCGTTCCCGAGACGAGCCGACGGGCCAGCGACCGCGTGTTCGCGCTATCGGTTGACGAGCGAGGTCGGGCGGAACTCGCACAGTGGAGCAGCAGCGGCTTGACCGCGATCCGTAACTTCCGTGTCGATCTCGTTGCCGCCGAGGCTGCACGGCCGGAAGTGGAATTGACTCAGCCGCGTTCCGCGACTGGGGACTACGGCGAGTGGATCGGTGCGGTGGAGCCGATTCCGTTCCCGTTCCGGGTGGGGTTGGTCGCCGAGGCGCAAGCATTCGCATTCGACGCTGACGGCGAATGGCTCGTGACCGTCGGGCAAAACGGCGTGCTGCACGGGCTGACGCTCGACGGGTCACCGGCAGAGGTATTGCCGCGAGCGTTTCTGAATGGAGTCGTGCTTCATCAAGTGGACGCGGTCCTGGGGGTGACAGGCGGCGTTGTGGTGTGTGGGCGAACCCAGTCAGAACGCGAGCCTCATGTACGTCCGCAGCAACTGGACCAGGTTGTGGCCCATTACGATCGGGCAACTCGCCACGTCACCGTTCACAACCTGGGGCCGGCGCTCTTCAACGCTCGGTGGTACGTGTACCCGGATTTGCACTGCATCGCAGTCCGAACGGAGACGGTAACAGGAGGTGCGCTCGATCTGGCCACGCAGGGTCGCTATCCAAACCTCACGAATTCGGGGCTGGTCAGCCGTGCCCGGATGGCCTGGGAGCGGTCAGCGAAAGCGGTCGGCTCTCAGGAGGTCATGATCATGGAAGCACCCACGAAATTACACGATCCTGGCTCCCGACCGTATCTGATCGTGACTGAGAACGTCATGCGTCTGCTGCAGACCGATCCACCGTGGAAGGATCGATTCGCGCCCACTCAAGATGGTAAACCGTTGCTCGAAGGCGCGACTATCCACCGGGCGATGCTTGCGGGTTCGGTGCTGGCGCTAGCCATTGTGAAAGCCTCCGAGCGCAAGATTGTCACGTTCCGCGGGCCTGAGGGAAGCATCCTCGGGGAAGTGGCGCATCCCGTTCGGAACACCTTTATGTTGTCATCCGATGGCAGGTTGCTCGTTCGACGAGATGCCACGCGCTCGGTCGTGGTTTCGGCCACCACCGACCCCGCGCGAACCATCGCCACCGCTGTTCACGCAGGATTGCACAACGCACTCGACATTCGACTCGATGCCGAGCCGTTCCGCCTCACGATCGCCATCGGCACGTTTGCCCACACCTTCCGACTGCTCCACGGGGTGCTCCGGCACTCCCTCGCGCTGGGATGGGACAACTTCCCGGAGCCGAAGGTTCCGCTCACCGCACAGCAGGGGTCGCCCGTCGTGTACGATACGGCTCGGTTCCCCGCTTCCGAAGGTGCCGCATCTGGGCTGTGGCGGGCGGTGCTCGATCGGCTTGGGCAAGTGTTGCTGTTCGCGAATGGCAAACTCGTGGCGGTGTTCCTGGTTCGCCGAGAACGGATCGCGGCATGGCTTCCGGGTGGCGTGTTCTGGGGTGCTCCGGCGCTCATAGGCGGCCCCGCGACACCAGACGCCGAGAAGATGATTGGCAAAGCGATCTTGTTGGCGGGAGGGTGATTCGTGGAAGTGCCGTTCCGACTCACACGACGTGATGAAGCCGCCGCGACGGATGCGTTCCTGCTGTTCGCGGATACGGTCGTGCCACTGGCCGATGCCTGCACGCGATTTGGTAGTGGCACGCTCCCGGCGGTGTTCGCGGTCCATGGGGGGTTCGTCCTCGTGCCTGCCGAACGAGAAACGCGAGTGCTCCCGGGGGCAATCCGCCTCCGCAGACTCGCAGGCGACCTGTTCATCCCCGCGAATGCAGACCTCATCCCGGCGTTGCTCGTGGATGAAGCCGCAATGCTCACCCAGAACCGCGGCCTCGTCGTGCTGCCTGGCGGCGATGTCCTGGCGTTCACCGCTTCGCCGCTGCCAATCGGGGACTGGCTTGCACCTGTTTCGGTTCGCCGCGAATCATGGGAAGCGTTCCCCGCTCGCCCGTATCGGCCCAGGTCGCTCAGCGTCATTGAACGACCCGCCCAGCCGACATCGCTCATGCAGGTGCTGGGTCAGGGTGCCCCCGATGATGCGAAGCCGCTCGCGGGTTCGGGTTCAGGTTCCGGCGAGGGTGTGCCCGAAGAAGCCCGACCGCCGTCGGGTTCGACATTCCGCAAGTTCACCGCAAGCACGGGACTTGCCATCGGCGGTTTCCTTGCATGGGTGGGAAAGCAGCTCGGAGCGGAAGGGCTGGCCCGACTTGGCGGGAGCCTTGCGCGGAAGGCGCTGGAAGCAGTGCCGCGACTGAGCGAGAAGGTGCTGGGCGAGCAGGAAGCCGCCCTCCGTGAGGTGCTCAAGCAACTGCAATCGGGGGACATCGAAAAGGGGCTTCGCCGAGCGCCGGTCGCTGTGGGCGACCCAAATCAACCCGCGAGAGTAGGCACGGATGCCCGGCTCAGCAACCGTGACCCGCGGTACTCGCTGCGCGACCTGATCGGTTCGGGTGGTGGCACCGCGACGGCGTGGCTCGGCGGTGGCGATATCTGGAATGAACTCGCCAAGGTCTATCGGCAACTCGCCGAGGATGCAACCAAACGCGGCGACTTCCGGCGTGCGGCATACATCTACGGCGTACTTCTGCGCGACTTGCGAAGCGCTGCGAATGTGCTTCTGGCGGGTGGCCTGTGCCGTGACGCGGCGTTGCTCCTGCGCGATCGCCTGAACGATCCGCTCGCCGCTGCTGCTGCGTTCGAGCGTGCGGGCGACCACGACGAGGCACTGCGCCTCTACGACAAGCACCAACACTTTGAAAAAGCCGCCGAGTTGCTCCGACGACTCGGCGACGAGGATCGTGCGGTTGCCTACTACATTTGCGCAGCCGACCAGCTTGCCGGGCGTGGTTACCTGCTCGGTGCGGGCGATTTGATCCGCGCGAAGGCCGGCCGGCGTGACCTCGCCATCGGTTACTTCCGCCGTGGATGGCAAGGGATCACTTCCGAGAACGTCACGTGCGGTCAGCGCCTCCTTGACGAATACTTCGCTGCCGAGGATGTGCCCGCGGTGAACGCACTGCTTGCCGAAGGTGAATCGAATCTCGCTGAGCGGCCGACCGATTCTGGGCGGTTCTTCAATCATGCGCTCCAAGTTGGCGGTAGCGTGCTTCCTGCCGAGATTCGCGATGATTTGGCTGACCGGGTTCGGTTGTTGTTCGCGTCCCATCTTCGCGCCACGGCAGCGACACCCGAAGGCACGCGGCTGGCTGGCGAGTTATTTCGCCAGAGTCAGGTGTGGCCGGGGCCGATTGTGCGTGACGCCAGTTTCGCGGTCCGTGAACGGGATCGCCAGTTGCCCGCGCCGGCTGGCCCTGTGCATCCACCACCAGTGCAAATCGCCGAAGGTGCCGTTACCGCCGTTGCCTTGACTCGTGGGACGTTTGATGTTGTCGTTGCGACAACCGAGCAAGTCGTTCTCTGGCGGATGAACGAGAACCGCCGGATACTGGTGTCGCAGCTTCAGAATGGTCCCATCTTCGCGCTCTCGGTCGATCCCAAGGGCAAGATAGTTTACGGCCTCCAGAATCGCGGCGAGACTGCTCTCTGGTGCTTCCAGTCCGACGCGAGCGGAGAGTTTGAACCGGCTGGGATCGCGGCGGAATTGGGTGAACCACCCCCGACATGTGTGTGGTATCTGCAACCGTTGGTGGCCTACCGAAACGACGAGCCATGCGTTACGGTTGCGAAGTTCGATGGACGACAGACTTTCCTCGGCCCGTATCTGAAAGCCTCATCGACGGAAGTGCCTGCTCGAGAAGCGAGTGACACGCACTTGCTGATCGAAACCCCCGACGGCTTCTGGGACTGGTCCGATGGTTCGGTTTCAACATGGGCTGAAAGCTGGTCGCACACGGAATCGGACTTACCACCGGGCCACTGGTCGCAGCCCTGGACCCCGTACAGGTCCGGACTCGGCAACGCAATCGACTGGATGACACCAGGGCGGGGGATGTTGGAGGTCGCGGGGGTGGATGAACCCGGTCGCGTTCTCTGGGCGGCATTCGATGCTACGAATCCTCTCACACCCCGGGAACGGTTCGCGTGGGGAGCTTACACGCAGCGGTATGTCGCTTCGTGCCTGAGCGGCCCCGGGGCTGTTGTCGCGGTGACAGAGCGGAACGAAGTCCACTGGTTGCGAGTTGCGGGGAAGACGCTGGAACTGTCCGCCACGATCAAACTCGATGTCCCCACCGCGACAGTTGCACTCGTGGCCCGACCGCTCCACAACGAAGTCGTCGCAATTCTGGCGGATGGGTACGCGGTTCGTCTCGTTCGTCCGTGAAAGCTCCATTTTTGGCACGGCGGTTGCTCAGTTGGCATGTGAAATCCCCCTGGGCAGTCGGGAAGTCCAGGCCATTTGTCTGCACACTGGAGGCTACACCATGTCTACGACAGCTCGAGCACTGGCCGACGAGGTCCGAGACTCACGTCAAAACGCCTGGGAAAAGACCGATCATGCGACCGCGATTGTCGCCACGTCACAGCTGGGGCCAGAGGATACACAGGTCGTTCGTCGAATCGTCGCAAGTGCGGGCTACACTGGTGAAGAATTTGAACAGATGGTTCAACAAGTGTCTGGCCTGGTTGTGGGGACTGTCGAAGCGCTCGCCGATGACATCCCGACAGCAGCGAGTGCCTGAGCATTTCATTTGACCACCCAATAGCATTGGGTGCTCGCATTTTGAGCAATCGCACAGTAACTGAACTGACTACTCAATGCCGCGACGGGGAAAACTCACCCCGTCGCGGCTTTTCTGTAGCGCTATGGTGCGACCTTCAGGGTCACCATCACCGGGAAGTGATCGCTGAATCCGCGTCCCACAGCATCATCGTTTGCCGACCCAAATCGCCACGGGCGGCGAGTTCTTGCACCTGCACGGATCAATCCGTCTGTTGGCACTTGCACCGTATCCACCATGCAACCCCATCCCGTGGTGTCGAGCAATCCCGGCGAGATTGCGATGTGATCGTAGATCAGGGGCTTGTTGTAATAGTGCGTCCCGAATTGATCGGGCGACTTTCCCGAGAGCAGCCCGAACAGGCGGGGCGGGTTCGCGTCGGCCGTCACCAGTTTCGGATCGCTGACGACATGAAGCTCGTTCGCGACCGAATCCGATTCGGGCGAGTCGTTGAAGTCGCCACAGACCAGGAAATCGACCTTCGGATTCGCCTTCAATTCCTCGGTATACGCAGCGTAGATCGCCTTGGCGTAGCCATCGCGGCCGGTGCCTTCCTTCCCCATACCCTTGTCGGAGAGTTGTGAGGTCCAGTGTGATGCCACGAGGCACAGATCCTTGCCGTTGGCGGCGACGTGAACTTCGAGGATCCGTTGCCGTTTGCCGAGGACTTTCGCCCCGCTGAGTGGATATCGTGAGATGACACACGGTGCGATATGCCGACCCGCGTCAATTTCCTTCATGGCGATGTAGTCGTATTTTTGTGCGTCGGCGGGGAGTTTCGTATTCAGAGTTTGCTGAAGCATCTCCGCAGCCCGGTAGCTCTCGATCTCAACGCCAACAATAATATCCGGCCCGATCCCGCCATTCTGCTTGAGTAACCAACTTGCGAGTCGGTCGTATTTCGCCGTGCGTTCCTCGGGCTTGGTGATGAACCACTGGTCGAATTCCTCATCCGGCTGGCGGCGCTTGTCGTCCTTGTCGTCGAAGAGATTCTCCATGTTCCACAGGCAGAAGCTGATGCTCTTGGTACCTTCGGGGAACGCCAGATTCTCACCAGTTGGGGTCTGGGTCTTGTTGTTGACGCACCCCACACCGTAAATCGCCCCGGCCACCAGCAGGAGGAGCACGCCGATCGCGACTTGCGCCTTCCAGGGTAACTTCATCAGCGTCTTGAGAAGTTGCTGGATCGCCTGCGAGTTCGCGTCCGAGTTCTTCGTCATCATGTCGCCTCCTTGTTCGTCGGATCGGGTCGTCCCCCAGCTTACAGAGTCCCTCGGCGAGATTCGAGTTCGACTGGACACGGCCGACCCAGATGGTATGTGGTGGGCGTCAAACCGGACCCATGTGAAGCGGAGAAGCGGCCATGCGCACACTGGTGCAGGCGGGGATCGTGGCGTTGGCAGGCGCGGGTGGTGTCATCGCCGCATTGTTCTTCCTGGCTCCGCCCCGGCAAGTGGGAGCCGCTTCGAACGACCGCTACCAGGATTCCATCATGGCCACCGGTGCGGTGTCCGTGAATCCGAAGATCCAAACCGATGGCGTCTGGCTCCTCGATTACAAAGCGGGGAAGCTCCTCGGAACGGTCATCGACCGGAACCTTGGGAAGATCGTGGGCTGGGCTGAGGTCGATCTGGCCACGGAGTTTGGCCTCCAGGCACGGGCCGATGTCCACTTCATGATGACGACCGGGTACATCACTCAGGGTCAGTCGGCGCTTTACCTCGCGGAAACGACCACAGGGCAGTTCGGGGTCTTCACGATGGGCCCTGGAGCGAACGGCGGTGGAGTCGCGATCCGTCGCCACGACATGACCAAGTTCCGCCAGGTTGCAGGTCAGGCTGCACCAGCCCCATTGGCACCCGCCGCCCCCGGTGGTGCCGTGCTGCCGCAGTTGCCAGGCGCCCCGTGATCCTGCTGAATTACAACGAAACGAGCTTTGGTTCATAAACTGACCCGGTGACGAATGCCGCCCCGGGTTAGCCGATGATCGATGTGCACATCCACGCGGTTCCGCCGAACCTCCCGGGTACGGGTTCACTTTCCCCATTGCTTCGCCAGTCGCCCACAGCCGTTGCCGCCGAGATTCGTCGCGAGATGCAGATTTCCGGCGTATCGCATGTGTTTGCGATGGGAGCCTGGAACTGCGGTGATCACGATCCTCTCGGAATCAACACGACACTCAGAATTGCCGAACAAGTGCCTGGAATGAAGGCGATCGGCGTTGCCGACCCGACTCGCACCGATGACCTGCACTTTCGCCGTGTCGAGGAACTCCTCGCGGCCGGTCGCGTGGTGGCACTCAAGGGGTATCTTGGCTATCTGCACTTCGAGCCGGCACATCCGAACTACCGCCGCTACTACGAACTCGCCGCGAAGTACAAGATCCCCGTGATGTTCCACACCGGGGACACATACTCCCCGGAGGCGAAGCTCAGGTTCGCTCATCCGCTTGGGGTCGATGACGTGGCCGTGGATCATCCCGATGTCCGTTTTGTGATGTGCCACGTCGGGAATCCATGGACGCTGGATGCTTCCGAAGTCATCTACAAGAACATGAACGTGTGGGCGGATGTGTCGGGATTGCTTGTCGGTACCGACGAGGTGTTCGCTTCCGAGGAAGGTCGCGACGCGGCGTCGGAATTGAGCCACGCGATTCAGCGAGCGATCCGGTATTCCGAGCGCCCGAACCGCTTCCTGTACGGCACCGACTGGCCTCTCGCACCGATGACCGCCTATCGCGATTTCATCTTCGAGGCGATTCCCCCCGAGTTCCATGATCAAGTCTTCGAGGAAAACGCTCGCCTCCTGTTTCGGGCATGAGCGTGGCAGGGCCATTCCGTGTTTCACAGTGGGTAATGGTCGCATAGCCGCACCCCGTCGCTGACACTCCGGGTTCACCTGGAAAACGCTTGCCTCTTAGCGAACTCGGAGCGTCAGCGACGGGGTGAAGACACACACGTGAAACACGGAACGCTTCTGTGGACCAAAGCCTGACTCCAAAACCCGAGTAGACACATCGCGCGCCACAGTTTAAGATAAATAAGAATTGGAAGTCCGGCGTGTCGCTGCACGCCCTTCCTGTCTGTCGCGGCCGCGTTCGCGCGTCACCCGGTAGACCGATCCGCGGACACACCACCGTCCGCTCGCACCGCGGATTCGCACCACAAGGGCGGACATACGCCAACGACGGAGTCTGTGTTGACCCCCCCAACCGACGGGGACTTTGAAAACGTCCCCGAACTGGATCCTGAAACAACTGACGACCTGACCGACGAAGCCGACGAGATTGACGAAGCCGACAACTCACCTGAAGACTTCAACGAAACCGACGACTCCAGCGATCCTTCACTGGAAGAATCAGAAGCGGCCGATCCGACCGCTGATCCTGATCACGAGAACGCCCCGCCTCCGGAAACCGATCCGGCTGTCACCTTCGCTGACCTGAAACTCAACCGGGCTGTCCTCGACGCGCTCAACTTCGCCAAGTACACGCACCCGACCCCAATTCAGGAAGCGGTGATTCCGCCCGCACTGCTGGGGAAGGACGTGATTGGTCAGGCGCAGACCGGCACCGGCAAGACGGCCGCGTACATCCTGCCATTCCTCGCACGCTGGCGACCGCACAAGCTCAAGGGGCCGATCGGCCTCGTGATGACTCCGACGCGGGAACTGGCTCTGCAGGTTGCCAAGGAAGCAGAGAAGTTCGCCCCGAGCAAGCGGTTCTCGACCGTGCCCGTCTACGGCGGCACCGGGATGCAGAAGCAACTGAATGGCCTCTCACGCGGTTGCGATCTCGTCGTGGGTACGCCCGGGCGAATGCTCGATCACCTTCGGCGTGGTTCGATGTCACTCGATCACGTGAAGTATGTCGTGCTCGACGAAGCCGACCGGATGCTCGACATCGGTTTCCGCCCGGACATCGAACGGATTCTGAAGCGCTGCCCACTCAAACGACAGACGTTGCTCATGTCGGCCACGGTGCCGGACACGATCAAGCGGCTTGTCAACCGTTACATGACCGATCCGACACACTTGCACATGACGCCGGCCACGCCGACCGTGGATAAGATTCGGCAGTCCTACTTCACCGTCGATGCCGACAAGAAGATGGAACTGCTGAAGCAGGTGATCGCGCGTGAAAAGCCGAGGCAATGCCTGATCTTCGTCGAACGGAAGCGATGGGCCGACAACCTGTATCGCGACCTCAAGCGTGTGGTGGCGAAGGCTGCCGTGATTCACGGCGACTTGCCGCAATCGCAGCGTGAGAAGATCATGGCCGCGTTCCGCACCGGCGAAATCAAGTTCCTGATTGCGACGGACGTGATGAGTCGGGGAATCGACGTTGAGGGGCTGTCGCACGTCGTGAACTACGACCTGCCAATCGACATCGAGAACTACGTTCACCGGATTGGCCGTACGGGACGTATCGGTCGCGATGGGATCGCAATCGCCTTCGCGACGCCCGAACAGGGCGGGTTGCTCACCGACATCGAGTTGATGATTAACCGCCTGATCGAACGCGACGAGTTACCGGGCGAGTGGTACACCTCCCGGCGCGTTTCTTCGCCGACGGCAGCCCCCGAACCGCCCCCACCCCCGGTGAAGCGCGACGAACAAGGCTGGGGCGTCGAGGACGACTTCGGGCCAATCGAGAAACTCGGCACCGCGCCGGGCGAGGCGGCACCGATGGAAGATCCGTTCGCGTCACCCGACGCAGCCGCCGCACCGCAGGCGAAGAAACCCGTCTTCGGTAAGAGTCGTCGGCGTTACAGCGATCGGCTGTGAGAACCGGTGGCGGAATGACCCACCGTGGATTGGTCTTGAGTGAAGCTGTTTCCCCCTCACCCGCCGCTCGAGAAGGCGAAGCGAGCCACGGGTTCATCCCGTGGTGTGTTGGAGAACGCATTACCCACGGGGATGAACCCCGTGGCTCGCCGAAGCCTCCGGTTTCGGGGGAATTACCTTCACCAGACCCTGGCACAATCTCACTCTCTACGCCACCGCTTCTAAGTCAACGTCGCCGACTTGCAACATCGCCCGGCGAAGCGGCGAATCAGCGGTTAACGGAGACCCTCTTGTGGCAGTCGCACAACACAAAGTTCCACTGCGAGCGACAATGGCGGGCTTTCGACGGTTCTCTGTGCCGGAGTACCACAAGCTGATTGAGATCGGCATGTTGACCGAGAAAGACTCGTTGGAACTTCTCGACGGTTACCTGGTGGAGAAAATGCCGCACGACCCGATTCACGACGGGACGATCCAACTCGTCGAGTACGCGATCCGTGCGCTGCTTGCTGCTTCTTGGTGTGTGAGGGTGCAATCAGCGATCACTTTAAGTCGGAGTGAGCCTGAGCCGGATCTGGCGATTGTTCGTGGTTCAGTTCGTTCGTTCCTGTCCCGCCATCCTGGGCCAGCCGATTTCGGTCTCGTTATCGAGGTCTCCAACTCGTCGCTCGATTCCGACCGCGACGACAAGATCCCGATTTACGCTTGCGATGGGATTCCCACATACTGGATCGTGAACCTCGTTGATCGGCAAGTTGAGGTGTATGAGCAACCGTCGGGCGTGTCGCCGAGTCCGAGTTACGGCAACCGTCGTACATTCCTGGTCGGCGATTCAGTTCCGGTGGTCTTGGATGGCGTAACTGTGGGGACGATTCCCGTCGTCGACTTGCTGCCGTGATGTGATTCACTTCCGGCCGCTGAACCACGCGATTGGATCAACTCGGTAGTAGGCAGCGAGCAGTTCGTACACGTCAGGCACCATCCGCTTCAATTGAATCGGGCGACAGTAGAACGCCTCGCTTGCGTTCGCGAAATACTCCGCCTCGTTGTCGGCGGCGTGTGGTGTGAACAGCGGATCACGGCGTTTGCGGGCCACGTTGTTGCAGTGCTTTTGGTAGCGCTCGGACAGAACGGGTTGCCAGCGTGCTTCCAGTGATCGATCCCCCAGTGGTGGAGTGCCGATCGTCAGCCCTTCCGCGAAATCGAGTTGGTGGGCGAACTCGTGAATCACCACGTTCACACCGGAACGCGGCTCGCGGCCTTCCGGCAACACCTGATCCCACGCCAGCAAGACCGGGCCGCGATCAACGGCCCGCCCGGCGAGCGGGATCTCGGAGAGGAGGTCGTCTTCCCAGCCGTCCGCCCGAACAGGGGTTCGGAACGCCGTCGGGAAGACCACGATCTCCCAGACGAACCGGTAGTAACGGCGTTCATCCGCGAGGAGTAGAAGCGCTGCCTGCGCCGCGATCGTGACCTTCATTTCCTCGGTCACGAACAGGCCCCCGCAACCTTGCCAGCGTTTCTCGGCGATGAGGATGCGGGTGATGTCGCGGAGGCGATCCTGCTCGGGCGGGGAGAGGAGTGCGTAATGCGCGACATTGCGAGTGAGGTAGCCTTCCCACCAACTGGGGAAAGGGTCGGCAAGCAATTTACGCCGACGACGGGCGCTGATCCAGGAGAACAACATACCCGCATTATACCCCAGGCAATGCTGGTGAAAACGATGTTGCTCGCGGTGGCGATCACAGAATAAACTTGCTCAGGTCTTCACGCTGGATGATCGCCCCGAGGCGGTCGTGGACGAACTTGGCGTCGATCACCACTCGCTTCTCAACGAGGTCCGGCCCCTCGAAACTCACTTCCTCCACGACCTTTTCGAGGATCGTGTGCAACCGGCGGGCACCAATGTTCTGGTGCGTGCGGTTTACGTCGAACGCGATGTCCGCAATCGCCTCGATGCCGTCCTTCGTGAACTCCAGATCGACACCTTCCGTCTTCAGCAACTCGGCGTACTGCTTCGTGAGGGCGTGCTTCGGTTCCGTGAGGATGCGCAGGAAGTCGGGCTTCGTCAGGTCGGTCAGTTCGACGCGGATCGGGAAGCGGCCCTGCAACTCGGGCATAAGGTCGGCGGGCTTCGAGGTGTGAAACGCACCGGCGGCGATGAACAGGATGTGATCCGTCTTCACGGGGCCGTGCTTGGTGTTCACCGTGGTCCCTTCCACCACCGGCAGCAGATCGCGCTGCACCCCTTGGCGCGACACATCTGGGCCGTGGCCCGCGGATGGCCCACAGACCTTGTCGATCTCGTCGAGGAAGACGATACCCTGGTTCTCGACGCGGTCCACTGTCTGCTCGGCGACAGCGGCCCGGTCGATGAGCGCTTCGGTTTCCTGTTCGAGCAGTAGCTTGCGGGCGTCCTTGATCGCCAGTTGCCGGGGTTGTCCGCCTTTGGGCATAATCTTGTCGAACATGTTCTGCAAATCGACGTCCATGTTCTCCATGCCCATGCTGGAGAAGATCTGGACGGGGACGGCTTTCTGCTCGACGGTCAGTTCCACGACGCGGTCTTCGAGTTCGCCCGCGTCGAGCTTGGCCCGCATCTTGTCGCGGGTACGCTGGCGGCGCTCCTGTTCTTCCTTTTCCTGCTCGGGTTCCCACGTGTTGCTCTTTGGAGTGGGCACGAGCATGTCGAGTAGCCGTTCCGTGACGCGATCCTTCGCCTTGTTCTGAACCTGCACCCGCATCTCTTGCTTCACAAGACCGATGCCGGCTTCCGTGAGATCGCGGATGATGCTTTCGACATCGCGGCCAACGTAGCCGACCTCGGTGAACTTCGTGGCTTCGACCTTGATGAATGGCGCTCCGACCAACTGCGCGAGCCGGCGTGCGATCTCCGTTTTGCCGACGCCCGTCGGCCCGATGAGGATGATGTTCTTCGGGGTGATGTCGGTACGCAATTCGGGCGAGAGCTGCTGCCGACGCCAGCGGTTGCGGATGGCGACCGCGACCGCTTTCTTGGCGGCGTTCTGCCCAACGATGTACTTGTCGAGTTCGGCAACGACCTGCCGAGGAGTCATGGATTCGGCCACAGTTACCTCACTCGCATAGCCGCGACCCGAAGGGGAGCGCGAACGTTGTGTTAACGTACCACGCTCCCCTTTGGGTCGCGGCTACGCATTAGCTCAATTCCAGCACTTCAATGCTGCGGTTGGTGTAGATGCAAAGGTCGCCGGCGATCTCCAGGCCGGCTCGCACGATCTCGGCTGGCTTCAAGGCGGTGTGCACCATCAATGCCCGAGCCGCAGCGAGGGCGTAGGGGCCGCCCGAGCCAATCGCCAGCACGTTATCGGTGGGGGCAATCACATCGCCGGTGCCACTCAGGAGAAGCAGATTGTCGCGATCGAGGACGATGAGCATCGCTTCCAGACGTCGCAAAACGCGGTCCGTTCGCCACTCTTTTGCCAGTTCGGTCGCGGCTTTTGGCACTGATCCCTGGTGGTCGCGGAGTTTCGTCTCGAAGCGCTCCAGGAGCGAGAACGCATCGGCGGCGGCACCCGCGAACCCGGCCAGCACCTTGCCGTCGTACAATTTGCGAATCTTCTTCGCATCGTTCTTCATCACAATGTTACCGAGCGTCACCTGGCCGTCGCCACCAATGGCGACACCGGCAGAAGTCCGCACGGCGAGAATCGTTGTGGCACGAATTCGAGGCACGTTTAAGATCGCTCCAGGGCTGACGAATAGAATCCTGACGCCGCTAACCGGACGCCGAAGGCGTGGCCGCTCGCACATGGGTGCCGAATATGATACCCGGCGGGTGAAACCGGAACAGGGAAGTGAAACCCCTTCCCCCGAACGATTTTGGCGCGTCGGACAGGGGGCGTGTGAGATAGAATGTTGAAAGGAACGACTTGTGGGCGGTGCGCGTTGCCACGCGCCCACCCCCGTTACCACAAGGAGAGACACATGACAAAACTGATGGCGACGGGCGCGATGATCGCCGCCCTTTTGACTGGCGGATTGTTCGCGACCCCGGCATTTGCCTCCAAGCAAGCACCCGTCAAGGCGACAGGTGTGCTGCACGTATACGGCAACGAGGGCGGCTCGAAGCTGTTCAGCCCCGAGGGTGTCAGCCGGGCGGAAGCCGCGCTGAACAATACCACCTTCGATCACGGTCTCACGGTCACGGTCGATCTGTATGCGAACGTTCCCGAGGGAAAGACCGTACCTGCCGACAAGGATGGCAAGGCGAAATTCTTCCACGATTGGGCCATCGACCGTGCTCAGGGCGACAAGGCCAAGGGCGTGTACATCCTGGTGTGCCGCAGCCCGGGGTACATTCAGGTGATCGCGGACAAAACAACCAAGGATCGTGGCTTCACCATCGAAAACGAGAAGCAGGTTCGCGACAAGTTGCTGAACTCGTTCCTCGCCGCCAAGGATAAGCCCGAGGCCGAGCAGTTCAAGCTCCGCGATGATGGACTTGTGGACGCGATTGGATTCGTAGTCAGCGATTTGAAGGACACCACCGTGTCGGCGACGACTGGGAAGAACGCCGCTCATGGCGACACCGCCAAACAGGGCGGGATGAGCGTCGGCGGTTGGGTGTGTCTGGGCCTGTGCGTTCTGCTCGGTGTGTGGCTCGTGATCGGCCTGATCCGGGCGTTCACCGGCGGCGGTGGTGGCGGTGGTGGCTACGGCGGTGGTGGAGGAGGTGGAGGCGGCTTCGGCTCCTCGCTCATGGGTGGCCTCTTTGGCGCGATGGCCGGCATGTACCTCTACAACAGCATGTTTGGTGGCGGTGGCATGTTCGGCGGCTCGGATGCTTACGCCGGCGATAGTGGAATGGGCGGTGGTGACACGGGAACCTCCGGCGACGGCGACTTCGGCGGCGACACGGGTGCCGGTGGTAGTTACGACGGTGGTGGCGACGTCGGCGGTGGTGGGGACTTCGGTGGTGGCGGTGACTTTGGCGGTGGTGGGGACTTCGGTGGTGGCGACTTCTGATCCCTGCGAAACCACACAAAGCCCACGGGTTGCTATCCGTGGGCTTTGTCGTTTTCTACGATGACAGGATGACTCACGATCCGAACTGCCCGATGTGCAAGACCGTCGCTGAACTGAACACGGCCGACCGCTCGGTTCTCGTCTGGCACTTCCCGCATTCCGTCGCGTTCCTTGGCCCCTGGCAATATTTCACCGGCTACTGCTTGCTCGTGTCGCGCGAACCGGCCACGGAACTCAGCCAGCTTGGGGCGACCCGTTCCGCGTTCCTCGAAGAGATGGCGACGCTCGCGGCGGCCATCGAAGCATGTTTCACACCACACAAACTGAACTACGAACTCCTCGGGAACGTCGTGCCGCACCTGCACTGGCACATTTTCCCGCGTTCGGCGAATGACCCCGAGCGATTGCAGCCGGTCTGGATTCTCCTTGAGCGAACCAAGACCGATGAAGCAGAGAAAGAACGGCTCATGACCGGCACCGTACCGCCTGCTGAAGTGCGGGCACGGTTGCAAAACTGGCTGACGGCGAACGGGGCACCAACCGCCTTATGACTACTTCTCTCCGAATCGGAACTCGCGGTAGCCCCCTGGCACTGTGGCAGGCGAACTACATCGCGGATCGGCTTCGCCCGATCGTTGCACCACGGCGAGTCGAACTCGTCCTGATCGAGACGCACGGCGACCGCGACCAGGCTTCGGCGCTGTCCGCGATGGGTGGCTTCGGGGTCTTCACTAAGGCCATCCAGAACGCACTTCTCGACGGTCGAGCAGATGTCGCCGTTCACAGTCTGAAGGATCTCCCCACGATCCCCGAACCGCTCCTGGAACTGGTCGCGGTGCCTCCTCGTGGCCCGACGGGTGATGCGTTCGTGTCCCGCAAGTATCGCCGGTTCGAGGATCTGCCCGCCGGTGCGGTCGTGGGCACGAGTAGCCTTCGCAGGCGTGCGCAGGTAGCGAACCGTCGCCCCGACCTGAAACTCCTCGACCTTCGTGGCAACGTGGATACGCGATTGCGGAAACTCGACGAACAGAACCTCGACGCGATCATTCTCGCGGAAGCCGGACTGGAACGACTCGGGTTGGCCGACCGCATCACGGAAGTTCTGGATGCGTCGTGGATGCTGCCGGCAGTGGGCCAGGGGGCTATCGGGCTGGAATGCCGGGCGGACGACGACGAAACGAGACACTTCGTCGAGGCACTTCGCGATACCGATACCTTCGCCCGCGTGACCGCCGAACGAGCCATGCTCTACGCTCTCGGTGGTGGTTGCCTCGTGCCAATCGGAACCACCTCGAAGGTTGTGGATGGAGTCCTGACGGTGCGTGGTGCGGTGCTCTCACCCGATGGTCGTCGGCGTGTCGTCGCAACCCACAGTGGACCGGTGGGCACTCCACTCGCAGTTGGTCAGGAGCTCGCCGCGTTACTGATTGCCGAGGGCGCTGCCGAGTTGCTCAAGTCTGAGCCGACTCAATGAATGAACCTGTCATCGAACTCGAAAACGTGACCGTGGTGCGTGGCGGGCACACGATCCTTTCCGGCCTGAACTGGACATTCCGCGAAGGCGATGCATGGGCGATCGTCGGTGCGACCGGCTCAGGCAAGACCACCCTCGCGGAAGTGATTCGCGGGAAGCAACTCATCACGGGCGAGGTTCGCTGGCCGCTCCTCGACCGCTTGCGTGCCGGCGGTCGGCGGGTCGATTACCCGTCGCAAGTGATCGTACACGTCTCGTTCAAGGAAGAGTCGCGGCTGTTCTCCTACGCTGGCCACTACTACCAGCAACGATTCGAGTTCGCGGACAGTGACGAGCCATTGTCACTCGCGCAATTCCTCCGCAGCGGCACCAGTGCGACCGACGCGGAAGTGAACGCCATCGCCGAACGCCTCGGTGTGCGCGAACTATTGCCGCAGCCGTTCATGACGCTCTCGAACGGCCAGACCCGCCGCTCGCGCCTGGCTCGCGCTCTGCTCGCGAAACCCGAACTGCTCATCCTCGACGACCCGTTCATCGGCCTCGACACCGCCGGCCGCGCCGACCTCACGGAACTCCTCGGCGAACTCCAGCTCCAGGGGCAACGGCTCGTTCTGATTTGCCGCGCGGACATGGTGCCGCCGTGGGTGACGAACACGTTGCAATGCGGAACGCGGAGTGCGGAACCCGATTCGACGGTTAGCCGCGAGGCGGAACGAAGTGAAGCGAAGCGCGTGGGCGAACCCGTGATTGACCTTCGCAATGTCACCGTTGCGTATGGCGATAAACGGATCCTCGACAGCGTAACGTGGACCGTGCGAGCCGGGGAACGCTGGGCCGTGGTTGGGCCAAACGGTTCGGGCAAAACAACGCTGCTCTCGTTGCTGTGTGGCGATCACCCGCAGGCCTACGCCAACGATGTTCGTCTGTTCGACCGCCGTCGCGGCACCGGCGAAACCATCTGGGATGTGAAGCGAAACGTTGGCCTCGTGTCGCCGGAGTTTCACCTGTACTTCACGGAACCACTCACGGCAGATCGCACTGCCGCGACCGGGTTCTTCGATGCGCTCGCGGATCGTGGAACCACGCCAGAGCAGGATGCCCGCGTGCGGGAGTTGTTCTCCGCATTCCGAATCGCCCACCTTCACGGCCGACCGTTCCGCACGCTCTCGATCGGCGAGCAACGGCTCGTGCTGCTCGCCCGCGCTCTCGTGAAACGGCCGCCGTTGTTGATCCTCGATGAACCATTCCAGGGACTCGACGCGGATCGCGTGGAAGTCTGCCGTGCCTGGCTCGACCGCGAACTTGGTGCCGACCAGACGTTGCTGTTCGTGACGCACGAGTTGACCGAGTTGCCGCACACTGTCACCAAGACGTTGTGTTTGGATCGTGGAAGAGTGGTGTGATTGTCTTTGCCGCTTGCGGCATCGCACACATGCGATGCCGCAAGCGGCAAAGATCAAGAGACACCCATCGCAAGATCGACCACCCAGCAACCGCGGACGTGTTCCTTTGCCGCTCGGCAGTGCGTCAGAACTGCCTCATCATCACAACCCGCATCTTGGAGTGCATCCGCGAGAATTGGGAGTTGATCGAAGGTACGCTCGCGGTAAATGCTGCGAGCAATGAGCCTCACCGTTTGGGTTCGCCACTCCGGCCAGTCCGGATCCGAAAACCCAGCGTTACCGAGCACGTCGTTCATGTATCGGTGTTGCTCCAACGCTTCTCGTTGAAGAGCGAATTCGCGGTTTTCGGGGCGCGCCGCCCACGCAGTAAGTTCACGTGCCAGAAACGCAGCTTGAACGGCGATCCATTCCGGTTGTTTCACTCCAGACACAACGCCGTCAAGGATGTATCCGTTTTCTGCCGCTCGACATTCATACTCCGCGGCTTGTCGATCACACGACCCACAACAGATGCAGCCCTGGCCAATCAACTGGGCCTCTTCGTACCCGTTTTCCGGGTCGATCCATAACGATTCGCATGAGTCCAACAAATCCGTGGAGCGAAGCCGAGCGAGTTGGTTGGTGGTGAGCAGACCATCCACGAATTTCTCGGTTGCTTCGACCGCTCGACGCGTGTGATCGGATGGCAAATCGTCCCAGACTCGCCGCAGGAATGCTGCAGTGAGATAGTGTAGTTTGCGAGCGGACAAGCCGGAAAGTTGATGGTACAGGTCGCGAGGCGTGAGCGCCGTCTGCCAGCTTTCGAGAATCATTAGTTGCCGCATCGACGGATGCAGCGGGGGTTAGAAAGCGAGATATCACTCTTTAGGGTAGCACACTCATGCCAGAGATCAATCCTGCGTATTTATTCGTCGAGATACGCGGCTGGCGAAGTGGTTGCCGACCCACATCAGGCCCCATGCAAGTCCGATGCCCGCGAAGCCCGTTCCCATGCCACTGCCGCAGGAACGAAACGGCCCGGTTCTTCCTCCGAAGCCGCCAGGTGGCATATCAGCAAGCAAGGTTGGCGTTTCGGTCATCACGATTACTGCGACGACCAACCCCAGACATGCCATTCGAACGCTCGACATGCTTCCCCTCCGTGGGTTGCCTCACGCGCTCCCTTTGGGTCGCGGCTAAACGGTTCGCTATCCGATCCCACACACCTTGCGGTAGAGCGCCTCGTACATCGCCGCGCTGCGGTCCCAGCTCCAGTCCTGGGCCATCGCCGTGAGCATGATCTGCTGGAAGTCTTTCGGGCGTTCGCGCTGCAAGGTGAGCGCCCACTTCACCGTTTCGTACAGTGCGCTGGGAGTGTAGTCCCCGAAGCTGAAACCGGTCGCGCGGCCGTCCGCGAGGTTTTCTTCGGTGGCGTTCACCACGGTGTCGGCGAGGCCGCCCGTTGTGCGAACCACTGGGGGCGTGCCATAGCGAAGGCTGTACATCTGGTTCAAGCCGCACGGCTCGTAGCGGCTTGGCATCAGGAACAGGTCGGAACCTGCTTCGATCACGTGGGCGAGTCCCTCGTTGAAGCCGAGGTAGATGCCGACGCGGTCGGGGTACTTGTCGCGGAACGCTTGCAACTCGTCGTGGTACTCTCGGTCGCCGTCGCCGAGCACGACGATCTGGCAGCCCATGTCGAGGAAGCCCGGGGCCGCACTCATCACGAGGTCGATCCCCTTCTGGCTCACAAGGCGGGCAATCATGCCCAGAACGGGAGCCTTCGGATCTTCCGGCAGATGGAACCGACGTTGCATGTCGGCCTTGCAGAGTGGCTTGTTGGCGAACACTGTCTCGGAGGTGTATGGGGCGGCAATGTGCCGATCGGCTGTTGGATCCCAGTGTTCGTAATCGCAGCCATTCACGATGCCGCTGAGCTTGCCGTGAACACCCGAGAGCAACCCCTCCAGCCCACAACCAAACTCGGCGGTCTGCACTTCGCGAGCGTAAGTCGGGCTAACGGTACTCACGGCATCCGCGAACACGACACCAGACTTCAGGAAGTTTAAGTGCCCGTGAAATTCCAGTTGGGTCAGGTTGAACAGCCAGCCCGGTAGGCCCGTCAGGCCCATTACATCGCGGCCGAACATCCCCTGATAGGCGATGTTGTGGATCGTGAAGACGCTGCGGGTTCGCTGGTAGCCACTCTGGGTGCGATAACCTTCCGCGAGGAAGACAGGGATCAAGCCGGTCTGCCAGTCGTTCGCGTGGATCACGTCGGGTATGAACCCGAGTTGCGGCACCATCTCCATCACGGCGCGTGAGAAGAACACGAACCGCTCGGCGTTGTCGGGGTAGTCGGCCTTGTACCCGCCCCACATGGATTGCTGGTACAGGCTTCGGCCCTGTGCGGGGTCGTCGCGTTCGAAGAATGGCTGGTGTTCGACGAGATACACGGGGACGTCGGAGTTCGGCAACCGGGAGCGGAACACACGGCAAGCCAGAACGCGGCCGCCCATCGGTACGGGGAGCACGATTCCCGTATTTTCGATGGGTTGGCCACTGCGTCGCACCGCGTTGTAGAACGGCATGATCACCGCGACCTGGTTTCCCAACTTGGCCAGTGCGCGGGGCAGGGCGGCAGCCACATCCGCCAGCCCACCGGTCTTGGCGAACCCAGCCACTTCGCTCGACGCAACCAACACCCGCAACCCAGCCACGGCACTTCCCCCTTCGTGATGACTCATCTAATAAGCACGGGAACTATAGGGTTGGGTGCCTGCGAATGACAGGCCAACCGGCCGAATCGCGAATTGCAACCACTCGCCTTCATATTCGCCACACGAGAAAATGTGAGCTACGCTGCTTGCGGTGGTCTCTGCGCGGGGTTACAACACTCAAACTTCCAGTGATCGAGGAGGGTTGAGTTCAGCTCGTCGCTCTGCGACAGGACGATGTTGCGTCGTTCGAGCAAATAGTCTGACACACAACCCGGGGAAGGCTGTTCCTTTTGGGAATGAAAAAGGTAAAAGGAAAAATTCAACGCACTCCAGAATCCAGAGTCTTCATTTTTCCTTTTACCTTTTTCCTTTTTCATTCCCAGGTTGCCGTGAGCCTTCCGCGTACCAGGTTTGGTAGTGGACGCTCTCCTCGATTCACTGAATGTTGGAACAGCCGACTGATGTCGGCCGCTCGCCAAGCCGGAGTTGATCATGGCGGCAACGTTAACACTCGATGATGTTCGCAAAGCGTGGGATGCCCGCGATCCGCGGCTCATCAAGCTCATCGAACAACTCGTTCAGCAAGCGGTTCCGCCCCCGAAGACACCCGTCCGCAAGGACGCGCTCACGTTCGACAAGTTCCTCGCCCACCTCAAGGGCTACCACTACCGCAAGCGGAGCCGCGAGGAGCAGGCCCACTACCGTGTCGAGACGCTCAAGGCGTTGGAGTCGCCGGACGCCGAGGTGCCGCTCGCGGACAAGCTCAAAGTTCACGAGGTCATTTACGCCCTGTGGCTGTCGGACGATCCGCTGGCCCGTGACTACTTATTGCGCATTATTGCCACTGTTCCAGTCGTTTACGGCCCGTGGAAGGCGCTCAAGAGGATCTTCAAGGAAGCCGAGGCGAAGTACGACACCGAGGTGTACGGCGCGATCTCGGCACGCATCGACATGGCCAGCGCGGGCGGCAGTCATGGCAAGGTGAGTGGCGCGACGCTGGCGTATTGTGCCCGGCGTGCGTGGCGGTATCTGCGGCGAGTCGCGGTGCAACTCCCGGCGACGTACCCCGACGCGGCGTGCGACTTCCTCATCAACTACACCGACAACACGAACTGGCGAAACACCTGGGTTTACAACCACATCCTGTTCCACGAGACGAAGAAGTACGGCCGCAACCGGTTCCAGTTCGGTTACCGCGATGTTCCCGATCCTGCCAATCTGAAGCATCGGGCGTACGGCGACCTCTGGAAGCGCAGCCATCGACCGCTGTTCTCGCTGCTCGACCGGGCGAAGTCGGACCCCGTGCGTTCATTCGCGATCTCGGCGCTGAAGACGGACTTCCGCGAGAAACTCCGCGAGACGGAACCGGGCTGGGTGATTCGGTTGGTCGGCGTTCCGAGCGCCGCGATCCACGACTTCGTCGTGTGGATCTTGCAGAACGTGCCGAAGTTCGAGCAGGGCGCATTCCGCACGCTCGGGCTTCACGAATACGTGCTGAAGTTGTTCGATTCGCCGTCGCAGGCCGCACGCGAGTATGCCGCGAACTACGCCCGAACCCACGCCCGCGATCTCTCCGTTGATGAACTGATTCGTCTCGCGAACAACGACAACGACAAGGTCCGCAAGCTCGCGTTCGACCTCCTCGGCGAGAAGGACCCCCGCACCGGCGTCGGCCTCGACGCCTGGGGCCGCTTGCTCGAAACTGTTCACGGGAGCAAGTTCGCCGCCGACGCGATCACGAAGCACTTCGGTGCGAAGGAACTCACGCCGGAGTGGTTCGCGGGGCGACTCCTTTCCGCGAGCGACACGGCGTTCGAGTTCGCCTCGAAGTTGCTACCAAAGACGCACAACTTGAAGGACCTCGGTCCGGCGTTCTTCGTCGGGTTGCTCCGCAAATACCGCGAAGGAGATTCCAACGACGAGGTCGCTAACTACGCAACGCGGGAACTGGCCAGGTTCGATCTCAACAGTATCGACCCGGAGCAACTGCGCTGGCTCGCGCTGTTCCCGCATAGCAAGGATGACCTGTTCAGCTGGATTGATCAGAACAAGCTGAAAGCACAGGCACTCGGGCTGGATTTCTGGAAGCTGATGGCATTTCAACCTGACTGGGATGCGAGTCCGTGGCTTGCGACGTTCAAGACCACAAACGGGACCTGGGCGAAGGAACTGGAGTTCAACGAAGGTAACGCATTTCAGGTTCTCAACTGGTTCCGCGACGTGCGAAAGTTCACGGCCACGGAACTCGGCTTCGACTGGCTCATGCGGCTCGTCGCTCGTTCCGAACCGCTGTACCACGACTTCGCCAGCGAACGCCTCATCAAGACGTTTGTGCCCGCGGACTTCGCACCTCGTCAGGAGTCAGGAGGCGGGAATCAGGAGTCAACAAAACCAACAGCAGCGAAGCTCGACCTCGCGGGGGCGACCGTTTCGTTCACGGGTAAGCTCGCGACAATGAGTACCAGTGAAGCTGATGCGATGGTGAAAGCCGCGGGTGGTAAGCCTGCCGCGAACGTGTCGCCGAAGTTGCATTATCTGGTCGTGGGAGATTCGGGCTCACCATTCCTGGGGACGGGCGAGAAGGGGAGCAAGCACCTCAAGGCCGAAGAACTGAACGCAGCCGGCGCGAACATCCGGATCATCTCCGAGTCGATGTTCCTTCGCCTGTTGGCCGGTGAATCGCTCGGGGCCGCCCCCGCTGATGCCGTGAGTGCGGGTTGCGAACGCCTCTGGCAATTCGTGATTGCGCCCGGGCCAGCGGATGCACCCGTGGGCCGGTTCGCTCGCGAATATGTGCGACAACACCACAGCGATCTCGGCGCGAAACTCAACGGAAAGCCGGTCGATCCCGGAGCCGAGATTCCGTCGTCGTTCCTCACGCTGGAACGAGTCTTTCCCTTGTTCAGCGAGAGCCGCAAGCCGCTCCGCGATTTCGCCCTCGAACTCGCAGGATGGGAGTTTGCCCGGTGGAACCCGAACGTCGATTACCTCGTGGCGATGTCCGAAATCCCGTTCATGGATGTGCGGCGACTCGTCGCCAAAGCGCTCCTCGCCGAGGACACGCCACCGAATCGCCCGTTCCGCCTCGACCCGGCGAAGCTCGAAGCGAGTGCCGTCTACAGATTCTGCGAGTCGAACGACGAGGAAACTCGTGCGCTCGGCATGGAACTCATCAAGCGACAGCCACGCCTGCGAGTGCCTGAAGAGTTGTTCCGCCTCTCGGAAAGCCCGGACCGCAAGGTGCGTGCGTTCGTGATCCGGGCGCTTTGGACGGTCTACCGTGATCGCGGCGTGACGGCCGACTGGAAGCCGCCACCCCCGCCGAAGCCGACCGTCGGCGCGAAGGCCAAGAAGGACGCGGAGAAAGCTACGGTGGCTCGTGGCGACGGCGTCCCCCCCAAGCCCGAACAGTGGCCGGCACAGAAACCAACGCTCGGCGAGTTTCTGCGGCGCATTCTGTTCGAGATCCCGCCGGGTCGCCCCGAGAAGTCGCGCGACGCCGTGGACGATGGCAGCGAGCCCGGGGGCGACCCAAACATGGCGAAGCCCGAAAAGGTGGTCAGCGTGAGGCCGTTGCCGGCACGCCGCGCCAAGCTCGATCTCGTGGAAGTGATGCGTGACCTCGCACTGGAACAGAAGGACTTCGGTGGCGGGATTCTGCCGCTGCTCGACGAGTTCATGACATCGCGTGGCCCAAGCGAACGCGCAGCGTGTCTGGTCGCCGTGACGCGAATCCGGCACAAGTACCCCGAGTTCAAGAAGGCTTGAGTTCGGCGTACCGGAGCATGAGCAACGGGGTAAGAGAAAACAGGATTAACCACAGAGTCACAGAGGACACAGAGGGAAAACCAAACACCGAGACGAAACATTGTTTTCGGCCAATTCTTGGCTCTGCCTTTGTCTTCTCTCTGTGCCCTCTGTGACTCTGTGGTCAATCATTCTTCTGTCTTTGAGTACCGCAATGGCTACCGAAAAGTTCCTGACATATCACGGCGACATCAAAGCGGCCGTTGGGGTTGGTGGCAGCCTCGCGTTCGTCACGGTTCACCCCGAAGGTGGACCCACCGCCCTGTACTGGCTCGACTCCGACAAACTCACACTGCAACAGGACGCGCTGCCGTGCGGGGGTGTTGCGCTCACGGCCGACGGCAACACCATCTTTGTTGCGGGTACGGATCGGCAGGTGTACGAGTGCAAGAAGAGCGTCAAACCGCTTGGTAAGCCATTCGCCGCGAACATCGCCGCCATCGTTCCGATCGCCAAGAAACGTCTCGCCGTCCTAAACGGCAAGCAAATCGACATCATCTCGGATAGCGATGGTGCGGTGATTCAGACGCTGGAGTTGCCCGAAGACGGAACGTGCCTCGCCACGGACAAAACGCAATCCTGGCTCGCGGCCGGCACCACCAAGGGGAACGTCGTCGCGTTCGACGGACAGGACAAGGACGAGTTCGAGGCGGGCGAACCCGGAAAGCTGCACGAGGGAGCGGTCACCGCAATCATGTTCGAGCCGGAGGAACTGCGCTTCTTCTCGGCAGGGGCAGATAACAAACTCTTCACGACGTTCGCACGCGGTAACCTCGAACCCGAGGACAAGGGCCGCGCGAACATGCACGAAGACGTGCTGACGGCGCTGATCATGGTCCCCGGCGATCGTTTCGTGTCCGGTAGTCGCGATGCCACGCTGAAGAACTGGCCACGCGGCGGCGCGATCAAGCCCAGCACCTTGAAGGACGAGTGCGGCAAGGTCGTCTCCGTCGCGTTGCTGACGGTTTACAACCAACCGCACGTCGCCGCGTGTTGCGACGACAACACCATTCGCCTGTTCAAGCTCGACGCCGAAGGCAAGTTCCCTGAAGACCCGGTCTACGCGAAGATTCACGGTGCCAGCGCATGGGTGAAGAACGAACTTGCCCAACAACACGACACTAAGCGCCGCGAGAAGGCTCTCAAGACGCTCGCCGAGTGGAAGGATGCTGCGAGTCTCGAGATCATTGGCGAACAGATCACGAAAGACCCCGACCCCACGTTACGCCTCGCCGCCACCAAACTACTCATCGAGAGCAACAGCCCGCGTGTCGTGAAGACACTGGAGCGGACGATCGGCCACGGCGATGGCAAGGTCCGAATGCTCGCGTTCGAGGGACTCTTCCGCCCGCTCAAACCCGACCTCGGGCCGATCGACCTCGCACTCAAGACGGGTCACTCCGATGTCGGCGTACTCGCGATCAAGGCACTCGAACCGCTTGCGAAGAAAGACGATCAGGCACTCACGCGGCTCACCGACGCGCTGAACGCCCCGACGTGGGACGTCCGCAAGGCGGCGCTGGCGGCGCTGGAAACGGTGTTCGATCCGAAGGCACCCACCGCGAGCCTGACCGCGCTCACGTCCAAGCACGGCGACATTCGCGCCGCGGCTTTGATCCGCACATCCGAGCGCTGGTTACTCGAAGACCCGGCGGTGCAGTCCGCGATTCGTCGCCGTCTCGAAGACGAGGACACGGGCGTCCGCAAGGTCGCGTTCCTGTTGTCGGTGATCTCCAAGCCGCAACTCGCGGGTGTGCTGCGGGCCGGCGACACCGAGTTGAACCGACAAATCAACGAGCTTGAGAAGGCCGAGAAGTCTGACAAGCCAGCGCCTGCCATTGATGCGAAGGCGAAGGAAAAGCTGACCCCGACGGATTACGACACCCTGCTTCAAGCGACGGCAAGTCGCGCGCTCGATACCTGCTTGCGGGGTGCTCGCGGGCTGGCGGTTCTTGGCGATCCGCGTGCGTTCGGGTTGCTGCTTCAACTGAGCCGCGAAGAGGACGTGAACGCCCGCGTCGAGGTCTGTCGGGCACTTGCGGCGCTCGATGATGAGCGAGCCGTGAACCGGTTGCGGTCGATGTTGTTCGACCCGCAAGCCAGCGTCCGCGACGCCGCGTACACAGCCCTCGCCAAGATCTTCGCACAGACTCCGCTATCTGTCGCCGAGTCGGGACTCACTGCTGCCGACGAAGATGTGCGCCGTCGCGGCCTTTCGACACTGCTCGACACAATCAAGAAGCAGAAACCCGCCACGGCAGGTGAGCCGGGTTGGGATCTTCTCGTGCGAGCCCTCAACGACAGCGCGGCGGGTGTGCGAACGGAAGCGTTCAAGTCGGCACTCAACTTGAAGATCGCGGGCGGTGGTGCCGACACGCTGCGGTTCGCTTTGCAATCCATTCATCCCGATGTTCGACGCGAAGCCCTCACCGAAGTGATGGCCCAGGAGAAAGAGGAGTGGGCCGCGCCGCTGCTGTACGAGTTCTTCAGCGACGCGGACCCGGGACTTCGCAAGGAAGCGTTCGACTACGCGACCAGGAAGAACAAGGAACTCCCGGTCCTCGAAGTGGCGCTGACCTCGCGTTACCCTGATGCACGCAAACTCGCGGTCGATGCGCTGATCAAGAAGCACTCAAAGGCGGCACAGCAAGTCTTGCTGAAGGCGATCACGGACGCGGACCGCGACGTCCGTTTGCTCGCGGTCAATGCGCTGGTCGATGACGATGCGAAGGCTCCGCTCAAGGAGGCAATGAAGTCGGACCGTGCTGACATCCGCGTTCGTGCTGCGTCCGCGCTGGCACGCCACGGCGACACGAGCGCATTCGAAGTGCTGAAGGAACTCGCGACCGCACCTGAACCGCAACTCAAGGAATACGTTTCCGACTGGCGAGATGCCGCTGAGCGTGCCCTGTACGGGCTCGGCGAACTGGGCGATACGCAAGCCTTGCCTCATGTGCTTCCCCTGATCGACAGCCCGCACTCGGGCATCCGCAAGGCGGCCGCGATGGCGCTCGTGTGGATTGCCCGCAGTGACACCGCGTTGTCACTCCGCACGGCACTGCAGAGCAGCGACGCAGAAGTGAAGTTCCGCGGGTCGCTCGGGCTGGCGTACCTCGGCGATGCGACCGTTGTGCCCCTGATCCGCTCGGAAGCCGGCAGCAAGGTTCTCACGCCCGCCGAGCAGTTCACCGCGATGATCGCTCTCGGGGCTGCGGCTGGCGTTGCCGCGACGGTTTACCTGGACAGTGCCGACGAGAAACTTCGCGATCGTGCGTTGCTTGCCACACTCCTTCTGGAACTGAAGGACACTGACGGGCAACCCGAGAAGTGCATCGAGTGCGTATCGGCGAAGGGGCCGCGGTTCCGCCTCACGGGGGCGCAGGCGCTGGAGTCGTTCGCCGATCCAGTGGCGTTCCGTGAGTTCGTCATTAAGGAAGTGAACGACCGCGGTGACGACACTCCGTGGAAGGTCGCGCCGGAAGTGGTGGACGACCTCGCGAACCTGCTCGCGTTCGCGCCAGCGCAGATGAAGGCACGCACGGCACTGCTGCTCGGGTTGTTCGACAACAAGGAACAGGCCGAGTGGAATGCGGCATGGGCGATCCACTCCACCCGCTTCGCGGCTGATATCCGCAGCGCGAAAGATGCCGCGATGAACGCGGGTGTACCGGTCGCGTCGAAGCTCACGCCAGCACAACTCCGCGAACTTGCGTTCGGTGGCTACGTCGGCCTCGTTCGCGAACAGGGTGCGAGTGGTGGCGGGCAGCCCATCGGCAAGGTTCGGCAGACCGCGCTGACACGCATCTTCAACATTGCGTCGAAGGATGCACAGTACGCTCGTTCCGCACAACCGGTGCTGGCGCAGGCGATGGGCGACCCCAATCAGGGCGTTCGCACGCAGGCGTTCGATCACCTTCTCGCGCTCGGGATGGACAAGGCCGCGCTCGGGGCCGAAGCACTCGAAGCGGGCTTCACCGATCTCGGCGTGAAGGGATTGGAACTGCTCACCGATGGCACCTCCGCGAAGAAGGGCGAGGCAGTCCTTGAGCGTGTGATGCAGTCGCGTTCCGACGATCTCTCGATCGAAGCCGCAAAGCTGCTCCGCGATCGGCAGGGGAAGGTTCCGACTGCGAAGAAAGCCCTCGACGCGGTTCACGAGCCGATGCGACTCCAGGCGGTGGAATGGCTTTCCTCCGAGTACGAATCGTCGCCGGATGCGCAGAACTCGCTGCGATCGGCTGTGGAATCGCGTTACCGCAAGGTTCGTGAGAAGGCGGCGTTCGAGTTGGCCGGCAAGAAAGACCTCGCGGCTTACGATGCACTCGTGAAGTTCCTCGGTGAAGCCCACGACACCGCTCGCCAGAACGCGATCATCAACTCGCTTGTCGGGCTTGGCGATAACCGCGCTGCCGATGCGTTTCTCGATCGCATCGAGAACGACGCGGCGGGAACGGCTCAGGTCGCAAACCTGATTCGCCACGCGGCGAACTTCCGGGTGCCCGCGACCGCTGACCGCCTCCTCGCATTCCTCGATCGGAAGAAGGAACTGCAAAACGACGTATTCGCGGCGCTGAAGACGATCAGTGGGTACGACCAGCGAATCAGCGATCCGCAGGACGACACGCCGAACGATCGCGGTTGGATGAAGCCGCAACATCCGCGACACGATGCCGTGCTGGCGAGACTCGCCGAGCGTGCATTCGCTGCTGGGAACGTCGATTACGTCACCGGCGAGTTGATGCCGTTGATTCGCTGGTCGCTCGGTAAGGATGTCGAATCGATCCTCTCCACACTCTGCACCAGCCCGAACGCGGCGCTCCGTGACGCGGCAGTCGAAGCCGCTGGCTGGCGATTCCGCAAACGTGCTGCGCCCGTCGATCCGCTGTTGAAGGCGGTGAAGCACAAGAACCCGGTCACGCAGTTCCTCGCGGCCGAGGGTCTGGCTCGCGGTAAGCGCCCCGAGGGGATGCAGGTTCTGCTCTCGGGAATCGAGTATCTCGAAGACATGAGCCATCGCACGCGAGCGGTTCAGGCTCTCGGCGAACTTGGCGATCCACGAGCGGTCGATAAGTTGCTCGCGCTCGCAAGCGAGGACGGCCATCCGCTCCAGGACGCGGCGGCCGAGGCGATCGGGCACCTGAAGAAGTCGCCGCAAGCCGACAAGGTGTTCCAGACCCTCGAACGCCTCGCGAAGGGTACGGGCAGTGTCGCACAGCGTGCGCTCGTCGGTCTCCGCTGGTTCGACACACCCGCAGGTTGGGATCTCGTTCGCTCACGGCTCAACGCCAAGGGCGGGCACTATCAGGTTCGCGGGATCAAGTTCACGGTTGCGGAACAACTCGGGTTCAACGACGACCCTGCGACGCGTGAAGCGTTGGTGAAAGTGATCCGCACCGATGGCGACAACAACCTCGTCGCCGCTGCGTTCCAGAGCGCACGCCGGCTGTGGGGTCGCGAGTCGCTCGATCCGCATTACAACCTCCTCCAGAACGGCAAAACCGACGCACGCATCAAGAGTGTGGGCGACGAGGACGACGCCGTCGAAGCGGTGGTGAAACGGGGCGATCCGCTCCGCATCATGGAGATCTTCCCGCTCGTCCCCGAGAGGATTCAGGAGACGCTCGAGTCAGCGCTGCTGACGCGGCCCGACCTTCCCGTGAAGGAAGCAGTCGCGGCACTCTCCCACGCCGACGACGGCACGGTCCGCCTCGCGACGCGGTTGCTCGGTCGCGTGAAGGATCCCGACGCGAGCGTGAAGAAAGCGGTCGGCAACACGCTGGAGAAGTGGTGGAAGATCTGGCAGGAAGAGCGGGTGAAAGCCGGTGGCCTCGGGGCCGTGGCCGACCAGGACGAAGACGACGAGGACGATGATTACGACGACGATGACTTTGAAGAAGACGCTCCGACCTACAACGGCGACACCACAACCCACAGGCGTGGCGTCAGCCTCGCGCGGCTCGGCGAGTGCGTGCAAAGTTTGCTGCACACGGCGGGTCGGGTCGGCGTACCTGGGCAGGTGCTCGCCGACATCGCGAAGTCGCGGCCGGACGACTTCCTCGCGAAGGGGATCCGACTCGAAGCCGTGCGCTGCCTCACTGCGGGGAAGGTGAACTCTTCGATCCTCGACATTCTCGAAGGACTCACGACCGGCCCCGATGCCGACGTTCGCGTTCTTGCGGCGGAACTCGTCGCACGCTACGACGCCAAACGCGGTGTGAAGCTCGCCGACAAGTTGCTCTCGGATCGACCGAGTTTCAACCGGCTGGTTGCTGCAAATGCGGTTCACGCTGCTGACGTGGCAAGTGCGGCGGGCCAACTGCATTATCAGCCGGTCGTGTTGCCCGTGCTGGTCGGCGAGAAGGACGTGAAGACGCTCGCAACCGTGGCGAAGGATCGGAAGGTGCCCGATGTGGCGCGGCTCGGTGCGGTGGAAGGGTTGGGCGTGATGGCAGTGGAAACGGCCGAGGCAGTGCTGGTGGAGATCGGCACCGCGAAGGACGACGACAAGGAGATTCGCAAGGCCGCGTGGCGAGCGCTGCGCCGTTCGAAGCGTGCCCGCCAACGCGGCGCGGCAAACACGCTGGCCACGCTACCGAAGGCACCGAAGGCCGTGAAGAAACCAAAAGAGACCAAGTGATGGTTAGCGGTCGCCCCAGCGGGGCGACGCTGCCAGCGTCGCCCCGCTGGGGCGACCGCTAACCGGCGAACGTGCGAACGAATTGGGGTTCACGATGGCAACCACGACCGAACCAGTCGAAGACACGGGCGAAGCTCCACCAGCGCCGTCAACGGGTGCACAACTCGCATATGGTGGCGCGAGCCGCGTTACCACAACTGGCAACGCCGCGCAGGTCGAACTGTTCGGTAACCTGAATCGGCCCCCCGTGCGGTTCGAGGGGAAGCTCAAGAACCCGCTGCGGTTCCGCGAGGCGGTGTCGGCGATGTACACCATCGTCGGCAGCGACTTCCGCTACGCTCCCAAAGACCGCACGCAGTACATCGCGTATCTGCGACTGAAACGCGACGCGGCCCCGCTCGGCGTCTGGCACTCGCAGCAAGCGTACTTCGCGTGGATTCTGCGGAACGACCCGACGGCGCTGTCGATCCTCGACCCGATCGTGAGCGTTCACCCCGATCAAGTCATGTTCGAGACGTTCGGCAAGGACGAGAGCACATACGCGTGCCTCGCGTTCAAGCGAACAGCGTTCGAAGAAGCAGGGCTGCCCACCTTCGGCACCACGAACGTCGATTTCAGCGACGCACTTTATTCGAGCGTGCAGCAAATCCGCGGTTACCGCGACACGGCATTCGCCATCGGTCACGACGGGGCGAAACCGCCCGCCGAATCACGCAAAGAAACACTCGAAAAGAAGCTGCAAGTCCCCGACTCGTGGCTTCGCGGCTTCCTTCAAGTGCAATCGGCCGCGACACTGCCGTTCGATCACGTGCGGCTCTCGCCGATGGACTTGTACAACGTGTTGCGGCACTTGCGAATGAACGGTGACCGCAAGGGGAAGAAGCGCGGCTTGCGGTTCGAGTTGGTGCCGGGTCAGCAACCGCGAATCGTCGCCGAGCCGTGGGAAACGGTGTTCACCACAACCGAAGATGTGTTTCGGGGCAAGGCTGCACGACTCATCCGCGTGTGGGGTCGGCGGCGGCTCATGACGATGAAGCGAATCCTGCCGTTCGTCGAAAGCGTGGATTTGTATCTGCTCGGCAGCGGCCTCCCGAGCTTCTGGGTCTTCCGCGCCGGTGACATCACGTTGACACTCGGCCTCACCGGCTTCACAAGCGCGAACTGGTCGTCGGCACTCGGCTTCGATTTGCTACTACCCCGCAAGACGCAGGACGGCGAACCCACGAAGAAGATCGTGTCGTTCCTCAAGGAGAATCGCTGGAAAGCGGAGGCGAAGGAACTCGCTGCCGAGACCGGAGTGAAGGGTGCAGGCTTGGTGGAAGCCTTGCAGGTCGGCTGTCAGAACGGCGAGTTGATGTACGACATCGCGAATGGTGTTTACCGCTACCGACCAATCACCGACAAGCCGCTCGATCTAGCTCGGTTGCAGTTCCGCAACATGCGTGAAAGGGTCGCCCACGATCTACTCACACGACGCGGAGCGGTGAAAATCCTGAGCGAGAACCGCATCGCGGGCGTTGGATTGGAACTGACCGGGCAAGTGTCGGTGGAAGAAGACAAGCGCGACTACCGCCCGCAGATGGTGCTTGCCGATGAAGGCCAGGTGCGAAAAGTGACCTGCACTTGCGCCGGGTTCCGCAAGCAGGGGATCAAGGGTGGTCCGTGCGTTCACCTGATCGCGTTGCGGCTCGCGTTCGCCGACAAGGAAGCCAAGAAATCCCAGAGCGATGACGCGGTGAAGTTCGAGACGCGAGCGTTCGCCAAGCGCGACGGCGAGGTCGAGCACGTTGTGCAGATCTCGCTGGAACGCGACCGGATCAAGTATCGCTGGGGGCTGTCGGGACAGGCCATGCGTCTTCAGACGATGAAATTCAATCTTGAGAACGACGCTCGCGCCGCGTACTTCACGACGCTCGCCGAACTGGATGCAAAGGGTTACCTGGACGCCATCGCTGAGTGAATCGAAATCAGGATTAACCACAGAGCCACAGAGGACACAGAGAGAAAACCAACCACCGAGACAAGAAAGTGTTTTGAACAAAAGTCTCTCCTCTGCCTTTTGTTTTGTCTCTGTGCTCTCTGTGACTCTGTGGTTAATTTTCTTCTGAGCCACCATGACTACCGCAATTGCCACAACGCGCGAACGCGAACACACCCGACACGAGCGTCCTCTGGCGGCTCATCGTGCAAGCCGGGGGGATGAAGGCGTACATCGACGGGCAGCTTAAAGAGAAGGGCTTCCGCGTCACCCGCCGCGAAGCGGACGGCATGTCCGACCGCGAGAAGGACAGCTACAAGAAGGCGCTGAAGCAGGAGGCGGAGGAACGGCGGAAGCTACGCCGCGACACGTGGGGAGCATACAAGGCGAACCACATCGTTCACCTGGGCGAAGGGATCTTCTGGAACGACGAACTCAAGCCCGATAAGTGGGACACGCCGAACAGCGAAGAACGCGCTGCCGAGAACGAACTGCCAGCGCTCGACAAGCCTGAGCAATTGGCCGAGGCACTCGGCGTCACCATCTCGCAACTCAAGGGGATGGCGTTCCACCGTGATGCCGCAACGAGCCTGCACTACGTTCGGTTCACCATTCCGAAACGTGACGGCACCGAACGCCCGATCTGGGCACCGAAGAAACGGCTCAAGGCGGCGCAGCGTTGGATTCTCCACAACATCGTCGAACGGTTGCCGGTTCATGGCTCGGCACAGGGCTTCCTCGTCGGCCGATCGATTCTCAGCAACGCGGCTGTGCATGTGAACTCGAAGATCCTCCTGAAGATGGACATCAAAGAGTTCTTCCCGACGGTGTCGCTGCGGCGGGTGAAGGGCGTGTTCCGCCGGGCCGGCTACCGCGACGGCATCAGCACGCTGCTTGCGCTCATCTGCACGGAGGCACCCCGCGAGATCGTGCAAGTCGAAGGGAAGACCTACTACGTGTCGCTCGGGCCACGCTGCTTGCCGCAGGGTGCGCCGACAAGCCCTGCGATCACCAACGCACTGTGTCTACGGCTCGACCGCCGCCTCGAAGGACTCGCGAAGAAGCTCGGCTGGCGCTACACCCGCTACGCAGACGACATGACGTTTAGCCTGCCGATGGAGCACAAGGGGAAGCCGCGACTCGGCGCGATGATGGGCTGCGTGATGCGGATCGTCGCGGCCGAGGGGTTCGAGGTGAAGCAGGAGAAGACCCGCGTTCACCGCACGGGCGGCAGACAGAGCGTGACGGGATTGGTGGTGAACGGCGACGGCGAACCGCGAGTGTCGCGCGCACTGCGTCGACAGTTGCGCTCGGCGGTTCACAAACTGAAGACGGGAAAGCCACTCCAGGAAGGCGAATCGCTCGCACGCCTCACAGGCTACGCCGCGTTCGTGTACATGACGAACCCGGACTTGGGGAAGAAACTGCTTGCCGATCTGAACGCCGCGAATGACGGGCAGTCGACCACGTGAGCCGGGGAAACAGTTCCGGATTACGCTGTCGCATCAACCTGCGGCTTCTTCCAGACGTAAATCATTCGCTTCCAGAGGCGAATGAGGCTCTTCCAGGCCTGAAACGGGTCTTCCAGGCGTATAACCAGGTCTTCCAGACGTGGGGTGTGCATCTCGTCTGGAAACGATCCGAGCGAGTTGCCGTCACTGCCTCCATTCGATCGTCGCGCTCTGGCCGGGTGCTTCCTCCACTTCCACACGCAGCACTTCGGGCACGAAGTTCTCGTGCGACTTCAGCGAGCCGAGCAGACGGTTCGCGATGTAACGTGCGATCAGTTCGGCGGTCGTGTTCTCGATCGGCAGCAGGATGCAATCCTCTCGCGGGAACATCCACGCGCGATCGCGGTAGGTGACATCGACCTTTGCGGACGATTCGTCCACCTTGATGACCGGGTTCATCGTCGCGAGCAGCATGTGGTGATCAAGTTCGTCCGTGATCTCCTTCGTACGGGCCTTGAGCGCGACGAAGTCGAAGACGTAGTGATCCTCCTGGAGCGGCCCTTCGATCTCGACCGCAGCGCGATAGTTGTGCCCGTGCAGCCGCTCGCACTTGTGGCCGTGGTAACTGATGAAGTGCCCACAGCAGAATACCAGGTGATCCTTGGTGACATGAACTTTGAAGCGTTCGGTGGGCATGTTCACAACCAGTCGGGAGAGTTCCAGCGAAACGGTGCGCTGGGGAGAACCTTATTCTCCCGCAACGCCACGAACAAACAAGCGGTTATCAGGTCGGCGGTCGTTCCAGGGTTGAGCTTGTTACCGTCACTTCGAAGATGCTTGTCGAGGGCTACGCCGGCGCGTCGGCCCTCGGGCGTCGCAATTCCGCCGAGCGCCTGCACTTCCTTGGCACGCTGCTGAACATCAGCCGCAACCGCGTTGCCCTTCTTCCGTGCGATGAGCGAATCGGGATACTCGGCGAGCCAGCACAGTTGCGAGTCGATGATCGCCGCCTCGACGCAGCCGAACCTCTCGAACGCCGTTAGAAACGCGGGCACGCCGAAGTCGAACACGTCGGCGAAGCCGTTGGCGTATTGCCGGGCAACCATGTCGCGATCTGCCGCGAGCTTCATCGCTTCGAGCAGAGTGACCGTCGGCTCTGAATGCACGTCCTGCTCGGGAGCATCACCAAGCCCACCGGGATTTGCGATTCGGATGGCCTCGAAGACATGCTCCGCATCTCGCTGTGTGAGCGACTGCAGTACGGCGTCGATACCGGATGCTTGTTGATTCTTAAACGGGGTCGCACGCGGCACTGCGACTAAGGGTGCGAGTAGAAGCAGAATCCCGAGATTCGTGTTTTGCCCGACGGTATCGCGAGTCTGTCCAACGGTCAGCAGGATCGTCAGGCCAACGTGATTGGCGGTGTTGCAGGAGTAGGATCGGCCGATGGCAGTCGCACTCAGGACGAAGTCGAGGTAAGTCGTACCCGGAAAGTCGGTGAATCGGTGAACATTCCCAACCTTTCGTGCAGTCACCTCCCAGACGCACGCCACCTGCGCGAGTTGTTCGATCGCAAACATGGTTCTCACGGCGTTCCCTCCGCGACGAACCGCACGATTTCCTTCGCCACGTCGATGCCACAGGTCGGGGCAAGCGCCTTCCAGCCGGGGACGGCGTTCACCTCGATCACGAACAGCTCGCCGTTCGGCCCCGGCAGCAAGTCCACGCCCGCGATGTCGCAGCCTACAACCTCGGCGGCACGCAACGCGAGTGACACCGCGTTGTCACTCAGTTCGGCGCGTTCGGTGCGGCCCCCCTGTGCCACGTTCGTGCGCCACTCGGTGCCGATGCGCCGCATCGCCGCACGGACTTTGCCGGCCATCACGAACACGCGGAAGTCGTACCCCGGGTGGTGGATGAATCGCTGCTGATAGATCAGTTGCCCGGTTTGCTCCAGCACGCGGAAGGTTCGCCACGCCAGTTCGCGGTCGCTGACCCGCTGCATTCCACGGCCCTCGGCTCCAAACACCGGCTTGATGACGACATCGCCACCGAGCTGCGCGTACGCCTCGAAGGCGTCGTCGGCTCGCTGGGCAACGTGCGTCGGTGGCGTAGGTAATCCGGCGGTCGCGAGCCGCACGTTGGTGAGGTATTTGTCCACGCATGTCTCGACGGCCCGCGGCGGGTTTACCACGCGAAGCCCTCGTGCGACCGCAGCGTGCAGCACATCCATGCGGAAGATGACCTGCTCCAGAGAACCCGCCGGCACCGTGCGAACGAGTGCAGCGTCGAAGCCCGCGAGTGGTTGCGGCTCCGCTTCCACCCCCGCCGCGAGCGAGCGAAAGTCTACGATCTTGGCGTTGTGGCCAAGTTCACTCGCGGCACGGAGTACATCTTGCACATGCCAGCCGGTGCCACCGGAAAGGATCGCGATTCGCATCATGCCAGCCCGAACGACTTGCGAACCAGACCGGGTTCGACGCTGCCGAAGCGGTGGCAACGGCCGGTCTTCAGATTGCGGAACTCCACCTCGGCAGGCGAGAACAGCAGCGGGTCGATCTTGTAGAAGTCGCCACCATACTTCGCGAACACCTCCGCGAACGGTGCCCCGTGATCCTTCGACGAACTCGACGGCACCTTCGGCCCGACCTGCTCCAGAAGTTCGTCGTCGGCACGTACCCATAGCGTGACGCGGCCACCGTAGAGGATGGCGTCGTTGGTACGGCCGATGGCTTGCACGAAGTCCGTAGCGACAGGTGGTAGTGGTGCGATGCCGTAAGCCGAGATCACCTGCGTGACATCGAACTTCAGTTCGTGGAGTTTGTGAAGTGCCGTTTCCACTGAGCGTGCGACGACCTGCGTGGTTCCCGCGAGGCTCATCGTTGGCGCAACCAGCAGCGTGAGGTGCTCTGTGACTTTTGGCAGTTTCGCGACAATCGATGCGATGACATCTTCCGTGGGGTGTTTCGCGGTTTCGAGAACGCCGACCGCGTGCGTTGCCTCCTCCTTCCCGGGGATGTGCTGGAAAATCTCCTCTCGCGCGGAGACTGCTCGCATCGGCCCCGAACCCATCGCGAAGTAGTTGGCGACACTCACTTGCCAGCCCGCGTATTGCGACGCGAGACATGCCCTCACGGGATCGTCGGTGACGACCTGAACAGCAGGCCCGCCAACCTTGCGATTGGGGTAGGGGACGTAGCTCACTTCCGCGAGATCGGCAAGGCAAACCCGTGCCATGGCCAGCCCGGCCGCAAGGCTGCCGACAACGCCGCCGCCGCAGTCGATGACTCGGGCACCGGCAACCTTCGAGACGGATACCCGGTAGCGATCGGCGTCTGCCGCAAGATGGTCTGCCACGAGTTTCGCACGGTCGTTCAGTGTCATGGTGTGAGTTCCGTGAGAAGTAGATCGAGTTCCCCTGCGCGTGATTGTAGCCGCGCTCGGCATTCGGCGGGCGACGAACCCGACACAAGGAGTGTAAGAACTGGCTGTCCCTTGGAAATGACAGATCCAACTGCGGGAATATCCGCGAACGCGGGGAATCGCCACGGATCGAACGGTGTGACAAGGTCGGCGTCCCACGGACCGGTAACTGGTAACGTGAGCGTGTGCGGCGCGTAGTAGATCCCTTTACCGACGACACTACAATCCGATCTCCGCGCCGGGTCCAATTGGAGCGTCACGAATGAGCATCCGATCGCGTGTTCCAGAACCTCAATTGAAGCAGAATAGCGCGGGTTCAACTCCACTGGCACAGCTTGACCGTTGTGCAGGATGAAGTCGAGGTTCCCGAGCCCAGGAAGAGCAATCCCTTGGCAGGCTCTGATTTGGGAACCCAATGCGCCGGTGAGCGTTTTCACGGGACCGATCGAGCCGCAGTACGTGAACAGTTTCGCGTGCAGCCACGGTTCCCCCACGAGTTGTTCCGAGACGTCCAACAGTGTTGTCCCGCCATAGACTGCGGACATCGGCACGCCTTCGATGAACTCCTGGAAGATGTGATTCGGTGATGCTGGTTCGCCGGGGCTCGCGAACCGAATGCCGAGGCCGCCCCCGGAGCGAATCGATTTGCGAAGCCAGCGGCCACTTGTGGGACATGGCTCGTCACGCGGCACAATCGCGGGAACCCGGAAGCCCGCCTCCGTGAGAATCGGGAAAAGCTGATACGGGTCTCGCACTCGTTCGAGGACATCCGACGGAGTGCCCCAAAGTTCGCGAGATGCGGCGAGTTCCGCGACGACCTGCGGATGGTTCTCAAGACCGCCGGTGTAAATCACAGGTCCGGGCGGGAACTGTGCTGCGAGGCGGGGCAGGGCGGTTGGGTACTCTTCCAGCGGACACACGGCACACAGCGCGACCAGCGCCAAGTCGCGGTCGCCGAACAGATCGACGGCCCACGCCTTGTACCCGGCACGCAGCAGCGAATGTACCGCTGCTCGAGCGCTCGCGCCGACAACGCCGATCGTCTGTTCGCGATTCACGGCAATCCTCACCGAACACGCGAAGCGTATACCCACCACTCCGACAGAAGCACCAACAGCGCGGCGAGAATTGCCCACTTCCACAACTCGCGTGCCGAACGACGTACCACGCCGGAGGTTGCAGTCTGGCTCCCAACACTAATTGTTGGATGAGGCGACAAGTTGCTCTCGTCTGCGTCCAGCAGGTTCACGGCAAAGCTCATCGGCTCGGTGCCAGTAGTCGCGGTGTAGACGCCGAGGTCTGCCGTATCTGTGAATGAAACCTCTCCCCGGCTGCCAGGGTTGATTGATTCCGTGCGGCCACCGGGCGTGGTGAGCGATATTTGCTTCCCTGTAAGGCTACGAAGCGTCACGGCATCACCAGGGCGAGTAATCTCAGTGGCGGCTCCGTCGCGGATGTTGCCGTACACCCGCGTCACGTTCCTCAGAAACAGCACGAAACTCGGTTCCAGAGGCCAGAGGGTATTCCACTTGCCGGCCCCATCGAGAATCGGAAATGCCAATACCAGATCTGTGAACGGTGGCCGGGGTACACCCGCAAGCAACACGACGTTCCCATCAGATTCCATGAGGCGTTCGGTTCCTGGTGGCAAGTTCTTGAACCTTGCAGCCTCGGCAATCGGGATCGTGTAGAGATCGCGCAAACCCCGCGTCACGGGATGGGCACCCGCCCAGCCAACAACACGAGGGTTCTTCACAGGAACCGCGTCGGTCGTGAGTCCTGGCGGTGGCGAACCGATGAACAGCGTGTTCGCACGCGGTAACTCGGCAACGGTTGACGGGGCGCAGCGGTCGAAGATCACCAGGTCAAACTTGCCGTTGCGAGCAGGATCGAGGTACTTTGTCGCGTCAGTGATGTCCGCGGTTGTGAGTCGCGTCACGTCAGTAATCTTGCGGGTTTCGGCAGAGTCGAGGAATGCATCGAGAATCGTGTTTCGCGGACCGACTGCTGCGATGCGAGCCTTGCGAGCGATTGATGGCACGAACCATGCCACATCATCCATCGTGAATGAATCGGGAGCACCTTCCAGCGTGACCCGCAGTGGGAGGTCCGGGGCAGGCAGAGCGAACTCCACTTCTCTCGTGTCATTCGCGTTCAACTGCAAAGGTCGTGTGTAACTTCGCACGGCACGGGTGATGTCGAGTACGTCAAGTCGTGCAATACGGTCAGTTCGAGTGTCGCGGTAGTTTCGGAAGGTCGCCGTCACGTTCATCAACCCCGCGTCATCCTGGGTCGCGACCAGGTGAATCACTCCGATGTTGTCAGGCTTCAAGGGAACAGGTGGTGAGTGGTACGCGAGCGTGAGGTTAGCGAGCGAGACATCCGTGACGGGAGAAAACCCACCGTCTGAATACAGATGAACCTCGGCCGCGAGTCCCTCGGCTGGAACATCGAATCGCTCCGTGTTCAAGGGGAGAGTCGCCGCGCTGTCCGTGGAAGTGGTGGAGTTTGACAACCCGGCTGCCAGGCGCAGTGCTTCTTCGAGCCGTGTTTGCCCCGACGATTGCTTCACCCCGAGAACAGCATTCCGCAGGAGTTCGCGATCCGTTGTATAGCTCTGGCGGATCTCGGCTGTGCGGTTGAATGCGATCACCATGCCGACATCATCATCGCGCGCTGCGTTAATTTGCTTGAGCGCTTCGCTCTGTGCCCAGTCGAGCCGGGTCGCTGGAACATCGGTCGCGGACATGCTCGCGGAGTTGTCGATGATAAGGATATAGTGCCGTCCTGAACTGATCGTGCCGTGCAAGCGTGGCCCTAGGATGCCGTACACGAAGAGGAACGCCGCGAGCAGTTGAAGCAAGAGTGGCACGTTCCGCTGAAACCACCGGAACAGCGCGTTCGCATGGAGATCGTCCATACTCGCCCGCCACAGCAGAGTACTCGAAACCGCTACTGGCGTGCGGCGAAGCCGCAGCAGATGCAGGATGATAAGCAAAAGTGGCACTGCCAGGAGGGTAAACGCGGCTGGCAGTGAGAGGGCGAGATGGTGCGAGAGGCCGCCACGTTCTTCAAGCCACGTGTTCAGATCGAGTCCATAACCGAGCGAGTCGGCGATGAGAACGCCAACTGCAGGCAGGCCAAGGAGAACTAGCGTCGCAACTGCGACCGGGAACGCGAATCGCATGGAAATGGTTTAGCGATTCGCGAATGCGTAACACCCTGTGCTATCGCGTTTCGAGGTAGCGCTGGATCGCGAGACCGAACGCTTTTGCCTCGTCACTCTGATCACCGAAGCCGAGTGGTCGCGCCCGAACACGGGCGGCGTCCTCGTTCATGGCATCTACGGTGCGGAATCGAAGATACCACATCGCACCGGTTCGCACTCCATCATCATCGAAGACGTAGACTGGGCGACTGGATTTGTCATCCACAGCCGCGTTGAAAGTGTTCAAACTCTGGGCGAGTTTCTCGGGAGTGGTTTCGAGCGCGACGAACTTCAACCCGCGTGCCTCGGCCACATCCTTCGCAGGGGAAATATCGGCTCCAGCGCGGTGCAGGTAAATCACCGTTCGATATCCCAGCTTCTTGAGCGATTCGAACCCGTCCAGCGCGGGCTTCCGACCGGTAGCGAGATCGTCTTGAACTTTCACGAAGCCTGGCAAACCCGTGGTGGAAGCAGCAGGTTTGTTTGCAAGCGGAGGCTCGCTGCGGGGAGTCGTGGGGCCGCCAAGCAGACCTTGGCCCGCGTTACTCGGAGAAAAACTGCGCGAAGATGCGTTGCCTGGAATCGGATCCGGGAGAAGCACCTCGGGTGCGGGTCTGGTCGATGGCGATGGCCCACCTGGTCCGACACCCGGAACGATCGGGCCCGTGAATGGTGCCGGCGTGGTCGGCACCCCTGCCGGCGGAAGCAGGAACGGACTGTTCGGCGCTTGCGGACGGAACGGAGCAGGACGATTTTCCGGATCGTTCAGGCAGCAGCGGTGTCGGCAGCCAACCGTGAAAACAAGTCCGGAGGCAGTAGTGGCCAAGAGCAAGCTGCGAATCATAGTATCCCCTCCGCGGGCGAGCAGGTCCATCCTGAATTCTAGATCGCGGATGTTTCCCGAAAGTGGGAACTTGACTGAATCTCCCGGCAATCCGGTCTGCAATGGTGACGGACTTGCCGGTTGTGCAACTTGCAGAAGCCTCGTGATGTGGGTAAACCTGACCGGCATACCTCGCTCTGCCATCGCGACCGAGTTGCTGGAACCGAGATCGCGTTCGCCATACTGTTGGAGTCTTCATGCCCGAGATCGATTCGCCGCAGCTTCGTCGGGAACGGTTCGCGGGCGTTGTCGCTGTCGCGCTGGTGTGTCTCGCCTTGCCATCGGTGGTGTTGCTGGTCTGCGATGTGGACACAAACGCGGAACGGGAAGTGGCAGCATCCTGGTTCGTGGGCTCTTTCGCACTGGGAGCACTGATCCCGTTGCTGTTCTGGGCCCCTTATCGAGCGATAGGTTTTGCGACATGGGGCACGCTGGCGTGGTTTGTCGCGGTCGTTGCCAGCGTATTCTTCGTCACTGGGAACTGGCCGGGCTTCGCTCATGGATTGCCACTGGGGGCGATCATCGGTGGGCTGGTGCGGGGTCGCCGTGGCCCCCAACCCGCTGAGGAAACTACCGGGCTGCTGGGCGCGGTCCTGCTTGGCATTGGATTTAGTTGGCTGTTCATTTCGCGTGGGCAACCGTTCGACATGACGGGGTACTTTCTACTCGTCATTTCGCTCGCCCTGATGGGCTGGAACTGGACGCGGCTATTTCGACCCTGCTACGAGTTGTCTCTCGAACCGCTCGTGTGGATTGCATTCAGTATTCGCGGGCGTGGTCCAGGTCTCGAAAAATTCCCACGAACCGGAGCGTGTCTGGTGATTGCAAACCACGCCTGCTGGTTCGACCCGCTGTTCATAGCCAAGGTCTTGCCGCGTCCCATCACGCCGATGATGACCGCGAAGTTCTACGACTTGCCAATCCTCCGCTGGCTCATGGTGTCTTTCGGTGTGATCCGGGTCCCCGAAAAGGCAATCAAGCGAGATGCATCGGAACTCCAGGATGCGATTGCGGCGCTTGATCGCGGTGAATGCGTGATCATCTTTCCGGAAGGTTACCTTCGGCGGAATGAGGAGCAACCACTGCGGCGATTCGGGCAAGGGATCTGGCAGATTCTCAAGGCTCGACCTGGTACCCCGGTGTTCGCGTGCTGGATTGAAGGAGCTTGGGGAAGCTACACTTCTTACTTTAATGGCAAACCAACGAAGAACAAGCGGCGCGATTTTCGGCGGGCAATCTCTGTGGGGGTTTCTACCTCGGTCGAGATTCCTCCCGAACTCCTTAGCGATCACATGCCGACGCGACTGCATCTCATGAATCTGACCCTCCAGGCTCGCACCTACCTGGATCTGCCACCGCTCCCACCATTCGAGATGATGGCGAAAATTGACGAGAAACCCGACGAGACCGAGGCGGCTTCTTCAAGCTCCGAATAGGGGTGCTTGCGTCTCGCCCATGGTCAGGTTACAACCACGATGGCATCAGCGATCTGACCCAAATCGGAGGAACACGATGCGGAGGTTGTTCGCGACATTTACGATGATGGCAGCGTTCGCGTTCCTTGTTGGATGCGGAGGTGGTAGCCATGGAGATGTTTCTGGAAGTGTCAAGATCGACGGCAAACCGCTGCCAGCCGGCGACATCATTTTCGAGTCCACGGATGGAAGTGCTCCCGTGGCTCATGGCAAAATCAAGGATGGGCAGTATAGCCTGAAGACCACCTCAGGCGCGAAAAAGGTGAGGATCTCTGCAACGCGACCAGGGAAGAATGTGGACCCATCAATGGGAGCTGCCCCGCAAGAAGCTCTGATCGGCCCAGAATACAACTCGAACACGCAGCTAATAGCCGACGTGAAGCCAGGGGCGAATTCGAACGTGAACTTCGATGTGAAGGCACTTCCGTGATTTCGAAGGAACGCGAAAGCGAGCGGGCCGAGGGTTCTACCCTCGGCCCCTCGCTTTCGGATTGTGTCACGACACTCACCAGCGACGGAACCCGTAGTTGTAGCCGCCGAATGACGGAGTGAAGTAGTTCGGCTGATAGAACTGGTAGTTGTACCCCAGCCCGGTCCAGGGGTTGTACCCATATCCACGGGTATAGGTTTGGCCAAACATATCGCTGTAGTACGCCTGCTTCTGAACCACCCCGGTGAATGGTGAGTAGTAGCTGTTGTAGGTCTGGTACGCTCCCGGGACGTAAGCCGCTCGGTTGGTGACAATTCCACCACCCGCAGGAGCACGATACCCGTAGACAATTTGCGCGTCGGCCTTCTCGGTCGAAACAAAGCCCAGACTCACAGCAACCGCAGCTGCAATCACGAAGCGTTTCATGGTGAACTCCTGATTATGATCCTCGGTCAGTGATTCTTCGGCGAACGAACGCCGACCCGGCAAGAAGTTGCGCCAACTTGAGAGAATATACCGTGAATCAGGCAGATTCTTACTGACCTGTTACACGCGTCGAACTCCAGGCGTGTGTGCTGGGCGGAAAACAAAGTCGAAGGATGTGTTCGGCATGGTCGAGGGCCGCGTGCTCACTGACAAGGATGCGACTTGCAAGGGGATTCTGGAAGTGCTGGAATGGTTGAAGTCGCGGATGACACCCAAGGATGTGGGCATCTTGTCCAGGATGGGATCGTCTACATCAACGAACGGGATGTGTCTGCGACACTTCAGATAGCACTGTTGAGTAGTGGCCGGCAGAACCCGACCACAGGGCGAGCAAAAACAATTCGCCGTTCCCAATCGCGAAACCGTGCGTCGGGATTTGGGAACGGGCGATCGGTGTCACGAATCGAGCGGCGGCCACTGGGCTTCAAGCCCTTCGCGTTCAATCACCTGGACCTGAGCAGTGGTGATGCCGTACTCGGCGGCGACGTGCTTGTGCGAAGCCGCCACCTTTAACCCGCCATCCTGGGCGGCAACAATTGCCGCGAATACATCGCGGCGACGATCTTCAGGAAGTGTATCTGTCATCGGGAACCTCCGAATAAGTAGTCGGTCTTCGTATTTCGCCCAGTTCGCCGCGCTGAGTTCAACCAATCTGGGCCAAACTCCGGGATCTTGCCAGGCCGCGGCGAAATTCTGCTTCGCGGACGAACGAAATCAAGTGATTTCTTCAAGTTCCGTCTGCAATTCGCACCATCGTTCCTCGGCTGGGTCGAGCTGTTCAGTTAACGCCTGAACTTCGTTATGGAGGCGAAGCGCCTCCTTGGCATCCGTTGATTTCATCAACTCCGTGTTTAATGCCCGCTTCTGACCGTCCAGTTGTGCGATCGTTTTCTCGAGAGTCTTGAGTTCCTTGCGGATCTCCTTCTCACTTCGTCGCGGTCCCCGAACCGCACCCTTGGGGACTTTGAGCACCTCATCCGGGAGTTTCACACGGGTTGCGGCCAGCTCGCGTTCGCCAGCCTCAATCTCCTTGTTGACCCGGTAGACATACTGCTCGTACTGGCCGTTGTAGCTTGTCACCCCCCCGTCGCGGACTTCGATGATGCACGTTGCCACGCGACTGGTGAAGTGTCGGTCGTGGCTCGTGAAAACGACCGTTCCCTGATACTCCAGCAATGCATCGACCAGCGCATCCACCGTATCGACATCAAGGTGGTTACCCGGTTCGTCCAGAATCAGGATGTTGAAGTCGCTCAGCAGCAGACCCGCCAAACAAAGCCGAGCCCGTTCCCCCCCGGACAGTACGGAGATAGGCTTTTTGACATCGGATCCCTTGAACAGCAGCGACCCTGCGACCTCGAGGATTTCTTGCTCTTTCTTGCCGAACGCGGCCTGATCACGGAGATGATCGATGACCGTTTTCTTCTCCGAGAGACTGGTATAAACGTGCTGGGCATACACGCCGATCTTGCAACCGTGTCCCCAACGGACCTCCCCTGCAAGCGGCTTGAGCGAATCGACGAGTGTCCGCAGGAACGTCGTCTTTCCCTGGCCGTTATCACCCACAATCGCCGCCCGTGATCCGTGGTCGATCTCCAGGTGAACATCGGAGGCGATTTGGCGTTCGGGGTAACCGATTGCCAGATCCTTGCAACGCAGCGCGGTCCCCTTGCGAGGCTCCACACGAGGTGCGCGGATTTTGGCCGTCGGTTCGTCGCCGCTGATCTCGATTAGGTCGAGTTTCTCAAGTGCCTTGGCCTTCGACTGAGCCAGACCTGCGGTTGCGGCACGAGCCTTGTTCCGCGCGATGAAATCTTCGAGATGCCGGCGCTTGGCGAGGATGGCAGCATTCGATCGCACTTCTCGCTCTCGATTCTCACGCTGGAATTCGAGGAACGCATCGACCTTTCCGGGGAACGATGTCAACTTGCCGCGTGACAGCCCGAGCGTGTGGGTACAGGTTGCATTGAGGAATGCCCGATCGTGCGAGACGATCAAGCACGCAGCCCGGAAGTTCTGGAGGAAGTGTTCCAGCAAAATCTGGGTCCGGAGGTCGAGGAAGTTTGTCGGTTCGTCGAGCAGGAGCAGATTGGGTTCATGCAGTAGCAAGGCCGCGAGTTTCAGTCGCGTTTGCCATCCGCCGGATAGCTTGGCGACTGGCCCTTCGAGATAGCTGCCTTTTAGCTCGAATTGGCCGGCGACTTCGCCACATTTCCAGTCGGGCTGTTCACTGTCACGCATCAGAAATTCGAGTGCCGTTTCACCAGGGAGAAACGGATCATGCTGTCGGAGATAACCCAACCGCAAGCTTGGGTGCCGAGCGACCTCACCGGAATCAAGTTCTTCCTCACCTAAAAGCACACGCAGCAGGGTACTTTTCCCTGCGCCGTTGCGCCCGATGAAGCCGACCTTGACGTTGTCGCTGATGGTGGCCTCGGCACCGTCGAGTAGAACCTGATCGCCATAGCTTTTCGAGGCTTTCGAGATTTGGAGCAAACTTGCCATCGGGCACGAGATCCTCAACAGGGAAACGCGGACGTCGCAATTATTGTATCGTTCGTGCCGGGTTTCAGCTTCCCGATTTGTGATGTGGATCAACACAGTACCATGACACTGATGGATACAAATCCTGTGCAAGCGATTCACGGGGGTACAAATCTTGTCAGGGCCGTTCCGTGTTTCACAGCGGGTTGGGTATCGGCAGAAGGGCAACGCTTATGACGAAGGGCTGGGCAACGACTTCTGGAAGCCGATCAAGGAATACTGGAACGCCTCGACCAGCAAGGAGAATCGCGACGCCCTGCGTGGCCTGCTGACTTACGATGCGACGAAGTGGCAGTACACGGAAGGCGTGCCGAACCCCGACTCGTCAGCCCGGACGGAGCAACTCACGACCCGTTCCTGCTCGACGCCCAGGGAACGACGAGATTTAACTCGACCTGTTCCTGAGCTACGGCAGCAACCCGCCGCTGTACCATGCGCAACGTCACCTACTCTGTAATCACCAGGCGACTGGTGCATTGGCTCGGGTAGCGTGTGTTGAATGACGTTGCGGGAAGTGAAGTGGAGAACGCAAAAACTCGGAGAACGCCATGCGTGTTGCTGTTACCAGATGCATTGCGGTTGGACTTCTCACCTTTCTCAATTTGTGCGTTTTCACCTGCGGCGACACGCCTGCTCAAGTAGCGGCCGACAAAGTGTCAACTGACAAGGCCACTCAGGAACGGGTGAAGGAACTATTGGGGATCATCAGGCAACCGGAGGCGACGAGTACAAAACTCCAGGAGCGGATAAAGGCTCTTGAGGAATTGCAGAAACTCGGTGAGTCGGCTGCGCCACAATTGATCGATGCAGCGATTGGAGAAAGCTATGGCCATGCTTATGACGCGCAACAGCTACTAATGCGTATCGGCAAACCGACATTGCCTGCAATTCATGCGAGGTGGAACAGTCTCAACAATGTAAATCGTTGGAAACTGATGCCTATCCGAGAGAAGTTTGAGATCGATGCCGTTCGAGTATTCGCTAGGGATTGTCTGGATGGTGGGGAGGGAGTCAGCGAGCCGGCTTGGCAATTCGTGCTCCGCACCAAGGATATTCAGGTGAAGGACCGTTATTACAAAATTCTCCGTGGCGAAGATGCCACCAAACCTGCCACTGTTCGATGGAACATCCTCCCAGGCAAGGAACCGATCTTCGATAAGGATGACGAAGCCAGGATCCTTATCTCACTGCTCAAACCCGATAGTTGGGTTGCTCGTGGCAAAGATCGCTCGGGCGGATTCTGGGTGGATCTGCTCCCGCCCTGGTGGCCAGACGGGCGAAACGAGATTGTCCAAATCATCCGAGACCGGAAGCTGTTCAGCGCGGCCCCAGCCCTGTTGGCCGTTCTCAAAGAGAAGGGGGCGGGTGGAGGGTATTTCGCTGACGAGATCGTTCCCACCCTCGCTGAATTCCGCTACAAGGAAGCCATCCCAGAATTGGAACTGCTTGCGAGGAAGCCAGCCAATCCCAAAGAGGATGTTCCCTATTCGTGGTTAGAGCGTGGCGAAATCCAAACTCTGGCGATCGAAGCATTGCCTGGTGTCCTACTTTCGTTGAACAGCCGGGTAAGCCAACCACTCGGCTAACGACCAGACATGGTCGGTCAATCCAGCGGCCATCGCTGGTGTTCGTTCTTGCCAGCGGCTCGTCGGACTCT
>Ga0105047_10000635_pt1 | contig 60584 bp, 46 predicted proteins | sample MAT04_FD_78384 | JGI IMG/M metagenome (GOLD analysis project Ga0105047, IMG submission 78384) | Freshwater microbial communities from Lake Fryxell liftoff mats and glacier meltwater in Antarctica - MAT-04 (megahit assembly) | ecosystem: Environmental > Aquatic > Freshwater > Ice > Liftoff... | reverse complement strand
CCGGAGGCTCCCAGCGTAACCGCCGCAGGATTGACAGGCTTGTTGGCCGCGGCTACGAAAGGTTTCTTTATCCCCTCTTCCGCCGGGGAAGTCGGTTGGGGCCCCGGATGAACGGGGCTGGTCGGGGGCGGGGCATCCTTGGCTGCTGCCATGCCCGGCAGCGAAAGCACCAGGCTGCAAAAAACAAGTAAACTGATCAGGTTTAACCATTTGCGTTGCATAAGTTCCTCCAGGTTAGTAAAAAATAGAGCGCTAAGCATTACAGGTGTAGTGATTTTATTGCCATCTATTATAAGGGGTTCTTGTCAATGTTCACCTTGATAATAAGGTAAATGACAGGGCTATCGCATCTAAATCAATCCATTTGGCTCAAAAAACGGCAAATTGCATCCATTCGTAAGAAATTTTCCATGCGCCCTGATCGTCAGCCCCATTTATTATTATCCCCGCAGCGTAGCGGAGTGGGATGGGGCGAGGTTTTCATAGCCCGGTCGCTTTAGCGGCGACATTGCTAAAAACACCATTGTGTGGTCAGTTGACATCCATCTAGCGGTTTGCATCCACCTTGAAGCAATCAATAAACTTAAAAAGCCCTCTCAGGCAAGAAATTAGATGCGATAGCCCTGAGGTAAATGATAGGATCTGCTCTTGCTGAAATCGAGTGTCATTTGTCACAGCTTTGTAATTAATCTCTTTAATGAACCTGGCAAAACGCCGCAAACCGGAATCTTCACTTTTGCGCCTGTATAATTGCCTGTGCCTGGCTGATCAGCCAGCAACAATATACACCGCTCCCATGACCACGTAGTGATTTTTAATCACGGGTTGTTGATGAAATCTAAAAAAATACCGTGACATTCATCCTGTCTTCCATAATTATGCAGCCCGTCATAATTGACGTTCTTCTGAATTAGTGTATAATCTTAAGGCTTGCTTGGTAAATATAAGCAGATGTAATGTCTTCGATATAAAAACTGATAAAGCAAAGGATCTCAGCGGATGCCCGAATTGCTATTAGACGTTCAAGGGCTAGAAACCCAGTTCCGCACTCCGGATGGAGTTGTGCACGCAGTAAACGGCGTATCCTTCGGTCTCAAAGAAGGTGAAACGCTGGGTGTGGTAGGCGAGTCGGGTTGTGGCAAAAGTGTCACCATGCTTTCCACCCTGCGCCTCATTCCATCCCCTCCTGGTAAAGTAGTAGCGGGAAAAGCCTTTTACCGGGGGCAGGATTTGCTCAAAATGTCCAACGAAGAAATTCGGCATATTCGTGGCGCTCATATCGCCATGATTTTCCAGGACCCGATGACCTCGCTCAACCCTGTTTTGACCGTTGAGCGCCAGATGACCGAGTCCCTGCAGCTCCATCTTGGCATGACCCGTGAGCAAGCCCGTAACCGCTCTGCCGAATTACTCACCATGGTCGGCATCCCTAAAGCCAAAGACCGCCTCTCCGATTATCCCCACCAGTTCTCCGGCGGTATGCGTCAGCGCGTCATGATTGCCATGGCCCTGGCTTGCAACCCCCAGATCCTGATTGCTGATGAGCCAACCACCGCCCTGGATGTCACCATCCAGGCTCAAATTGTGGAGCTGGTCAAGCGACTGCGTGACGAATTGGGCATGGCAATTATCTGGATCACCCACGACCTGGGCATTGTCGCCGGCTTGGCGCAGCGCGTGCTTGTCATGTACGGTGGTTACATTATTGAAGACTCCCCCGTCAAAGATCTCTACGTCAACCCGCAGCATCCTTACACCATCGGTCTACTGGGCAGCCTGCCGCGTGTCGATGGCAACCAGGATGAAAAGCTCTACTCCATTGAAGGTATTCCCCCCACGTTGATGCAAAAACCAACCAATTGTCCTTTTGCCCCGCGCTGTCAATGGGCAATGGAACGTTGCTATAAAGAAAACCCGGTCCTCGAAGAGGTTTCTCCCGATCACCGGGTTGCTTGCTGGGTAAAACCCAAAACTGGGAGAAGCCGCCAATGAGCGAAGAAATCCTGCTCCGCGTAGAAGATCTTTATAAGCATTTTCCTATTTACAAAGGCTTTGTTCAGCGCCAGGTCGGCGCTGTTCACGCAGTCGATGGCGTTTCCTTTACCGTGAAACGCGGTGAAACCCTGGGCCTGGTCGGTGAATCAGGTTGTGGCAAATCCACCACTGGCCGCACCATTTTGCAGCTTTACCGCCCCACCAGTGGTCACGTCTTCTTCGAAGATATTGACCTCGCCACTATGAAGGGCGAAGACCTGCGCCACATGCGCCGCAAGATGCAGATGATCTTTCAAGACCCCTACGCCAGCCTCAACCCCCGTATGACCGTCGGCGAAATCGTCGGCGAACCTCTGATTGTGCACAACTCTGCCAACAAAAAAGAAGTCAACGAGCGCGTGGCCGAACTGCTCGAACTCGTTCGCATGAATCCATCCTTCGCCTCGCGTTATCCGCATGAATTTTCTGGCGGACAGCGCCAGCGCATCGGTGTCGCCCGCGCCCTGGCCCTGCAGCCCTCTTTCATCGTTTGCGATGAGCCCATCTCTGCCCTGGATGTTTCCATTCAAGCCCAGGTTGTCAACCTGCTCGAAGAACTACAGAAAAAATTCAATCTTACCTACCTCTTCATTGCTCATGATCTCTCGATGGTGCGGCACATCAGCGATCGTGTGGCAGTAATGTACCTTGGGATCATCGTTGAACTGGCTGCCCGGGATGAACTCTACACCGATCCGCGCCATCCTTACACCCAGGCCCTGCTCTCCGCGGTGCCGATTCCCGACCCATTGATCGAAGAAAGCCGCAAACGCACCATCCTGGAAGGCGATGTGCCGTCTCCCGTCAACCCACCCTCGGGCTGCCGTTTCCGCACTCGCTGCCCAATTGCCCAGAGTATCTGCGCGGAATCGAAACCCGAGTTCCGCGAGATTGCTGCAGGTCATTTTGTGGCCTGCCATTTAGTTTGATTTGATACTGAGATTGATCCTGAAGGAGGTGGTTAACTGCGTAGAACCGCTTTATCGTACCTGATGTGATCGAAACCACATTCAAATTTCTAGAGGAGAAGAAACATGCGTAAGTTATTTGTAGTCCTTAGCGCCCTGATCGTAGCCAGCATGCTGCTTGCTGCCTGCGGCGCCCCCGCCACCCCTGCCGCTCCCGTGACCGTCGTACAGACCGTCGTGGTTGCTGGCACCCCCGAAGTGCAGGTTGTTGTTGCTACCCCTGCTCCCGAAGCCAAGCCCGCCATTCTGCGCATCAACCTGGGCACCTATCCCGATGTCGTTGACCCCCAGAAATCATCCTACGTCAACGAAATCTCTACCCTCAAGCAGATTTACATGGGCCTGACCACCTTCAATGAGAAGCTGGAAACCGTGCCTGGTATGGCTGAAAAATGGGCTTACAATGCCGATGCCACCCAGCTGGTCTTCACCCTCAAGAAGGACCAGAAGTACTCCGATGGCTCCCCCATCAATGCCATGCGCTTCCAGTATGCTATCGAGCGCAACGTTAACCCCGCCACCGCCGGTGAATATGCCTCCATCACCGACGAAATCGTAGGCGCTCCCGAATGGCGCGCTGCCGATACCGCTGCTGCAGATTACGATACAGCCAAGTTCATGGAAGCCCTGGGTGCCAAGGCTACCCATGCTGACGGCGCTGCCTGCGTTGACTATGCGGATGCCGCTTGCGATACCTTCACCCTCTCCTTCTCCAAACCCGCCCCCTATTTCCACACCATCATGGGCATCTGGGTTGCTTATCCTGCCAAGCAGGAAAACATTGAAGAAGGCGGCGAGAACTGGTGGAACAGCTCCAAGTACCAGGTTGGTAACGGCGCTTTCATCATGGACGTTGTCGAACCCTTCGTTCGCCAGCACTTCATGCCCAACCCCAACTTCACCGGCCCAGCCATCCCCACCTACGAGCTCGAATACCGCTACATTGTTGATAGCGCTGTGGCTTTCGAAGCCTACAAGAATGGCGAGCTCGACATTACGGCTTCCGCTGCTGAAGATCTTGCCACCATCCTGGCCGATTCCGCCCTTGCCGCCCAGCACATGCAATATGCTGGTTCCTGCACCACCCTCATCAAGTTCGGCCTGGCTGCCAAGTACACCGGACCCGATGGCAAGTCCTATGATTCACCGTTCCTCGACAAGAAAGTCCGCGAAGCCTTCGCTCTCGCTTTCGATGCCGCTGGTTGGGCCAAGGATGTCGACGGTGGTCTGAGCTCCCCCACCTGGACCTGGATCCCCCCTGGATACCCCGGATATAGCGCCGAATCCCCCCTCAAGTATGATCCCGAAGGCGCGAAAGCTGCCCTGGCTGCCTCCACCTTTGCCGGCCCAGATGCCCTCAACGCTCTCGGCCTCAAACTGACCTATGGTCAGAGCGCCCGCAACACCCAGCGCTCCGAGTGGCTCGTCGCCAAGTACAAAGAAGTCCTCGGCGTCGATATTGCCCTCGACCCGGTTGATGCCACCACCTTCACTGCCCTCACCAAGGATCCCAAACAATTCCCGCTCCTGGCTCGCCAGGGTTGGTGCGCGGACTACCCGGATCCCCAGAACTGGCTCTCCGTTTACTGGCGCTCCGACACCACCTTTGCCCAGCGCATGGGTTACAACAATCCCGATTTCGATGCTTTGACCAAACAGGCTGATGTTGAGCTCGATGCAGCCAAGCGTATGGATTTATACAAACAGGCTCAGGATCTGCTCCTGTCCGATATCCCCTCCGCTTTCGGTTACAACAGCACCAATCACTACCTGGTGCAGCCGTGGGTCAAGGGTATCGTTACCACCCCGCAGGATTCCGGCTGGCCTGGTGAGCAGGCTCCATGGTCTATCACCATCGACACCGCGATGATGAAGTAAGTCTCTAAGATATTTTTTTTTGGGCTGGCCGGGTCTCCCGGTCAGCCCAAAATCATGTCATTGCGTGCATCAACATTTGGGATGCCATCACGAAGACATCTCAGTTTTATAAGTTTCGGCAAGTAAAAACAAAAATATTATTGGCAAGCTCAGAAATAAATAATATCAACTCCGCAAACCTGGAGAAGTGCCCATGTCCACTTATTTCCTGCGCCGTTTTTTATGGTTGATCCCCGTCCTGATCACGGTTTCCTTGGTGACCTTTATTATTATGCGCAGCGCCCCGGGCGGTCCCTGGGATACCAGCGAAGACAGACGACAGGTAGACGCTTCCACGCAAAAATCTCTCGAAGCCTATTATGGGTTGGATAAACCCATGTGGCGGCAGTTTGTTGGCTATATCATTGGCGATGTAAATTCCCAGACCGGCAAATATTCCTGCGGTCTGATTTGTGGCAATCTCGGCCCATCCTACCGCCAGCGCGGTAGAACTGTCCAGAACATCTTATTTGCCGCCCCCGAAGGAAAATCCTTCTGGGAAAGCCGCTTTGGCTACTCCTTACGCCTGGGTGGCCTGGCCGTTACCTTTGCAATTGTTTTTGGCATCCCGATTGGCGTAATTGCAGCGCTCAAGCAAAATACCATCTGGGATTATCTGGGCCTGTTTCTGGCTACCAGCGGTATCTCGGTGCCCAGTTTTGTCCTGGCGATCTTCCTCATCATAATCTTCGGTTCCTGGCTCCACTGGATCGATATTATCGTCAAAGATTGGACCAATCCAAAATTCTGGTTAATGCCGGCCCTGGTATTGGGGTTCGGCACCATGGCCTACACCGCTCGTCTTACCCGCTCGGCCATGCTCGAAGTGCTCCGCCAGGATTACATCCGCACCGCGCGTTCCAAAGGTCTGGCAGAGCGTGTTGTTGTCATCCGTCACATGCTTAAGAATGCCCTTATCCCGGTCATCACCATCCTTGGCCCGGCCCTGGCAGGTCTGGTAACCGGCTCATTCGTCATCGAAACCATGTTCAGCTTCCCCGGCATGGGGCGCGCCTATGTGGCAGCCATTGGCCAGCGTGATTACTCCATGATCATGGGAACTACCGTTATTTACGCCTTACTGGTTGCGGTTGCCAACCTCAGCGTCGATTTTGTGTATGTTTTGGTCGATCCACGCATCCGCTTGGAAGACTAGGAATTAGGAGCGAAGCATGGCTACTGAAGCAGAGAAGAAACAACAAATTGCCGATCTGGATGTCTTCCGCCCCGGCCGCAGTCTTGGGCAGGAGGCCTGGTATCGCCTGATCCGCAACAAGGCCGCTGTGGCTGGCATGTTTATCATTGCCTTTTTTGTGTTCCTCGCCTTGTTTGCATCGTTGATTGCCCCTCAGAACCCCCTTAAAATTAACGATGGCAAACGCTTTTTACCCCCGCCCTTCTATACCACTGGCTCCACCAATACCAAGCCCGAAGCAAAATTCCTGCTTGGCACCGATTCGCTCGGCCGCGATGTCTTGAGCCGCGTCATCTACGGCTCGCGCGTTTCGATGGTCGTTGGGTTTATCCCCACCACCATCATTCTGGTCATGGGCACGGTCATCGGCATGGTCGCTGGCTATGTTGGCGGGCGCTGGGATAACGTCCTGATGCGTATCACCGATGTTATTTACGCCTTCCCCGACCTGCTCTTCTTCATTATCGTCATGGTTGCCCTGCGCGATTCCTTCATCGGACAGTTGATGAACGGTCTGATATTGCTCTTTGCCGCGCTTGCAATCGTCAACTGGGTGGGTGTTGCCCGTCTGGTGCGCGGGCAGGTGCTTTCCATCAAAGAAAAAGAATATATCGAAGCCGCCCGCTGCATTGGCGTCAAAGATGTGCGCATCATGACCCGCCACATCCTGCCCAACAGCCTGGGCCCGCTCATCGTCAGCGCCGCCTTCAGCATCCCCGGCTTGATCATCACCGAAGCCATCCTGGGTTATCTTGGCATCGGTCTGCGTCCTGCCACTGACCCAAGTGCCGCCTTCATCACCAGTTGGGGCGCCATGATGCTGGACGGGCAAAGCGCCATCAATGCCCAGCCCTTCCTGCTGCTCTCCCCCGCTATTTGTGTGGCCCTCATCGTCATGGCCTTCACCTTTCTCGGTGACGGTCTGCGCGACGCCCTCGACCCCCGCATGCGCGGCACCCAATAATAACCCGGGCATCAATACGTCTGCGCTTGCTCGATTGCTAAAGATAGGATAGGATTCAGGCATGCCTGAATCCTATCCTATTTAAGGAGCCGCCTATGCCTGGGAAACCCGTTTTCCTGTTTATCGCCAGCCTGATGCTTGCCTTACTGCTCTCTTCCTGCACTATTCAAACACCCGCGCAAACTACCCCCGCTTTCCCCACGGCTACAGCCACCAGCGCACAGCAGCCAGCTCAATCAGCCAACATTACACCTGCCCCGGCCTTGCCGCGCACACTCACCGTTTGCCTCGGACAGGAACCCAATACCCTCTACCCCTTCGGCACCCTTAATACAGCCGCCCGCAGTGTGCTTGGCGCGTTCTATGACGGCCCCATCGATACCTTTACCAATGGTTATCAACCCGTCATTCTGGACAAAATCCCTTCCCTGCAAAATGGGGATGCTCAGCTCGCAGCTGTCAGCGTCAAAAGTGGTGAAGCAGTGTTCGATTCACGCGGCAACCTGGCGGTGTTGGATGTTGGCGTTACTGTTTACCCCAGCGGCTGCACGGATGATGCCTGTGCGGTCAGGTATGATGGCCGCTCTGATCTCAAAATGGATCAACTCGTCGTCACCTTTCACCTGCTGCCCAAACTTACCTGGTCCGACGGGCAGCCCCTTACCGCCGCTGATTCAGTCTTCGCCTTCAAGTTGGCCTCTGATGCGGCCACACCTGGCACCAAATTTATGATCGACCGCACCCAATCTTATGAACAAGTCGATGATCTCACCACTCAATGGTGGGGTCTCCCCGGTTTTATCGATGCCACCTATGCCGATAATTTCTGGTCACCGCTCCCCAAACATTTATGGGAAAAAGTTCCCGCTGTCGACCTCGCGCTGGGTGATTACACCTTGCATCCCCCGCTGGGCTGGGGCCCTTATATCTTTAAGGAATGGTCGTCAGGCCAATACATTCACCTCGTGAAAAACCCCCTCTATTTCCGCGCAGCCGAAGGGCTTCCTGTCTTTGACAGTCTCACCTTTCTATTTATGAAGGATGCTGCCAGCGGTATTAGTTCGTTGATTTCCGGGCAGTGCGACCTGTTAGATACCAGTTTGAGACTGGATGGTGAACTTGACCTGCTCACCGATTTGCAGCGCAGCGACCAGGTAAAACTCGTCACATCCACCACCCCCCTCATTGAACGGCTCGATTTTGGAATACGTCCTGCTTCCTATGATGATGGTTACGCCCCTGGCGCCGGGGATCGCCAGGATATGTTTGGCGATGTTCGCACTCGCCAGGGAATTGCCTATTGTCTCGATCGCGCCCGGCTGGTCAGTACCTTGCTGAGCGGTATTTCCCAGGTCCCAGATACCTTCATTTCTCCCCAGCATCCACTATTTAGCAAAGACGCTGCCAAATATCCCTTTGATGTCAACAAGGGCGTTGCCTTGCTGGAAGAAGCTGGCTGGGTTGATGCTGATAACAACCCCGCCACACCGCGCACCGCCTCAGCAGTAAAAGATGTCGTTGCTGGTACCCCCCTGCTGCTCGACTACTGGACCACCTCCGCGCTGCAGCGCCGCCAGGTAAGCGAAACTCTCTCGGCCTCTCTCCGGCAGTGTGGCGTGGGCATCAATTTGAAATATTACAGCCAGGATGAATTTTACGCGCCCGGCCCCGATGGCCCCCTGTTTGGCCGCAATTTCGGATTGGCTGAATATGCCATTGGCATTGCTGGCACCGAGCCGCCCTGCGGCTGGTTTGCAACCGACGAGATCCCCACCAAAGATAATAAATGGCTGGGTGTCAATATTAGCGGCTATTCTAATCCCGACTATGACATACTCTGTCACAAAGCCCAGCGTCTGCGGCCCGGCAGCCCGGAACACCTGAGCGCTTACACTGAACTGCAAACTATTTTTGCCAATGACCTGCCCTCTGTGCCCCTCTACATGCGCATCAAAGCCGCCGCCACCCGCCGCGATATGTGCAATTTCACGCTGGATGCCTTCACCGTCAACGACCTGTGGAATCTGGAAGAATTGGATTACAGCCCCACCTGCGGCGGCTGAAATTTGCATCATTTACATGCAAAAAGACACCGGAACCCACCACCTCTGGCTGGGGTCCGCTGCTTATAATTGTTTATTACATCCATTACCTCCCTAAGAGTATCTTTATTTCTTGACTGACTAAAATCCTTGTGCTATAGTGTAATTTACAGTTCCGGCATGTAGCTAAAATCACAAGTCGTGAACGAACCCAGATCGGGAGCTGGTTGATGGAATTAGTCATCTGCCCGTCAGATCAACCGTTCCCTTCATATCCACTATTCTCTTGGAGGAGAAACAAATGTACCAAAAACGCTTGTTAACCATCCTCGCACTGGTGTTGATTGCCAGCATGGTGCTTTCTGCCTGCGGCACTCCCACCGCAGCGCCTACCGAGGCGCCCGCGGCCGCTCCCGCTGCAACTGAAGCGCCTGCAGCAGCCACCGAAATGCCCGCCCCCACCGCCGAACCCACCAAAGTCCCTGTGACTCGCAAGGGCGGCTGGTTGGATGAGATCGTTTTCTCCGTTGTGGCGGGCGACTCAGCCGTGACCCAGCTCAAAGCTGGCGCCATTGACATTTTCGCCAATGGTCTCTCTTCGAAAGACCTCCCCAGCATTAAAGATGCTGGTCTGAGCTATTCCGACTCCAACGGCCTGTACTACGATATGATCTACAACCCCGCCGTTTGCAAAGACGCGAATCTGCTCAACCCCTTCTCCGATCGCAAGATCCGCGAAGCCACCAACTGGCTGTATGACCGCAACTACATCAACCAGGAAGTCTATGCTGGCGGCGGTCTGGCCAAGTTCTTCACCATCCAGACCAACGGCCCAGATTATGCCGAACTTGCAGACGTAGCCCGCGCCCTCGAATCCAAATACGCCTACAACCCCGAGAAGGCCAAGGAAGTCGTCAAGACCGAAATGGAAGGCCTCGGCGCGACCCTCGGCGCTGATGGCAAGTGGATGTTCAAGGATAAGCCCGTCACCATTATTCTGCTCATCCGCCCCGATAGCGATGGCACCCGCAAGCCGATTGGCGATTATGTTGCCGGTCAGCTCGAAACCGTTGGTTTCACTGTCGATCGCCAGTACAAGAAGTCCTCTGAGGCTTCCCCCCTCTGGATCCAGAGCGACCCAACTGAATGCCTCTGGGGTTCTTACACCGCCGCCTGGAGCTCCACCGCCATCAGCCGCGATGAAAAAAACATGTTCCAGCAGATGTACCTGGATAGCTCTGTTCAGGGCATGCCCGTCTTCCTCGCCAATGTTTCTGACCCTGAATTCAAGAAGCTCGGCGATGACCTGAATAACGGCGTCTTTACCACCCTCGAACAGCGCCGTGAAATGTTTGCCAAGGCCATGGAACTCAGCCTGCAGGATTCCCTGCAAGTCTTCCTGATCGACGGCAAGAACTACACTCCCTATGTAACTACCGTACAGGCCACCTCCGACCTGGCTGCTGGCATTGAGAGCGCCCAGATCTACCCCTACACCCTGCGCTTTAAGGATCAGGAAGGCGGCCAAATGAAGTGGGCCACCCAGAACCTGTTTGCCGACCCGTGGAACCCCGTCGCCGGTGGCAACTGGACCTTCGATCAGGCCGCGCTGCGCGGCACCCAAAGTTGGTTGGGCTTTATGTCAGACCCTTACACCGGTTTGGTTTGGCCTCTGCGCGCTGAGAAGGCTGATATCACCGTGCTTGCCAGCCTGCCTCCCACCAACAAGACGCTAGATTGGGTTACCCTCAACACCGCCGACGAGATCAAGGTCCCGGCCGATGCCTGGGCAGATTGGGATGCCAAGACCCAGACCTTTATCCCCGCTGGGGATGGCAAGACCGCCAAAATCAAATCCGTTGTGACCTACCCTGCTGACCTCTACAAAACCGTCAAATGGCACGATGGCAGCGCCTTCAGCGCCGCCGATGTTGTCATGGGCTTCATCCTCACCTTCGATCGCGCCAAGAAAGATAGCCCGATCTATGATGAAGCCAGTGTGCCGTTGTTTGAATCCTTTATGGCCACCTTCAAGGGTATGAAGATCACATCCACCGATCCTTTGGTCATCGAATACTACACCGATTTGTCCTACCCGGATGCCGAAAACATGGCTGTCTCCTTGTGGCCAAATTACGGTTTTGGCGAATCCACGTGGGATGCCATCGCGATCGGCAACCTGGCCGAAGCTGCTGGCGAATTGGCTTACTCGACCGACAAGGCCACTGCCGCAAAAGTTGAATGGACCAGCTATGTGGGTGGACCCAGCCTCGAAATCCTGAAGAAATACATCGATCAGGCCGCAGGTGAATCCTACATCCCGTATGCCCCCACCATGAGCGCCTACGTAACAGCCGACGAAGCCAAGGCTCGCTACGCCAACCTGGCCAAGTTCTATGCCGATCACGGTCACATGATCGTCGGCACCGGCCCCTACATTCTAGACAAGGTCTTCCTGACCGAGAAATCCCTCACCCTCAAGAACAATCCCGACTACCCCGATCTGGCTGACCGCTGGTCAAACTTCGGCGAACCCAAGTTGGCCGAAGCCGCCATCGATGGCGCCGGACAGGTCAAGATCGGTGATGAAGCTACCTTCGATGTCTTCGTCACCTTCAAGGGCGAAGCCTTCCCGCAGGCTGAGATCAAGCAGGTCAAGTATCTGCTCTACAACGCCAAGGGCGAAGTTGCTCTTGTTGGTCTCGCTGACTTTGTCAAGGACGGCCAGTACAAGGTTGTCCTCACCAAGGAAGTCACTGCCAAGCTCGAAGCTGGCTCCAACAAGATCGAGATCGCTGTTGTTCCGTTGTCCGTCAGCGTTCCTACCTTTACAAGCATGGAATTTGTTACTGCCCCGTAATTCAGGGCAATGCTGTAACCAGTCAATAAAGTAAAAATAGGGGCAAGGGAGAAACCCTTGCCCCTATCAATCCCAGGTTCCCGAGGGCAGAACATGACATCAGGCAGCCAGTCGTCAGGTTCAGAATCACCAAAAAAATCTTCATCAAACAGTACTTTATTGCGTGTGGCGCGTTATACCGTCGTGCGCTTATTCACCCTTTTTGTAACGATTGTGATTGGCATTTATCTCACCATCATTATCGCCAACATGGGTGGTTATGTAGATCAGATCATGCGCTCCGATATTCGCGAGAATGTCACCGCGCAGGTCATGAACAATCCTGCCAACAAGGGTATGACCACCGAAGTAAAGAAAAAGCTCGCCGAAGATATGATCAAACTGCAGGAGAAACGCATGGGTCTCGATACCCCCGTCGCGATTCGTAACTTCGCCTATCTGACCAATGCCCTGCAAATGAAACTGGGTCGCGCCATCAACATGTCCAGCGATAGCGGTTCCCGCCAGGTCAACCTCATCATCCTGGAACGGCTGCCCGCTACCCTGCTGCTCATGGGTTCTTCCAATCTGATATTATTTTTTGCCAGCCTCTACCTGGCGCTTTCACTTTCCAGAAAGTACGGCAGCTTTTGGGATAAGCTTGTCATCGCGCTGTCGCCCACTTCGGCGGCTCCGCCCTGGTTTTACGGTATTTTCTTTATCCTCATCTTTGCCGCCATCTTTAAAGTTCTGCCTTTCGGTGGCATGGTTTCAACGCCGCCACCCGATAATAAAATTGAATACACCATCAGCCTGCTTCAGCACCTGATTTTGCCCGCTTCTTCCCTCATCATAAGCTCTATTTTTATCAGTATTTACAACTGGCGTACTTTTTTCCTGATCTATTCCAGTGAAGACTATGTCGAGATGGCCAAGGCCAAAGGCCTCCTGCCGCGCGATATTGAACAGCGCTACATTTTGCAGCCCACCCTGCCCACCATCATCACCAGCTTCGCCTTAATGTTGATCGGTTTATGGACAGGCGCTATCATCACCGAAACGGTCTTCCTCTGGCCCGGCCTGGGCCGCACCTCATTCCAGGCCATTGGCCTTTATGACACCCCCGTCATCGTCGGGACAACCATCATTTACGCCTATTTGCTCGCGATCACTGTCTTTTTGCTTGATTTCGTCTATGCCCTGGTTGACCCCAGAGTCAAAGTCGGTGGATAAAACAACCCATGAACTCAATTAAAAATGCCTTCCGCGAAATGATGCGTTACCCATCGGCCGTTTTGGGGGTGATTGTCATCCTGCTGCTGGTTGTCCTGGCAGCCTATGCCATGATCACCATTCCTTACAGCGAAGCCATTCGTCTGTGGCGTGGTGGTGAAGATGTCTGGTATCAGAACCCGCGCTTTGCGCCGCCCGCCTGGACCAACCTTTTCACCGCCAAAAAATTGCCCGAGTCTTTTGCTGTCAAAAGTGCCAATAGCGGCATGACCAAAGTAGTCACGCCCGGTACCAAGGGTACCAGCTCAATCGAGATCACCTACAATTTCGATTTTTCCTATGATGAATTCCCGCAAGAATTGCTCCTGTATTTCACTTCTACCTTCAAACAAAAACAGCCTTTTGTCTCGATTTATTTGATGACCCCCGACCAGCGCAAAGTCAGGATATCCGATTTCGGCGTCAGCCCGAAACAGACTTTTCGCTTCTCTCAGGATGAGAAATTAAAACGCAGGCTGGGCGGCGGGGAGATTATTCCTGCTCTGTTTGCCAAACCCGATTCCGATCCGCTTATCCCCTTGAAAGGCAAATACCAGCTTATCTTGAACGTGGTCACCTTTGAAGAAAGTGCTGACCTGGATGCCGAGTTTGTCTTCCATGGCCTGGTCTACGGCCTGGCTGGCACCGATATGTCCCGCCGTGATTTGATGCTGCCGCTCCTGTGGGGCGCGCCAATTGCGCTCGCTTTTGGCTTGCTTGCCTCTTTGGGCACATCCGTCCTTACCATGATCATTGCCGCGGCGGGCGCCTGGTACGCTGGTTGGGTTGATGAACTGATCCAGCGCATTACCGAAGTCAACATCATCCTGCCGTTCTTGAATATCCTCATCATGGTTGGCACTTTTTACTCGCGCAGCATCTGGCTTATTCTGGGTGTCACCATCCTGTTAAGCATTTTTACCGGCCAAATCAAGAGCTACCGCGCCATTTTCATGCAGGTCAAAGAATCCACCTACATCGAAGCTGCGCGCGCTTACGGCGCCAGCAGCCAGCGCATCGTCTTCCTGTACCTCATCCCGCGCATGATCCCGCTGCTCATTCCCGGTCTGGTCTCCTCCATCCCCGCCTTTGTGTTCCTCGAGGCCACGCTTGCCGTGCTCGGCCTTGGTGACCCCGTCCTACCCACCTGGGGCAAGATCATTAATGACGCCTGGTCCAACGGAGCGCTCTACAAAGGTATGTATTATTGGATCCTTGAGCCAGCCGTCTTGTTGATGTTCACTGGTTTGGGTTTTGCCATGCTCGGCTTTGCCCTCGATCGTATTTTCAACCCCCGCCTGAGAGGAATGTAACCAATGGCCGAGAAGAAACTTCTACGCGTTGAAAACCTGGTTTTGCACTTCCGGGCTGGTACCGGTGTTGTGCAGGCCGTCGATGGGGTTGATTTTGATCTGGATTACAACCGCGCTGTCGTAGTTTTGGGCGAATCAGGCTGCGGCAAAAGCTCTCTGGCAAAAGCCATCCTGCGCTTGCTGCCGCGCAATGTTGATTCATACAGCGGGCAGGTCTTCCTCGATGGCAAGGACGTAATGCTTCTCAACGAAGAAGAATTCCGCCAGAATATTCGTTGGGCGGCCATGTCGCTTGTACCTCAAGCCGCCATGAATGCCCTTAACCCCGTCTTGACTGTTGGAGACCAGGTGGCGGAACCCGCTATGGTCCATCTGGGTGTCACCAAAAAAGAAGCCCTCGATATGACCCGCAAGATGTTCCAGCACGTAGGCGTTTCGGGCGATTTTATCACGCGTTATCCCTTTGAACTCTCCGGCGGTATGCGCCAGCGCGTGGCGATTGCCATGTCCCTGGTCACCTCCCCCAGCCTGGTCCTGCTCGACGAACCCACCTCTGCCCTCGATGTGCTCACCCAGGCCAATATCTTCAATGTCCTCAAGCGCATCAAAAAAGAATTGGGCGTAAGCTTCATCCTCATTACCCATGATATTGCCACATCCAGCGAGCTGGCGGATGATGTTGCCGTGATGTATGCCGGTCAGGTCGTTGAAATGAGCGATGCTGAGCGCTTCTTCTCCATGCCGCTGCACCCTTACTCGCAAAAACTCATGGCGAGCGTTCCTCGTTTGCGCGGCACCAAAGAGCTCGAATTTATTACCGGTCAGCCGCCCAGCCTGATTAACCCACCGCAAGGCTGCCGTTTCGCTGCCCGCTGCACCATGCGCTTCGAAAAGTGCAGCGAAGAACCGCCCATCTTTGAAAAAGAAGGGCGCAGGGTTAAGTGTTGGTTACATCAATAACAGGAGCCGGGCATGTTTATAGATACCACAACCACAAACGAGAACACTCCACCGGTAGAGTCGCAACAGCGCAAGGTGCTACTTTCGATCCAGGGTTTGCATGTCTGGTTTGAACTTCGCCGCTTTGGCTTTGGTCACGCTGGTTATGTGCGCGCCGTGGATGATGTCAGTTTTGACGTGCATCAGGGCGAAGCCATCGCCGTGGTGGGTGAATCAGGCTGCGGCAAATCCAGCCTGATGAAAGCCATTCTCGGCTTGCACCGTCCCACCAAAGGCACCATCACATTCGATGGCAAAGACATCAGCAAGCTGAATGCCAGGGACCTCAAATGGTATCGTTCACAGGTCGGCTACGTGCAGCAAGATCCCTTTGGCGCGCTGCCGCCCTTCATGAACATCCAGCGTATCCTCGAAGAACCCCTTATCATTGGCGGTGTGCACGATAAAGCCGAACGCTTGCAGCGCATCCGCAAAACGATGGAAGAAGTCAAGCTCGGCCCGGTCGAAGATTTCCTCCAGAAATACCCACACATGTTGAGCGGTGGGCAACTGCAGCGCGTGGTCATTGCCCGCGCCATGATCCTTGAGCCAAAATTCATCGTCGCCGATGAGCCGGTTTCCATGCTGGATGCTTCTGTGCGCGTGGAAATTCTCAAGCTCTTGCGCGGCTTGCAGGAAAAGCACAACCTCTCGGTCATTTACATCACCCACGACCTCTCAACCGTCAGCTATTTCTCCGAGCGTATCTTTGTCATGTATGCCGGACGCTTGATTGAAAAATCGTTGGTGCAGAGTTTACTGCGGAATGCCGCTCATCCCTATACTCACGCTCTTTTGGCAGGCACATCCGACCCCGACTCCAACAATGCCAAATCTTATAAAGAAGTGCCGCCGGGTGAACCGCCCAGCCTGGTTAATCCACCCGCGGGCTGCCGCTTCCACCCCCGCTGCTCGCGCATCATCATAGGCGAATGTGATGTAAACGTGCCTGTTGAAGTTGAAATCGAACCCGCTCACCAGGTTTCCTGCTGGTTGCATAAAAAATGATCAGGCTCAGCCCTCGCACACTCATCATCATCGGGTTTGTCCTGGTGTTCTTGGGTTTTCTCCTGCCTTTATTAATGGTCCTCAAGCTGCTAGAGTCAACCTTTTTTCTCAACTTCTTCTCTTATACTGCGTCTGTATTGGGCCTCTTCCTGGGGATCATCGGTGCCGCCCAGGTTTTTGTCGAAATCCGCCGCTCGCGCGATAAATAATTGACCGCATAAAGACCTGCCCATTGCGAGCAGGTCTTTATCAACCCATCCCGTAATATATTCTCCACCTGAGATAACCCTATAAAAAAATCCAGTATAATAAATCAATTCAACTAACTGGAGCAGCCCGGTGACAGAACAAAAAACCAAACAACCACTTCTTGAAGTAAAAAACCTTAAGACCTATTTTTATACCGAAGATGGCGTGGTAAAAGCTGTGGATGGCGTGGATTTTCATGTCTTTCCCGGTGAAGTCATGGGCCTGGTCGGCGAATCTGGCTGCGGCAAGAGCGTCACCTCGCTCTCCATTATGCGCCTCATCAGCCGGCCCGGTAAGATCGTCTCCGGACAGATCATCTTTGAAGGCAAAGATCTGGTCACCGCCAGCGAAGAAGACATGATCCAGGTGCGCGGCAACCGTGTCTCCATGATCTTCCAGCAGCCCCAGACCGCCCTCAACCCAGTTTTCAGGGTGGGCGACCAAATCTCCGAAGTACTCGGCATTCACCAGAATATGAGCAAGGAAAAGGGCCGCGAGCGCGCCATTGAATTGCTAAAAATGGTCGGCATTCCAGACCCAGAACGTCGTGCCCAATCCTACCCTCACGAGCTTTCTGGCGGGCAGGCGCAGCGCGTCATGATCGCCATGGCCCTGGCCTGTGTGCCCAATCTGTTGATCGCCGATGAGCCCACCACCGCCCTCGATGTAACCATCCAGGCCCAAATCTTGGACCTCATGCGCAACCTGCGCCAGAATATTGGCACCGCCATCATCCTCATCACCCATGACCTCGGCGTGGTCGCCGAAATGGCCGAGCGCGTGGCAGTCATGTATGCCGGGCAGATCGTCGAACAGGCCGATGTGCAAAACCTGTTTGAAACCCCCCTGCATCCTTATACCCAGGGGCTGATTGGTTCCATCCCGATCCTGGGCAAGCTTAAAGACCGCCTTGAAGTCATCCCCGGCTCGGTGCCCAACCTGGTGAACCTGCCCCCCGGCTGCCGTTTTGCCGCCCGCTGCCATTCACGCACCGATTACGCCCTTTCCATTTGCACCGAAAAAGAACCCGACCTGGTGACTCATCGTCCCAACCATATCGTGCGCTGCTGGCTTTATCAGGATGCTGATGGTCACAATGCGCCACTTAAATAATCACATACAGCGGAGCATTTGATGGCTGAAAAACCGGCTACCGAACTTATTCAGGTAAAAAATCTCGTCAAGTATTTCCCGGTCCGCGAGGGCCTGTTGCAGCGTGTCAAGGATTACGTTCGCGCTGTGGATGATGTCAGTTTCGTTGTGCGCGAAGGCGAAACCCTCGGCATGGTAGGCGAATCTGGTTGCGGAAAAACCACCATCGGGCGCACCATCTTGCGCCTGATCGAACCCACCTCCGGCTCGGTCATTATTGATGGGAAAGACGTATTTAAACTCAATGGCTCTGAAATGAAAGCCATGCGCCGCAACATGCAGATCATCTTTCAGGACCCATACGCCTCGCTCGACCCGCGCATGCCCATTGGCGAATCTGTCATGGAAGGCCTCAACATCCACGGCATCGGCACATCCAAAGAGCGTTATGCAATCATGCTCGATACGCTCAAAAAAGTGGGTCTCGAAGATTATCACGCCCGCCGCTATCCGCATGAGTTTTCTGGCGGGCAGCGCCAACGCATTGGTATTGCCCGCGCCCTGGCCCTGCGCCCCAAATTTATTGTCTGTGACGAGCCGGTTTCCGCTTTGGATGTTTCAATCCAATCGCAGGTTTTGAATATTCTAAAAGACCTGCAGAATGAGTTTGGGCTCACTTACCTCTTTATTGCTCACAACCTCAGCGTTGTGGAACACATCTCAGACCGCGTAGCGGTCATGTATGTCGGCAAAATGGTCGAACTTTCGGGCCGCGATGACCTTTTCGCCAACCCCCTGCACCCCTATACCCGCGCGCTCATGTCCGCCATCCCCATTCCCGATCCCATGCTAAAGCGCGAGCGCACCATCCTCAAAGGTGATGTTCCCAGCCCCTTTCACCCGCCCTCCGGCTGCCGTTTTCATCCCCGCTGCCCCATTGCCACGCCAAAATGCGCCCAGGAAGAACCCGTATTCCGCGAGATTACACCCGATCACTGGGTTGCTTGTTGGGAAGTCTGAGTTTCGCGGTTTTGGAGCCTGCTCATGCCGTACCGAGTATTGATCGTTGATGATCAAAAAGATATCAGCCGTTTATTGCGCTCTGCACTCGAAACAATCGAAAGTGGTCTGGTTGTCTCCGAGGCGCCTTCCGGCGAAGAAGCGCTGCTCGAGGCCGGGCACACCCGCATAGATTTGCTAGTGGCTGATTATCGCTTACCCGGTATGACCGGCGTGGAGCTGCTCAAAAAATTCCGCAGCCGCTTTCCCGCAAGCAAAATCATCATGGTCTCCGGTATTACCGATCCCCGCTTCCTCAAAGAAGTCACCGACGCTGTCCCCGATGCCTTCTTTCAAAAACCAGTCCCCATGAGCGATTTCCTCGCCACGGTTGAACGCTGTCTAGGCCTGGCTCGCATCGTCCTCGATAAAAATGAGATCACCCGGGCTGCCGCTCCAAAACTCGAAGAACGTCTTGGCGTTGGCGATATACTCATCAACCTGCGCAAAGACCTTAAAGCCCAGGCTGTTATGCTCTTCACGAATATGGGCCAGGTCCAGGCCGAAGCAGGCGATTTGCCGGAACCCAATGCCCGTGCTTCCCTGATTTCATCCCTCATGACCATCTTTACCGCTGCCCAAAAAGCTTCCAGCCTGCTCGACCGCTCTGGCAGCCACCTGCACCTCTTCAATGGCGTAGAAATGGACGGGATCTTTTTACCGGTTGGCACAACCCATGCCCTCTTGCTGGCAGGCAAAGGTCTGGCAGATTCACGCATCCTGTCCTCCATGCTCAAAATGCTTTATACCGCCCGTGATGACCTGCTGGCTGCGCTTAACGCCACTGTCGCAGCCGCGGAAGCCGTACTGGAACCGCCAACTCAACCCATCTCTATCGGCGAGTCGCTTGCATCATCTGAAGACCTGCCCGGCGACTTTATGGAAATCTTCACCCAGCTCGGCAAAAAAGGCGCAGACGCCAGCTCGTTCTGGGATACCGCGGTGGAAAAGGGCACCACCTTCAATGAACCCGATAAACTCACCTACGAGCAAGCCTCCCGCCTGGGTCTTACTCCTGACAATTGACGCCCTGCCGGGATGGTGATAAAATCCCCCTTCGCAAGTATGGGCGCGTAGCTCAATGGCAGAGCAGTGGCCTTTTAAGCCATTTGTTGAGAGTTCGAGCCTCTCCGCGCTCACAAAAAACCACTGCAAGGTGGTTTTTTGTTGCCAATTTATAAATAACTCAGTTCAAATTGGCAACTTATGGTAGAATTCTCTCCGCTCGGAGGGATGACCGAGCGGCTGAAGGTAACGGTCTTGAAAACCGTCGTGGTGAGAGCCACCGTGGGTTCGAATCCCACTTCCTCCGCAGATGTTATCCCACAAGTGAATATGGGGAGGTGCCAGAGTGGCTGATTGGGCTCGCCTGCTAAGTGAGTGTCGGGGCTTAAACCTCGACCGCGGGTTCAAATCCCGCCCTCCCCGCCAGTAGACAAACTTAGTCCTGTGTCTAAGTCACAGAAATGAGTTTGTCGCCATCAAGGATGTCCGTTTTCTAGAACGGACATCTTTTGGTTTTAAGACGACAAACTCGCGAACTATTCAGTTAAACGCTAGTTTACACGCCAGTACCGATTAAATCAAGCATGTGGGCCAACAAACTATCATTTTCGTCAATTTCCACTAAAACTTCATCCACCACACATATCCAGCAGAGCAAGAGCCCGATAAAAATAATAAAACGCTTCCGGGCTGGTTTTCTTGAGCTTGTTCAACTTGTTGTAGTTCGGGTTCAGAATATTCAAGGTGGGAGTATCCGCTGGGTATTAATCAACACCTTCTGGTGACTAGGGCAGTTTGATCTAAGTTCTTGTGACAAGTCCGAATCACGAAAATGGGTTTGCCACCGACAGGATGTCCGCTATGGAAACGGACATCCTGTCGGCTTTCAAACAACAAACTCTCTGTCTATTCAGTGAATCCCTGACCTTCTTGATTACTCAAGGCATTGCGAACGATAAAACTACCGTCAGAGCCTATCTCGTGCCAACCCGTTGTTTGGGCTGCAACCCTGAACAATTCCAGGAACTCCGGCACTGGCCGTAAACGCACAATTGTGTAGTCTTTAAAATCAGCATAGACCGAATCCAGCACCGTGCGGCAAATTTGAGCCAATTCCTGCGGTGTGGCTTCCGCCAGATATTCTCCCAGGCTTTCGAGAATCAGACCTTTTTCAATGGCGTCTGCTTCATCCGGAATAACCAGGCTGGCAAGCTCCTCGTCCAGCTTGCTACGAAGTTCAAGAAATTCGGTGCTCGTATATTTACCCGTGGAATAATAAATATCGTTCAGTTTGCGGATTTTATCTTCCAGGGTCTCCTTCTTTCGTTTGATCTGTGTAACCCAATCCTGGCTTTTTACACGCCGGGAGATCTCCTCCTGCCATTCTGGGGGCAATTTGATATGTGAGAGTATTCGAATCACATCCTGGTCAGCTTCTTTCATGCGCACGGTTTTTCCGCCAAGTCCACAGCTAAAACCTCTTTCGGCCGAAACTTCTTTGTAATACTTGTGATTGCCCGTACTTTGTATCCTGAGATGGCGATCGCACTCATCGCAGCGAATGATCCTTTGCAGCATGTAATAGCGGATATCGAGCGTCTTCGACCCATTCTTCTTATGCTGATGCAGTAAATTCCCTTTTTTCGATGTGGCCCTTTCCTTCGTGGCCTGCTCCGCTTTGTCATAAAGTTCTTCTGTGATGGTAGCTTCGTGGATCCCAGGGCGGATGTTTGCCCTAAATGAGACCATACCGTAATAGAACTCGTTCTCGAGCATGGTTTTTACCGAGTCCTTGCTGAAATGGCGCCCACGGCGGGTGATGAATTTTTCGTTAATCATGTCCGCAATCATGCGGTGGTTATATAAACCGGAGGCTGCCAGCTCAAAAGCGGTTTTTACAACAGCCGCTTCGTCTGGAACGATAACGCACTTCCTTGTTCTCTTATCTTTGCGATAACCAAACGGAGCAGCGCCATTATGCAATCCCTTGCGAAATAACTCTTCCTTGGCCTTGATCGATTCAGCGGAGAGATTTTCCAGATACCACTGAGCAAATACAGCCATCATGTTGAAGAACAGGCGTCCTTCCGGCCGGGTAAAGTCAAAATTCTCGGTGGCCGAGGCGAAAACCACTTTGTATTGGTTAAGATGCCTGAAATAGCTGAGCGTTTGCTCAATACTCCGGCTGAACCGGTCCAGTTTGTGCACCAGTACAACATCAAATTGCTCCTGCTCGGCATCCGCGATCATCCGTTTGAAAGCCGGGCGTTTATCATTTTTTGCTGAAAAACCGGCATCTTCGTAATAATTGACCACAATCCATTTACGTCTCTCGGCAACTTCACGACATACATTCTTTTGCGCATCCAGGGAATGTCCTTCGACTTGTTCTTCAGACGAAACGCGGCTGTAGATGGCGACACGCAAACCAGGCTGATTGGTATTTACAGTACCGATACCTTCGGACAGGCGTTTGCGATTCATTGATTTTTTACGGTATTTACTGACTTGAGCATCTTGTGGCAAGGGGCGGTCTGACATATTTTTACTCCTGAGCGATATTTTTCGATTTTATATCATATTGCTCCTGGATGCGCCGGATTCCCCCCCACCGGCGCACCCAGGGTTGAAGTTATTTATTGTTTTGATCAACTCCGTTTTGTTTGCGAGTTACAATCTGCGCCAGAATATCCAGCAAAATACTCACTACTGTCGGCTGGCTTGGTTTATTCTTTTTCATGGGACACCTTCTTCTTTCTGATGAAGTTGTCCCGACCGGTCGGGTGTCTTGCTTCTGATCAATGAAGCAGTGACGGGTAACGAGTCACCTGGCCCTGGCGTCTCGTGGCGGCAGGGTTTGCCACCCGGAACACGATCAAGTTGTCCCTGATCGTGTTCCGGGTGGTCTCAACCGGTCATTTCTGAAAATCCGTACAACAAAAGAGACCAATGAATATTGGCCTGTCGGCGCGCAAAACCACACACCAATGCGAGATTGGTGGAGAAGAAGCATTTTGGGTTGCTTGCGAAAAAATGGGATGCGCGAGGGAAAGAGCGGTTGAGCTGCCTGGATTTTTATTTTGCTCAACTATGATGTTTGGTGCGCTTTATTCTTATAAGCCAAAGACCTGACCTTTACAAGATGATGTAGCTTGTCCTGACCTGGCTCCCTACTTGCTGCCAGGTCAGGACGTATTCAAGAAAACACTATCGGCTTAACTTATAACAACACTGGTTTCGCCAAAAAGCACGCCGAAAAGGGTGTGATTTTCATCACAATTATTATGAGAATCATCACGCACCATTCATGACGAAAATAATATTGACTATGGCAAGTTTTCATGGCAAGGCTTTTGTTCTGGATTTGCAAAAACTCAAAAACTTGCACACTATTTCTTTTATTTGCATGCCGCTCCTTCCCCATTTGTTCAGACATCCTGGGACCATTAGCGCACCACGAGTACGCCAATATCAGGTGCATGATTTCCTGCATCTAGTTTTGGTAGGACAGCGAAGTCAATTCCAGATTTGATTGTGTAGGAATCTGAAATACCGGCTACAGGAGAGTGCTAGAATTGATCATCGAAAGACAAACACTATTGCCAATTTTTCAAACTAGATTCGTGATGAAATAAACCGTCGGGGATGGTCGCAGGCTACCCTTGCCGAGCGCGCCGGTCTTTGCGCAGCACCATGTCGCGTTCCAGCATATCGAAATTGCTCACGTCTGGCAGCCGCAGGCCAGGGATGCGGTTCTTCGCCGGCATCGCGACCGCCTTTGAAATGCCACTCACGGATGTGATCTTGATTTCGGAGCAGGCCAATCGACGAGAAGGCCAAAATGAAGATTAGGCGGAAGGATAATTCGTGGACCAACGCAAATTTATGGGCAAGTTTTCAATTGCTTTGCAACCTATGTGCTAACACTAAAATATGACTACCGGTGCCGGTTTTCTGCTAAACTATCTGTAACGATTAGTATCCAACATTCATAGCGGGAGAAAAATCTTGCCGTACCCGATCGAAGCCAGCACACTGCGAATTCTCAATAGCAAAGGCCAAGCAATTGGCACAGGTTTTCTTGTCTCAAAGAACCTGGTGGTGACCTGCGCGCATGTGGTGACGTCGATTGGTCTGGATGCTGAGAACCGCATCCGCGTGCAGTTCACGGGGGAAGATCAGAAACTCCACGCCAGAGTATTGAATGAATTTCTGGATTTTGACCGAGATGTGGCTATCCTGGAAATAGAGGCAATTCCTACGGGGGTACATCCACTGCGTATGGAGCGCGCTGCCACCTGCCGGTTAAACGCCGAACTGTACACCTTTGGCTATGCCAGCGCTGCGGGCGAGAACGGTATCAGTGGGCTGGGTTATTTCAGAAATTTCGCGGCGAATAGCCAGGTTTTCCAGTTTCGCATGCACGAAGCAGACCACGGGCACAGTGGTGCGCCGGTGTTGGATGTCGGACGCGGCGTGATCATTGGCATGGTCCAAAAGGGAAAAACTGAACCTGGTCGCAATGATGAGACCACCTTCGCCATCCCCATTGAAACCATCTGGCAGGTCTGCCCGCAACTCAAACCAATCGTTTCACCCCTGCCCCGCCGCAACCCCATCGTCGAAGGCATCAACCTGCTGCCCTACGATTACGACCAACGCATCCAGAACTTCCTGACCGAGTACCTGGGCAATGATCAACATCCCGTCCCCTTTGGCGGACGCGACGAAGCCCTGCGCATGCTCGACGCCTGGCTGGCGGAGGCAACTCCCCATCTCCTGCTGGCCGCCCCGGCCGGGCGCGGCAAATCCGCCCTGCTCGTCCGCTGGCTGGATAGTTTGAAAGCACGCGAAGATCTGGCGCTGACTTTTGTGCCGGTCAGCATCCGTTTTGGGACCAACATGGAGCGCGTCTTTTACGCCGCCCTGGCCGCCCGGCTGGCCTACCTGCATGGCGACGATGTCCCCGCCAGCCCGGAGACATCCACCGCCGTCTATCGCGGACTGGTCAGTGATTATCTCTCCAAGCCGCTCGCCAACGGGCGGACGCTACTGGTGGTGCTGGACGGCCTGGACGAAGCCGCTGACTGGCAGGCCGGGGCGTATTTCCTGCCATCCGAACTGCCCGCCGGGGTGCGGGTGGTGGTTTCGGCGCGTTTCCTGGCCGGGGACGCGGATTCAACCCCCTGGCTGCGTCGCTTGAATTGGGAACGCAGCGGAATGGTTTCTGCGCCAGCGCTCGTACCGCTCGACCGGGCCGGGGTGGCAGATATACTGCTCAAGATGGGTTGCCCGCTGGACGAACTCAGCCGCAAGGTGGACATCGTCGCCGAGATGTACCGTTTGAGCGAAGGCGACCCACTGTTAGTGGGGTTGTACGTGGACGATTTATGGGACAAACGCGAGATAGTTGCCCGCTTAAAACCCGAAGACTTGGCAGACATCCAGCCCGGTTATAAAGGTTATTTCGACGATTGGTGGAAATATCAGAAAGAGCTATGGGGTAAAGACAAAAAACCTTGGTTTGAGAAACATGTGCGTGCCTTGCGCAACCTACTGGCCGGGGCATTGGGAACACTTTTCAAAGATGATTTCCAGTCACTCAACCCCGAATTAGAATCTGAAGATATCACCGATGCGCTGGATGTTTTGCAACGCTTTATCATTGGCGATAACCAGACCCAGGGTTACACCTTCAGCCATCCCAAATTGGGACAATATTTCTGGGAAGCCCTAACTCCAACCGAACAGGCAAAAGTGGAAGAGCGTTTCCTGGCCTGGGGTGAAAGAACCCTGCAAGAATTTATTGATGGCAAACGCGACCCTAAGAAAAAAGCCGATGTTCCAGTTTATGTAGTTCGTAACTACGGCGCACATCTCGCGCGAGCAGAACCGCCTATCGAAAAATGGCTGCCTCTCATTCACCACCAGCAATGGGCGCAGGCCTGGTTCACGGTAGAAGGCGCTTATGGCGGCTGTTTGCGGGATGTACAGCGGGTTTGGGAGCGTTGCAAGGTACTTGACCGGGAGACGATTTCAGCGGGCCAGCCCGCCACCCAGCTCGGGAAGCAAATTCGTTGTGCATTGATTGAGGGCAGTTTGCACAGCTTGGCCGAGAGTATTCCTCCTGAATTAATCCCTGCGCTGGTACAGGCAGGTTTTTGGACTTTGGCGCAGGCATTGGTAAAAATTCGACATATCCCTGATGCTATGCGACAAGCTGAAGTGATTAACAGATTGCTGCCCCAATTGACTGAAGAAGAATTGTCGAAAGCATTAGAAACAGCGCGGGCGATTGATAATCAAGAGGCACGCAGCCGAGTGTTGAGTGCCCTGACACAGCGTTTGCCTGAAGTATCTGATGAAGCTCTGGAAGCGGTGCGTGCGATTGGTGATCAAGATGTACGTGACTGGGTGTTGAGTGATCTGGCGCAGCACCTGCCAGAAGGAGAACTAGGGCAGGTGCTGGAAGCAACGCGGGCGATACAGGATGAAGAGTCTCGTGCCCATATGTTGAGCGTGCTAGCGCAGCGCCTACCGAAAGGAGCACTTGGGCAGGTGCTGGAAGCAGCACGGGCGATACAGGATGAAAGGTCTCGCGCCCATGTGTTGAGTAAACTGGTGCAACGCCTGCCAAGTCTAACAGGTGAAGCGCTGGAAGCGGCACAGGCGATACGGAATGAAATGCATCGCGCCGATGTGTTGAGCACACTGGCGCAGCGCCTGCCGGAAGGAGAACTGGGGCAGGTGCTGGAAGCGGCGCGAGCGATAGAAGACGAAGAGTATCGTGCCAGCGCGTTGAGTTCACTTGCGCAGCGCCTTCCGAAGGTAACAGGTGAAGCGTTGGAAGCGGCAAAGGCGATACGGGATGAAGAGTCTCGCGCTGACATGTTGAGCGTACTGGTGCAGCACCTGCCAGAAGGGGACCTGGGGCAGGTGCTGGAAGCAGCGCGGGCGATAGAAGACAAAGAGTATCGCACCCGCGTGTTGAGCGTACTGGCGCAGCGCCTGCCAGGTGTCGTCGGTGAAGCGATGGCAGCAACGTGGGTGATACAGGATGAATATGAACACGCCCGCGTGGTGAGCGTACTGGTGCAGTACCTGCCGGAAGGGAACCTGGGGGAGGTGCTTGCAGCGGCGCGAGCGATACAAAATGAAGGGGTTCGTGCCAACGTGTTGTGCGAACTGGCGCAGCGCCTGCCGGGTATGGCAGGTGAAGCGCTGGAAGCGGCACGGGTGATACAGGATGAATATGGGCACGCTAAGGTTTTGAGCGTACTGGTGCAGTGCCTGCCGGGTGTGGCAGGTGAGGCGCTGGAAGCGGCACTGGCGATACAGAATGAAGAGTATCGCGCTAAGGTCTTGAGCGAACTGGCGCATCGGATGCCGGAAGGAAAACTGGGACAGGTGCTGGCAGAGGCGCGGGCGATCCATGATGAAGAGTATCGCGCCGAAGTCTTGAGTGAACTGGCGCATCGGATGCCAGAAGGAAAACTGGGACAGGTGCTGGCAGAGGCGCTAATATTAGAAGAGAGGTTCCACTTCGGCTTGTTTCGCACACTGGCGCTGCGTTTGCCAGAAGGAGAACTGGGGCAGGTGCTGGAATTGGCGCGGGTGATATGGGGCGAAATTGAGGGTGCCTTCATGTTGAGCGTCTTGGCGCAGCGCCTGCCGGGAATAGCAGGTGAAGCGCTAGCGGCGACGCGGGCGATACAGAATGAATGGCGGTGTGGTGCCAGCGTATTGAGCGAACTGGCGCAACGCCTACCAGAAGAAGAACTGGGGCAGGTGCTCGAAGTGGCGCGTGCGATAAAATATGAAGAGTTTCGCGCCCGTGTGTTGAGCACTCTGGCACAGCGCTTGCCAGAAGAAGAACTGGGGCGAGTACTAGAAATGGCACGGGCGATGCAATCTGTATGGTATCGCGCTGAGGTGCTGAGTTCACTGGCGCAGCGCCTGCCGCTTGTGACAAGTGAAGCGCTGGCAGCGGCATGGGCGATGAATGAATTGGATCGCGCTAGGATGTTGAGCGAGTTAACGAAGCGCCTGCCGGAAGGCGCACTGGGGCAGGTATTGGAAGCGGCGCGGGCAATCCGGGATGAAAGTAAACGTGCAGATGTGTTGAGTGCATTGGCGCAACGCCTACCGATGATAGCAGGTGAAGCCCTGGAAGCGGCACGTGCGATAGAAGATGAAGAGTTTCGCGCCCGCGTGTTGAGCGTACTGGCACAGCATCTGCCAGATGTAGCAGGTGAAGCGCTGGCAGCGGCGCGGGCGATACAGGTTGGAGAGTATCGCGCCGAGGTCTTGAGCGCATTGGCGCAGCCGTTTATACGCGCCGGCAGCAGGGAATGTTATCCGAGCATAGAGAGTATGCTTGGTACACTTTTCCTGCGCGCACGTGATGATCTATTCTCCAATCTCGCCGCCCTCATGCCTGTCATAATCCATATCGGCACCGACGATACTCCCCACGAAATCTATGAAGCCGTCCGCGACGTTACCGCCTGGTGGCCCTAAATGCCCACTCTCGAACTGACCCTCCAGCGCAAAACCGACAGCGGCTACCCGATCATAGCCGCCCTGACCCGCCCGGGCGGATTCCTGCCCCTGCGCCGCGAGGGGACGCTCACTCTAGACATCCCGGCCCTCGCAGAATTCCAATATGACCCACTCGCCTACGGCACCGCCCTCGGCCAGGCCCTGTTCGTGGACGAGATCCGTGACACCTTCGTCAAAGCCCTCGGCGATGAGCCCCTGCGCGTGCTGCTCTCCATAGAAGCCCCCGACCTGCGTGCCCTTGACTGGCACCGCCTGGCCGCGCCCTTTGATGGCCGCTGGCGCTGCCTCGCCGCCCAGCAGAACACGCCCTTCTCGCTCGCCGTGCCCTCGCCCGCCTCGGCCCATTTCCCTGCTATCGGACGCCATGACCTGCGCGCCCTGCTGCTCGTCGCCGGGCCGGAGTCGCTCTCCGGCGACTACAAACTGGCCCCCTTCGATGTCGCCGCCACGATTGCCAGTATTCAAGAAGCCCTCGGCAACATTCCCTACGACATCCTGCCCGCTCCCAGCCTCGACGCCCTTTGCACCACCTTGACCCGTGGGGTTGAGCCTGTCGAAACCAAAACACCCTATACCCTGTTGCACCTCGTCTGCCACGGCGCAGTCAACGAACGCGGCGAAACCATCCTGTACTTCCCAAAAGATGAAAAACGCGGCCCCACTCCCGCCAGCGACCTGCTCGACCGTCTCGCCAGCCTGGCGCGCCTGCCGCATTTTGTCTTTCTCTCGGCCTGCGAGAGCGCCCTGCCCCAAAACGGCCTCGGCTCGCTCGCCCAGCGCCTCGTCCGCGAACTCGGCCTGCCCGCTGTGCTCGCCATGACCGACCGCGTCAGCATTGCCACCGCCGGGGCCATCGCCGCGCCCTTTTACGCCCAGCTCTACCAGCACGGCCAGCCCGACTTGGCCCTGGCCGAGTCGCTCGCCGGTCTGCAAGGCCGCCCCGATGTGACCGTCCCCGCCCTGCTCAGCCGTCTCAGCGACCGCCCGCTCTTTGACGACAACACCGAACGCCCTTTAACGGAGCAAGAACTGGAATTTGGTCTCGCTAAACTGGCGGAATCCCTGTCCGAGCGCGCTCCCGTTATGGAAAGTTTGCGCGACGCGCTCACCCGCCGCCTGCGTTCCAAGCTGGGAGCGGAGGTCCAATCCCTATCTGAATCCCGTCACACCGAGCGCACCGAGACCCTCTCCGCGCTTAACAGCCTGAGCCTCGAAGCGCTCGACATATCCTTCAACGCCCTGTGCCTGGGGCAAACCCCGCCCGCTTACGACTCCCGCTCGCCTTTCCGCGGGCTGGAATCGTTCCGCCCGGAGGACGCCGAGTATTTCTTTGGCCGGGAGGCGCTGACCAGGAAACTCGTCCAGAGACTGAACGAGCATAACTTCCTGGCCGTGCTGGGAGCCTCCGGTTCGGGCAAATCGTCGCTGGTCATGGCCGGACTGATACCGGCGCTTAACGTCCCGTATGCCATTTTCCGCCCCGGCATGGAACCGTTGGGTGAATTGGAAAAGACTCTGCAAGCTGACCCGGCCTTGATCGTCGTTGACCAGTTTGAAGAACTGTTCACACTCTCAGCGCGGGAGCAGCGCGCGGAGTTTATCACCCGCCTGTTGGAACAGTCAAAAAGCCGCAGAGTCGTTGTCACCCTGCGCGCCGATTTCCTGGGCGAGGTCGCCCCCTTCAAGTCTCTCAAAGATGAAGTCGAAAATCATCAAGTCATCATCCCCCCGATGGACGAGGCCGAACTGCGCCGGGCGATGGAGGGTCAGGCTGGGTATGCTGGGCTGCGCTTTGAGTCCGACCTGAGCCAGCAAATGCTCGACGATGTTTCAGGTGAGCCAGGCGCGATGCCGCTCTTGCAGCACGCTCTGTGGACGCTGTGGACGCGCCGTCACGGGCGCTGGCTGCGGGCAGAAGAGTACCGCGCCTTTGGCGGTGTCAGGCAGGCGATTGCCTCAACTGCCGAGGCGGTCTATGCGCGCTGCACTGAATTTGAGCGCGAACGCCTGCGCGACATTTTCCTGCGCCTGACCCGCCTGGATGAGAGTGCCGACGGGCGCGACACCCGCCGCCGCGTGCTGCTGAGTGACTTAATCCCCGCTGACAGCGAGCCCACCGCGACAACCTTGCTCATCAAACAACTGGCCGATGCCCGCCTGGTGGTGGTCACTGGCGACGAAGTGGAAGTGGCCCATGAAGCTCTCATCCGCCACTGGGAGCGCCTGCGCACCTGGCTCAACGATGATCGCGACAACCTGCGCCTGAGCGAAGGCGTCAGCGACGATGCCCGTCGCTGGGAGAACGCGGAGCGCGACGAATCCCTGCTTAATCATCGTGGTCCACGATTGGAACTGACCCTGGCGATGAGCAAGAATCCAAGATACAGACTGAATCCGGTCGAGCAGGCGTATCTGAATGGGTGTGTGGGATTGAGAGAGAAAGAGAAAGCGGCTGCGGCACGGCGAAGACGCTTCGCTACTACTGGCATCTCATCAGCGCTTATAGTAATTATGGCGATTTTAGCCGGGTGGGGTTGGACAAGTTCTCAGAATACCCGGCAATTGGAAACACAGGTTAAGATTGCCGATCAACAAAGAATTATTGCTTTGGCTCGTCAGTTAGCGGCACAAGCTCAAAGTATTCGCGTCTCGAAGGAATATAAACAGCAATTGGCCGTTTTGCTGGCGCTGCGCTCGATACAATTGTTTCCGACGCTTGATGCAGTTCAAATTCTACAAACCAACACCTTATTAAAACCGAACGTTCTTGTTTTTCATAGCGGGCAGGTAAATTCCATAGACTTCAGCCCGGATGAAAAATATCTCGTAACTGGTGATGAAGAAGGCCTTATCCACTTGGCCCTATCTGCAACAGGTGTAAATGTTATGACGTTTCATCATGACGGACCAGTTTATGTGGTTGCTTTCAGTCCCGATGGAAGATTTATAGTATCTGCAAGCGCAGACCATACTGCACGAGTCTGGGAATGTGCGACCGGTAGAGAAGTGGCGCGCATGACGCATGGGGATGAGGTCTTATCGGCTGTGTTCAGTAAAAACGGGAAATATGTAGCTACCAGCAGCAAAGATGGGACCGCTAGGGTTTGGGATCCATTCTCAGGAACAGAAATATCTCGAATGGTCCACGAAAGCACGGTTGTCAATGTTGCCATTAGCCCGAATAATGATTGGGTAGTTTCAGACAGTCACGATGGTACCGCCAGGGTCTGGAAATTAGAAACCGGTGAAGAAATCGCTCGAATGCGCCATACCAGCCTGGTGCAGGCTATTGCTATCAGCCCAAACGGAGAATATATTGCTTCAGAAAATTGTGCAAACTACGACATGGGTCTCAGTTGTGTAAAGGATGAGGTGATCGTTTGGAAAGCGTTAAGCGGAAAAGTTGTGGCAAGTTTAGATCATAACAACTGGATCAGGGCTATCGTTTTCAGCCCAGACAGTCGCTATGTCACATCAGGAGGGGATGATGGAATTATTAAAATCTTGGATATCAATGTTAACTTAAAAATAGCCGAAATTAAACACGATTCGGCGGTAACATCGATTGCATATAGTGGTAATGGAAAATATCTTGTATCGGGAAGCGTAGATGGGACAGCCCGGCTATGGGATAACGAATCGCATCAATTGCTTGGACAGCAGGCGCATTATGCCTGGGTTCCTAGTGTTGCAATTAGCCCCACCGGTCGCCTGATTGGCTCGGTGGGCAGTGATGGCTCTGTCCAAATCACGGAATATCCTGACCATGAGGAGAAAGTTCAAGTCGAACAATCTGGTTTTGTTGATTCCATCTTTTTTAGCCCAGATAGCCAATATTTCTTTTCGGTAACATCTCAGGGAGGAACTAACGTTTTAAATGTTAAGACAAAAATGGCCGTTGCAGATTTTCATTTTGATGGGTTTTCAAAATCTGTCACAGTAAGTGCCGATGGTCGGTATCTGGCAGGAGGGGGTAGAGATGGGATCGTTCATGTTTATGAAGTTGCTACAAAAAAAGAAATAGTTCAAATGAGTGTTGAGAAAACATTTTGGTATGACAATTCTTTCAGTCCGGACGGTCATTCCATTGTTTCTGTTGACATGGATGGAAAAGCTGTGGTTTGGGGTGTCGCTACAGGGGAAAAGATTTTTGACATAAGCGCCAATTCAACCGTTGTTTCGGCCCAATTTAGCCCTGATGATCAATTTTTGGTGACAGAGAACTCGGATAGCACTCTCAGAATCTACGAGGCTGGATCGGGGAAAGCAGTCGCTCGTTTTCAGATCAACAAATACATAAATGTATTGGCTTTTAGTCCAGATGGAAAGTATCTGGCCATCGGAAATGCTGACAGTAACATTCATATTTTGGAGCTTTTTTCTGGTAATGAGATTTCCCAGATGAAGCAAGACGGTAGAGTAGGGGCGATGGCTTTCAGTCCTGACAGTAATTGGCTTGTTGTCGGGGCTGAAGACTGGACTGCGCGGGTTTGGGAAGTGAAATCTGGGCTGGAGATTTCTCGTATGCTGCATGACGGCAGTGTGATAGCTGTGGCGTTCAGCCCAGATAATACCTATGTTATTTCAGGGAGCCAGGATAGGACGGCCCGTATCTGGGAAGCGTTGACAGGAAAAGAAATTGGTCGGAACACCCAAAAGGACGTGATTACAGCCGTAACTTTCAGCCCAGATGGTTTATACGCAGCTGCTGCGTATTGTGACAAAAGAGCTTCCACATCGATATGCGACCATTCCCTTTCTTATTTTTGGGTATATCGTCCAGAAGATTTACACAATGAAGCCTGTCGGTACGTCAATCGTAATCTGACTCGCGCGGAGTGGAAGGCATTTATCGGTGATTTTCTGCCCTACCAGGCGGTTTGTTCCAATTTGCCAATTGAGCCAGAACCAACCACCACACCAACCCCATAAGTGTTCAGATGGAAAAGGCTTGTTAAATGTAAACAGCGAGGCTCATCACCTCGCTGCTTTTTATTACCTTCTTTTCCGTTTTCCTCCTCTTACATCCATCGCAAAAACCGCTTCTCCAAACAGCGTCATCTGCATCGGCACTTCCAGCACCACCAAACTCGGACTTGCCGCCACCAGACTTCCGGTGGGCGCGTTGGTGATGGATGTGCGTCGCTCGGTTCCGTCTGTAAAAATGCCGGTCAGCTTCGCGCCGTTGGCACTGAGCACCTTGCCTTGCAAAGCCGCCTGGATGAGCTCGCGCTGGATATCGTCGTCTTCGACTTCCACCAGCACTCCCGACGCTTCTTTTCCGTACAAAAGTTGCGCGGCCTTTTTCTTCTGACCCATGCGCTGCAGGATGGTCTCCTCGACTGTGCCGGTGTAGGCCAGAAAAATTACGTCTACCTCATGTTGCTGTCCGAGTCGCCACACCCTTCTCATAGACTGCCAAAGCACCGGCAGAGAGACGGTCGTCTCGAAGAAGACCAGGCTGCTGAACATGACCAGGTCCAGGCCCGTTTGCACGAGCTTGGGGTTGACGATCAAGACATCAAGGCCGGAGGCGTTGTGCACGATCCAGGCTTCACGCTTGGCCGGGGGCATGTCATCGGCGGAGAGAATCCCGACATTCGGGAACCGCAGCGGCTGAAAGCCGAGTTCGTTCATCATGCCCGCCGGAGCGCACTCTTCGATGGCGCGCTTGAGCCTTTGCCTGATATCGCGGGTGCCGCTTTGCTCTACGAACACCAGCGTCTTGCGGCCGTTGGCCATGTTCTGGCGCACGATCTCGGCCAGGCGCTGTTCCTTCGGCAGCCATTCGTCAAGGCCAGTGACTGCGGGCAGTTCGTAACGGAACCCGCCGCCTTTGGTGCCCTCGTACTGCAGGATTTCCGGCCGCCAGGCGGAGGCCGGGCGGAAGCGGCAGGCTGAGAACCAGGCAGATAGACCGCCCGAATCCCCAAACTCGCGGATGTCGCTCAGCACCTGCTTGAGCACGGTTTTCTCGATAAAGCTGACCTGCTTGTGCAGTTCGGCGGGCATGATCAGCGGCTCGACGCGTTCATTCACCGGCGGCAGGCTGTAACCCAGGTCGGTGATCGAGCCAAAGAGCGTGATCGGCAGCAGGTAGCGAATGACGGACGGCGAGATGCCGGGCAGCTCCTTCTGCCGGTAGTTGCGGCGGCGGATGCCGGTGGATGCGCCGTAGTTGCCCATCTGGGGCTCCTGGTCCCACTGCTTTTCCCACAACCCGTAGTGGTCGATCCAGCGCGGCTTCTCATCGAAGCCGTACAGGCGGCGTAACTCGGGGATACGGCGGTAGAGCAGGTAGAACAAAGACCCCGCCACGCCGCCAAAAAGCGTGCCGGTCAGCGCCAGGCTGTAACGGGTGGAACTGAGCAGGCGCTGGTCGGCTGTGCCGATATCTGTACTTCCGTTGGCCGCGGAGTGAATTTCATCTGCGATATACACCTTGAAGAAGTGGCGGAACTTGCGTTTCACTAGCGGCGCCAGGCCAATCCTTCGCCATCGCGACATCTCGAACAGGGGTGTGTTGCAGGTACGCTTGCGTTCGTGGATTTCGCCATCCAGCACGATCTTTTCGCTGACTTCATGCTTGCAGAAGTGCGGGATGTTAGCCGGATGGTAACCGTGCCCGCAGGTCGGGCAGCAGGCGAAGCGTTGGATTTCCCATTCTTCGGTATCCTCGTTGTAGACCCGGCGCTGTTGAAAGCGCACGGCGGGCCTTTCGTTCAGCCCAGCGTCGTATTTGGCGGCGTCGAAGGAAACGATGGCCACGGCCTTTTTGCCTAACACTCCGGCGCGGTAGTCTGCGACGAAGTCGAACAGGGTGTACTCGTCCTTATCGACGTACTCGACCGCCAGGCCTTCCAGTGAAAAACGGATGACCGGCTCGATCACGACCGTGTCGATGACCTTGCCCTGCTCGTCTTTCTCGTGACCCTTGAAGGTCAGGGTTTTCTTGATGAAAGCGGCAATCTCCCCGGCGGTGTTTGGACGGCAGCGGATCTCCACCAGGCGGCGGATACCGGTGTCGTCAGTGCAAAGCGGGTACAACTGCCGGCGCTTGCTCGAAAACACTTCACCATTGAGCTGCTCGATCCGGGCCTGAATTCCCGGCCAACGTCCCGGCTCGCTCAGGGCGGGGCGGGTGATGACACGGGATGTAATGGGTTGGTCCGGGTCCGAGGAGCGTTCCAGGTCACGCTGCCATTTCCAAAGCATGTGGCCGGGAACCATGATCACGGCGGGCCATTTGTCTAAGACTTCGAGCGAGCTGATGCTGATCGAAGTCTTGCCGGTGCCCATTTCCGCGTTGACGATGGCGGCGCGATGTTTTTTCATGACACGCGTGGCCGCGACTGCGAAATGGCGCTGGACGGTGAACAAACCGCGTTCAGTTCGTCCGGGCAGGGGCGGCAGACCCAGGGCGGATTTGCCGGTAACAGCCCATTCCCTCGTGGTGGGATCGTAGTTGTAGAGCGGGCGGTTCTTCTCCAGGATCGCTTCGGCCAGGCGTTCGGCATAGCGGGTCATGAATTTGCCAACCTCGTCCATGCTGGCCAGCAGCTCCAATCGGCCATCCGCGCGCGCCAGGGCCAGGCTGGCCTCGTAGCGCTCGCGCTCGGTGATCGCCACCGAGGTGACCCTGTCCTTGTCATCCAGGCGCTCGCGCGCAGTCTGGGTGACCAACTTGCGGCTCATGCCCTTGACGAGCATGGCGCGGCCTTCGTCATCCTGGACTGTCAGCACGCCAGTTTCCTGACCGGTGATAAGCATCGTTATGTGTCCGACTGAGAGCGGCATGGCCGGGGTAAAGGGCGCGCCCAGCGGGCGGACGTAAGTCGCCCGGGCGTATTCCTGTGACCCGACCGGCGAGGCCTGCCTGGCAATTTCGGCCAGGGCAGCTGGTTCGAGCGGGGTGTAGGTAAAACGCGCCTTGCCGGGGGTAGCCGGGATCAGGTATTCTCCAGTGCCCATCGTGAAGACCGGGATGTCAGTTTGCTCGTTCGCCAGGTTGCAGATCGCTTCAATAGCTTCCTTGCCGGGATGCAGATAGGCGGCCCGCTTGTTGAGCGCCAGCACCACCACCTGCTTGAAGCGTTCGTACTCGCCATCCGGAAAGCGGAAGACCTGCACGGTTTCGTACCAGCCCAGGACGTGCCGCGCAAAGCGTTCGCGCTGGCCCTGCCCCAGGATGTGTTCATCACCCAGGATACTGCGCGGGATGATGAGCACCTGGTGCCCGCCAACGGCCACCTTACGAGTGGCGCCTTCGGTGAAGAGCAGTTCGTGGCGGATGCGGCGTTCGCGGCCTTTTTCGTCGCGTTCGATGTAGTCGCTCCAATCATACGGCGCGTTGGTGAACATCAGCCCGACGCTCGCGGCGCTCCACTTTGCGGCGGAGAGCAGGTAGAACGAAGTCGGCAGGACGCGGGTGAGAACCAGCGCGGCCTGCTCGGCGCGAGGCTGGGAGAGTTCCACGCCCCAGGTTTCGATGGGATACTGTAATCCGAACCCGTTCGCAAAGCGCATCAGGGCGTCGCCGGTGCCACAGCAGGGATCTGCCAGGCGTACCGGGCCGTTGACCTTGAACCAGGATGATGCCATCTCGGCCACGAGGTTGGGGGTGGGATAGTAGAGCAATTTCGATTGTGCTTCCAGGCGTGCCATTGTTGTTTCCTCCGTAGGAAATGAAAACGAGCGCTACGCGTTGCGTGTCGCTCGTTGTGGGGTTGCTTGTTGGGATAGATAGGATAGAAACTGTTTTTAGCTTATCTATCCCGGCTGCAGTCGGATTGCGCCTCGCTTCAGACCGTGTTGGATGAGCTCCTGCCAGGCGAAGATGTCGCGCTGAACGCAGATCGCCGCCGGGTAGTCGTCCCCAGCCAGGGAAATCTGCACAACCAGTTCGCTGCCCGCTTCCAGCAGGTATGCGGCCCAGGCGGGCCGGACCGGGAAGGGGATGGCCAGGTTCAGGCGCTCGGCGAATTTAGGCGCGAGCGGCTCGTTTTTGGCGGCGACCACGTAAAAATGTTCGCCAGCCTGCTCCTGTGGGTTACCTGCCAGAGGATGCAGGATGGACAACAGGTGTCCATCCGCTCCCGCGGCAGCCAGGTTCCCTGAAACGCAGGTGAACCCGCGCCGGGCGTTCTGGATGTAGTGTGAGGCGCCATCCACCGTGATGGACAGGCTCTTTTTGGAGTTGGTGGCCAGCGTGGCGGTAATGGCCCGCAGGCTCTGCTGCTCGGGCGAAACCAGAGTAGCAGCCACAAGCTGGTGGTTGGTTTCATCCCAGACGACGCTCGCGCAGACCATGCTGACATGCTCGTTGGCCAGCCGCAGGTCGTGCAGGCGTTTATCGAACTCGCTCTCGTCCCATTCCAGGCGGCAGGCGACCGCGCCCAGGGCATGATCCTTCAGCAACTGCGCGTTGACTTTGGTCAGCAGGGTGTAGGCGTTATCGCTGGCCAGCCAGCGTTCGGCGGTGGGGACGGATTGCCCGTCCACTTCGATGAAAACGCGGCTGTCGCGCACCACGGCGCTGACGGTTTGCAGAATGGGTTGCGGTTGCGGCGGTGCGCCTTCGTTGAGCATCCAGGACCCGGCGAACGGGCCGCGCGTGAAGCGTCCCCAGGGAGCGATATAGCTGTAGCGCTGCGCGTCGTACTCAATGCCGGGCAGGCTGTCCACTTTGGGAAGCGGCAGGCGTTCTGCCAGGTAATCGTCCGCGGCGATGAATTTGCCCTGCGCCTGCAGGCGCGCGATCTGGCGCACCTGGTTTTCCAGGTAGGTATCCTTGTATTCTTGCATCTTGTTCTCTCCTTGTGTGAAAAGTCAAACGTAAAATGGTGGCCAACGTTTATTGAGACTGTTCCACGCGAAGGTAGAACAGCAGACCTGAGCCGAGTACAGAAGTAATCGGGACAGGTCTGCTGTTCTGAATGGAAATAATGTATCATTGCATCATCAAGCACAAACGAAATTAGCGTTCTGCTATAATTTACAAATTATCCGATCAGGATGGGTAAATTCCCAAAAACACGCTTATGCACAAAACTATTATTTTTCTGCTTCTTGTTTGCCTTATTTTTTCAGCCTGCACACCATTATCTGATTTTGCGCCAACTCAAACCGGATATCCGCAAGCGATTACTACACCCACTATCACCCTTGCTCCCCTGGGAACCTCCACGCAAAGGTCAGCACCCACGTTCAGACCAACCGGTACCCGGCTGCCCACACTTACTATTCCGCCTCCAACTGACAAACTCGCCACCCCTACCATCGTTCCCACCTTTGATATACAGGCGAATGTTACCTTTACACCTGCGCCAAAGGCCGAGTGTCCAAAGGTCTCATCTATACCAAACCCTAACCCTGGCTTTCCTGACTTTTCCTATAACACAGTGATAGCAGACTTCATAGCTTTTCTCAACCAATACGGTGCCCAGGCGCTTTATAAAGCCGCAAAGTCATTCAATAACCCCAATGAACTAAAATTGAGCCGTGCGCTCCATGATACTATTCTCCAGGATTTGACTAACGATGGAGAACCGGAGATTGCGATTGGGCCAATTTCCTTTTTCGTTTTTGGATGCCGGACCGGTCAATACACAAAACTTTTTGAGCTTAAGCCTGACGGTTACGATCACGCACCTGATATTGTCACAATACAAGATGCCAACAACAATGGCATCCCTGAACTAACCATGTTCTTGGAAAGAATGTCCCAGGGTGGACATTCTTTTGGAGTATTTGAGTGGGATGGAAAAAAATTTTCCAGTTTAATTGCTCTGAACCAGCCATTTGACTTTGATTATGGATCAATCTGGGTTGAAGCAACGGGAAAAATCCATTATGAAGATGTGGACCACGATTCGATTCAGGAGTTGGTTGTCGATAGTGGAATTCCAATTTGGGAAACTTATAGTTCTGGCCTGCCCTGGCGAAACAAACAAAGCACCTATAAATGGGATGGAAAATATTTTTCAGTAAAGCATGTCTCATTTGCTCCCCCTGAATTCCGGTTTCAAGCAGTTCAGGATGCTGACCTGGCTGTCAGCCAGCAGGAATATGCCAAAGCCATGGATTTATATCAACAGGCGATTTTCAAGAACGAATTGAAAGCTTATTCGCCAGAAATACGCCAGAATCTCCGGGATAGATGGCAATTACAGTTATTGAAGACCCCCACGCCGACTCCTGTCTCATCTGATCCTGCCGAATATTCACAACTGGCGGCTTACGCGTATTACCGCATGGTCATATTGCACACCTTTCTTGGCGAAATGGATGCTGCTCAGGTCAAATATGCTACGTTGCAGGATAAGTTTTCACAAAATAATCCTGGCGGCCCATATACAGAGTTGGCGACAGTGTTTTGGAATGCTTATGCTCCCACCAAACAGATAACTGCTGGTTGTAACGCGGCCATCAAGTTTGCATCTGAACATATTGAAATTTTGACTCCCCTCGGCAGTGATTATCACGGTGATCAGGCTCACAGATACAGTACTGTGGATATTTGTCCATTCCAATAATTTTTCATGTTGCATAAAGTTTCTTTTGAGGAACCTCGGCTTATGTGTACAAACCGAGGTTCCTATTGTTTACAAATTGACCAAGTCAGCGGGATGCTCTCCCGTCTCCTCGCCCCATAAGTGGCGGGGAGCCAGGAGCTGGCCGCTGCCGTTGTAGTCAGCTCCACAGTGATGGCAGCTTGAGAGCCAGGCGTCATCGAGCGTGACTTCATGATGGCAACGGATGCACTCGATCACGGGCGGCTCGTAATAGCGGCTGACCTCGTCCACCACGCCTTCATCCACCATGCGCGCGGCTTCCGTCAGGCGCAGGCAGTTTGTAAAGTTTTCTATGGCGGCGGGGTGCAGGCCGGGCAACAGGTTGCCTTGCGGGTCGCGGGGAAAAGACGCGCCCGCGCCGGGTTCGTCCACGTAGTAGAAGCTGCGGCGCAGCTCGTGTTCTTCGACCTGGCGACCGGGTTTGAGAATGGTAGCGCTCATATCATCTCCTGGTATAAGTTTTCAAGCGCCATCGACTGGCGGAACATGTCCGTCACATCCAAGGCGCCGATCATGGGTTTGTCTGGTTCGTACTCCTGGGCCTCAGCCTGGTACCATTCGTCCAGTTCTTCGGGGCTCATGATCATCTCGAGTTCGATCTGTTCGCGGATGAGCTGCCAGGCCGGGTTGGGATCTTCGCGCGCCAGGCGTTCGGCCTCGGCGCAGATCAGGGGTCCCGAGTGCAGGCTGCCGTAACGATGGTAGTATTCCGCGCCCAGACGTGTGGCGAAAGGGCCGGTGGCGCTGACGAAGCGTCCCCTGGTGCTTGCGCGGGTTGGGCGTCCGGACGATTCGAACAGGATCTGATCATCCAGGGAGCGTTTGCCAAGATAAAAACCCATGGCTAATACTCCGAAGTCAGCATCACCACCCGGCCGCCCAGGTAATCGGACTGCTCGGCGTACAGGGTGATCTTGTCGAGCGGGAAGTCGCTGTAGGCGATCTCCTGCCGGACCAGCTCGTGCCGGTCGCCATCTGTGCAGGCCAGCACGGCCTGCTGGCTGGGGCTGATGGTCAGTTCCCAGGTCTGGAAAGGCTCGGCAGCCACCTGGCGGTTGGTCTGGTGCGAGGCAATCGCATCCATCAGCCAGAAGGCCCCGGCCGTCTCGGCCAGGTACTTCGCGCCTTCGGTGAGCAGGAACTTCTGTCCGCGCAGCCACGGGTAGCGCAGGTTGACGTAACTTTCAGTCCCGGTGAAGTGCGGCAGGCTGGCTTCCAGTTCGGCGGCCAGTTTTTCGCGTTTGGTCAGTGTGGGCATGTTTTGCTCCTTGTGGGTTGTGGGTGGGGGATTGTTGGCCAATCCCCCCGGTCAATGGTCAAAAATCCTCGGGGCGGCCGATCAAGACAGCCGTTCCCGCCATCACGGCTTTGAGCCGGATGGGCTTGTGTTCCAGTTCAAAGGTAAACTGCGCCTGGTCCGCCTCACACAGAGAGAGTGTGTGCCAGGTTAGCCAGAGCGCGTCGTACAGCGCCTGGTCGTCCAGCTTTTCGCACAAATTATCATGAAGGGAAACCGGGCTGGTAAACCCCACGCCTTTGGCCAGGCCGGTGACATCGCGCCAGGCGCTGCCAATGGTGCGCAGGACCGGTTTGGGTGAAAGTGTCTGGGCTGGGAGAACGCGAGGCAGGGCAAATAAGGCATCGATGGTGAGCTGCTGAAACATGGGTTTCTCGCTTATGAAAAGCCGAGACCCCTTTCTTTAAGACTGCACCATTTGCCATTGTCGCCCACCACTAAATGATCCAGGACATCGATATCCAGGAGTTTTCCGGCCTGAACGATCGCGCGGGTCACGGCCACATCGTCCGGGCTGGGAGTGATATCCGAGCTGGGATGATTGTGAACGACGATGATCGCTGAGGCTTTGCGGGCAATCGCGGCCTGAAAGACTTCCCCGATGCGCACCTGGGACGAGTTAACCGAACCCTTGTAGACTTCGACAATCTCGATGACGTGGTTACGGGTGTTGAGCAGCAGCACGCGCAGGTGTTCTTCGGGCAGCAGCCCCATGTCGTACATCACCAGGTTGGCGGCATCCGCGGGGGAGGTGATAGTGGTTTGCTCCTGGGCGTCATCCGTGGCCATACGCAGGCCCACGGCCAGCGCGGCCTTGATGCGGACGGCCATCTGCGAACCAACGCCAGTCACGCCCTCGATTTCATTGACGTGCGCGTTGTACAGCCTGCGCAGGGTGACAAACTTCGCCAGCAGCGCGTTGGCCGTCTCGATCTGCTGCGGTCCGCCGATCACGGCAGCCAGCAGCTCAATGCTGGTGCAAGCCGCGGGCATGGAAGACGCGCGGTAAGCCGGGCGTTCCCGCAGCGGGAGCAGCTTGACCTGTGAGGGTGGGTATTGGGTCGTGGTGGGGGTGCTGAAAAGTTGTGTTTGCATGTCGGTCTCCTGGTGAAATGAAAAATGGGGACAGACATGTCTCCCCCTACAGGGGTGATGATCTGTCCCCTGTGGGGAAATGGGTGGATTTCAACTATTCGAGATAGCCCATCGGACCATCACTGATGATGTCGGCGCGCAGCAGGCCGGGGTAAAGCACGGCATCCTCGGGCAGGATGCCGTCCCAGGCGTTGATCTGCTGGCCGGCGCGCACCACCACCGGCGGGAAACGCCAGGGGTTAGCGGCCAGAGCTTCCTGGATCAATTTGGAGCGGTTGAGCCAGTAGTGCTTGTGACCGGTTTTTGAGCAGCCCCAACCCGCTCCGCGCAGTTTGCTCGAATGCTTTGGCTCAAAGTAGGCGGGCGCGCCGCAGACCGGGCATTTCTCCGGCGCCACAGGGTAGAAACCGTGCGGCGGATCAGGCGCGCGTTCACCGCCCTTGCGCAGGTAGTCCGCGACGGCGGAGATCGCCGGGCAGTCCGTTCCGCGCTGGCAGCTGCAGCGCCGGTCCTTGCCGATGGTGTGATAGCGCGGGCGCACGCCCGGGCCGAGGTCGACGACATAGTGATAGCCCGAAATGCGCACCAGCGCGTCAATCAGGATGATGCGGTTCAAATCGATTTTCTTAACCTCCAGGGGAGAGAGAGTGGTCATGTTTCCTCCACCTGGAAGCCCTGACGGTTTTGGTCAGGGATAAAACGCTCCGGCCAGCCATCCTGGATGCCCAGGCTGATGACGGTAGCCCATGGCAGGCCTTCGCCGTTGAGATAGTCAGCGACCTGGTTGATCAATCCTTCCAGGTCGGCTTGCGTCAGGTCGCCGGGTTGAATGCCTTTTTCCGCCAGGCGGTTGGCCAGCACGATCATGAGATCATCCACGGTGACGCGAAACAGCGGCGTACCGGGCTGGTAGCCTAAAGCTAAGAAGCGTTCCTGTAATGCGGGTATGAGTTCTTGTGGGGTTTGCAAGTGTCCTCCTTATGGGGAAATAGGGTTTTATCCAAAGGAAATGTGAGCCAACGTTGGGAAACAAAGCCGTTCCGCATGGCGCAGAGCAGCGAATACACATCACGCAGCAAGGCGCTGATTGAAATGGATTCGATGCTCTGGGGGTGATATTTAAGCGAGACATTTTAGTTTTAAGGCATGGTCCCGATGTTTGCACGGGAAACGAATCAGATTCGTTTGCCTTAAAACTAAATTTATGCATGATCGACGGGAGATGGACAATCCGGGCAATCATCGCCTTCCAGAAGTGCGCTGCATTGCGGGCAAAGACAGTGGTCTTTGCAGTTTTCGCAGGCGGCAACGCAGTCAGTGATGTAGTAGCTGCTTACGACGATGCGGCCCCCAGCCGCTTCGATGGCTTCTTCAGCGCGCTCAGGGTCGGTAAAGTCCGCGATGTGTTCGCTACACCGCACGCAGTGTGCCGTGAAATAGCCAGGGGTACAAATCAGAGCGGGAATTTCCTTGATGGTCATGTCGGTAACCTGTATGGAGCAGGGATGGCGGGTTCGCCATCCCTGCTCGTTGTCTCAGACATCCATGCCGACCAGCATCTGGGCCAGCAGCTTGCGCCGCTCGGCTTCGCTGGCGTCCAGACCACGCTGCATGGCAGCCTGGTGGGCGTGGACGATCTCGGACAGGATCGGGTTGAACCAGCGTCCGGGGATGAAGAGCAGCTCGTTTTCGATCTCCTGCAGCTCGCTGCCGGCCTCATACCAGGCCCAGCGGGCGACCGGGTACGAGTTGAAAACGATGTCATCCACCAGGTTGGGGCGCGGGTTCGCGCGCTTATCATCCGCGAGCCAGACGGTGTAGCTGCGTTTGAGCAGGCTGGTATTGTGTTCCGGCAGGTAACGCACCGGGTATTCGCTGGCGATGATCGCCACAGCCCCGGACTGCCAGATCTTGCACTCCCAGCCGCCGTGCTGTTTGACCGGTGTGCCCAACCAGAAGACCACTTCCCAGATATTCTCGGGGTAGCCTAGGTCGCGGGCGGCCTGCAGCCAGGCTTGCTTGATGCGGTTGAGTTCGGCTAGTGAGGTCGTCTCGGGGATGACCGATGGCGAGGCCGGGCCCCGTGATGGATCCGGGACCGCTCTCGCGTCGCCCCGTGTTTCTGTGGGGGTGAGTATCAGCGCGGTCATGCGCTTGCCTCTGCGGTCTCCGCAGCCTGTGCGGCTTTGGCGGCGCTGGCCCGATCCTCGACTGTGATCATCGGCATGAGCAGGTAAACAAACCTGTCGGTGCCGCCTGCCCCGGGTCTTTCGGGGTTGGTGAAAAGCGCTGGCGATTTCGGCTCATTGACGCGCAGGTGGACCTGGTCTGCGCCGATAGCTTCCATGCCCTGGCGGGCGAAGATCGCGTTGAAGCTGATCTTGAAGGGCATGGCCACCTCCAGGGTGGTTTCGCTCTTGCCGGTCTCGTCCGACTGTCCCATGACCGACATGCCGGTTTCCGCCGGCGCAAAGCTGACAGTGTGGCTGCCGTTGCGCGCAAAGACTTCGGCGCGCTGGATGGCTTCCACGGTCTGCCGGGCGGGCAGGTACAGATCATGTTTGAAGGCGGCCGGGATGATGGCCTGCCAATCGGGGAAGTTCATATCGAGCAACTGCGCCCAGAACTTCAGACCACCCCAGGCAAAGCACAGGGCCGAGCCGCTGGATGTGAGAGCAATCGAGACGGGTTCGTCGCTCTCGGGCAGGATGGTGGCCAGCTTGACGGCCGATCCGCGCGGGATCACCAGGCTGGACTTGCCGGGAAACTTGATCTCGTGGTCGAGGCGATAAGCCGCCAGGCGGAAACCGTCCGCGGCTGCCAGGTAGGTCTTGTCCTTCAGGTGCGCGAGCTGCACCCCGCACAGCGCCGGGCGGCTCTGGTCATTGGATGCAGCCACCAGCACTCGTTTGAGCGCCGCGCGCAATACATTGGCGGGAATCTCGCCCATCAGTTCGCTTGCGGCGGGCGGTAGGGGGAATTCGGCAGCGGGCAGGCAGTGCAGGGTGGATTTGGCGCCGCCGGCCAGCAGGGACAGTTTCTCGCCTTCCAACGGCTTGAACTGAATTTCGGGTGTGTCGCTGGCCTGCACCAGGCTGGCGAGCACAGAAGCGGGCGCGCAGGTGGCGAAGGGTTTGTCGGTGTTGGCCGGGATCGTGATGTGGATGGCCGTTTCCAGGTCGGTGGCGGTCAACGCCAGGCTGATCTCGCTGGCTTCCAGCTTGACGCTGGCGAGCACCGGCAGGGTTTTGCTTGTGGCGGCTTTCGCGACGATGGAAAGCGCGGTTTTCAGGGTTTCTTGCGGAATGGTGGTGGTCATCTTGTGGGTTCCTTGTGTGTAGAGAGAAAAAAAGGAGCCTGGCGCGATTGCCAGACTCCTGTGAGGTTGCTTGTGCGGGTTCGTTTAGAATGGAATATCGTCTTCGGGCGCGCCGGAGAAGCCGCCGTCGCCAGTTTCGGCGTGAGCAGTTGCTTCACCACCTTTTGCGGACATGAAGCGCACGGTCTGTGCGACCAGGCCAAAGCCAGTGTGGGTGACCCCATCCTGGCCATCCCAGGTCTTGGGACCGCCGGTCTTCGGGTCATATTCCAGTCGGCCTTCGACGAGCACTTTCGCGCCCTTGCGCAGATACTCATTGCAGATTTCAGCCTGCTTATTCCAGGTGGAGACCTTGAACCAGACCACGTCCTTGACGGGCTGGCCGTTGGCGCCGGTGTATTGGCGGTTGACGGCGACCGAGAAATCGGTCACCGGTTTTCCCGAAGGGGTGTAACGCATTTCGGGGTCGCGGCCCAAGTTGCCGACGATAACGAGGTTGGACATGTAGGACGACATCAGATTTTCTCCTGTGTGAAAGATTTTGGACCACGACGGCAACGACGGGTGACGTTTGTTGCCGTCGTGGTGAATGGGTTAGTTTTTGGGTTGGTTGAAATTGACCAGGTGGCGGTTGGCGCTGACCCAGGTCTTGAGCGATTCTTTGCTGGCAGGTTTGGCGCCGCTGTTCTTGACGAAGGCATCATATGCAGCCTGCTCATTGGCATCGCCGTTGACCAGGGCCCCATCCTGATAGGCACGCGAAAGCGCGCCGGTGGCAGGCTTGGGCGCCGCAGGTTGGGCCGCATCATAGCGAACCAGAATGCGCTTGTGCGGCTCGATCACGCCGCTGGCCTTACCGCCTTCGGCGCTCCACTGCTGCCATTTGGGGTTGGTAGCCCAGACAATGTGGATCGGGCGCGGAAGCTGGACGATGTATTTGCCTGCTTCCTTGTGATCCTTGTCGATGTCGCGTTCGCCCGGCCAGAGCGGGATGGATCCCAGCCGGATGCCGGTGGCGTTCTCGAAAGTCTGCACTTCTTCCTCGTGGTTGAGATAGGCGTGCAGGAATTTCTTGAGCGTCCTGGGATGAGCCAGGTAGAAAGCCACGATCGGGGTGCCGTCCTTGCTCTCGCGGCGCGAGACGGAGACGACCTCCTGCTTCTGTTCGCCTTCTTCCAGGCCGGGCGCATCCACCAGCCAGCCTGCGTCCAGCAGGGCGTTGACGGATGTCAGGGCGCACTGAGCCGCATCCGTGCTGACCGGATTGTCCAGCGGGATGGGGATCGTGACCTGCACGCCGGCGGGATGGTACAGCCGGGTCCAGCCGGTGATGGGGTTGTTGGGGTGTTCCATTGCTTGTTTGCCTCCTGGTATTTGTGGAAAGAGAATGTGAATGGCTTCGATGTGCTTGCAGCGAATGCCAAGTTTGGATGTGTTCTGGAAGTCCATGCACTCGCAGGTGTTGTGGGTAACGCGATAGGGGACTTTATCTCCGTTGACCACGCTCCACGCGCCCGGTTCGAGCGGCGTGACCTTATACTCGCCCGCCGCGAGGGCGGTGATAGCGCGCTCTGTGCGTTCGGATTGCAGGTGTGGATCGGGAATTGCCATGTAGCCTCCTGGTGTGGGGAAATCGACGTTTGAAATAGAGCCAACGTTACAGAAAAAACCACCCGGACGAATCAGGGCAGCAAATTGACCCTGACTACGCTTGTAATCAGGGCGGATTTGCAGTCCTAAAAGACTGCTTGTGCCGGAAGAACGTTCCGGTGCTTGTGTTGGATATGAGCCTTGCCCACCGGAAATCCGGCGGATGGGGACTGTTTGGTAAGGTGCAAAATTAAAAAAAACGAGTCGCAAAAGGAACCATCGAATAGATGGTCATTCTCCTTGTGCATCTCGTTGTTTTTTGCGGTACGGCTGGGTGTTTATCTTGTGTGCTGGCTTATCGGGGCGCTAGCGTGGCTTCCTGGCTCCGGATGAATCATCCAAAACGATGACCCGCGCGGCGACGATCTCGACGATGTTGCGGTCGATCTGGAGCTTGTCCGGGTTTTCGATGGTCGGCATTTCCCCACCGCCCTTGCGAGCCTTCTCCAGGAAATCCGCCATCGACTCCTTGAAATCGCGGCTCTGAAGAAAACCATGGACACGCACACGCATCCCTTTGCGCGGGGCAAACAGCGAGGTCGCGCCGCCCGGGTAGCGCACGTTCACGTAATCCGGCTCATCGCGACCAGGCACGATATCCGGTTTGGCGGGCAGGCCCGCATCGCGATAAGATGCGATGCGAAAGAACAGATCCTTGTCATAGGTCCAGGACTCGCGGGCGACGAGTCCTTCGATTTGTACTTCGTTCAGCATGGTGAGGCTCCTTGAGCGATTAATAGAAAAACGGCCAGAACAAGCTCCGACTAAGGGAATGTTCTGACCGACGTTAAAATAGGAAGTTGTGGAATATTCAGTTGTTGGCGGGGATTATACAGAAAATTGGAGAATTTGGGAAGCAAAATCCGAAAGTTCGGCGCCTTGCACCGAGCGCAGTGATTACCTAAATCAGATTGCCCAAGGACTTCAGCCATTATTTGATCCCAACAATATAGCGCATGCCAGCAGCATATGAACTTTCATAAATTGCCCATTAAAATAGTGATATTATGCACTTTGGGAAACCCGAGATTTTGCTATACTGAAGATATGCCTCTTATTGGGGACAGGATTCAATGCAAACAGTTGACAACCATACCACTCTGATCGCCACCCTGGGGAGCAAACCCCAAATCATCAGCCTGACCCTGGACTGTTTGCAGCAGACCGGGCAACTGCCTGCTGCCGTGGTAGTGGTGCATACCCGTCATGAGCGTACGGAAACGGCCCAGGCTCTTCAAGCTCTCTACGTAGACATGGAACGGATGCGCCCATCCATACAGTTACAACAACTCGAACTCAGCGATGGAGGCGCACCGCTCAAGGATGTGACCGCGCCAGATGAGGTGCAGGCGGCTTTTCGGGCGTTGTTCGCCGAAGTACGCCGAATCAAGCTGGCCGGCGGAAGCGTGCATATGCAAATTGCCGGGGGCCGGCGCACGCTGACAGTCTTTGGCATGGCGGTGGCACAGATGCTCTTTGATGATCAGGATCATCTCTGGCACCTGTCTTCAGACCCTGCTTTGGAGCTTTCAGGGCGCTTGCACGCTGAAAACGATGAGTGGGCGCGGCTAATCCCTATCCCCGTTATTCCCTGGGGGCGTCTTTCACCAGTTTTCGATGCCTTGCGCGAAGTAGAAGACCCCTTCGATGCCGCCCAAAGACTGGGCGAACTGCGTCTACGGGACCACTGGGATATGGCGCGCATTTTTTTGCTCACGAAGACCAGCCCGGCCGAAAATTCGGTGATTGAGCTGCTCGTACGCGATGGTCTCAGCCAGTCCGAGATCGCTGCCCGGCTCTCGCTCTCGCCGCGCACGGTGGAGCAGCACCTGCGCTCAGCTTACCGCAAAGCCGCTGACCATTGGCAATTGGCCGATATCAACCAGGCCCAGCTTGTGCGCCTGCTGGGGCCTTTCTATCGTTTTTAGAACCAGCCAATAATTACGGGTTTTCCCGCAAGACACCCCGCGCCAGCCCCAGTATACTCTGAGTGCAATTCCCAGAGGGGCAGCTAACGGGGAAAGGGAATTGCCCACTCACGCATTTACTTGTGCTTTTGCAGTTGATCGAAAACAGGAGGTTGTATGGAAGAAATCGTATTGATGGCCGCCCTCGCCGGTCTACTCCACGACATTGGTAAGTTCGCCCAGAGGGCCGGCGAAAAGCCTGGCCCAGAATTCAGCAAGGAAGACGCCGGGGCTCATGGCTACCATGCGCTGCTTAGCCAGGAATTTTTGGCCAAGCACGTGCCAGCCCATTTAAAAAAGGGCTTGAGCGGGGTACTTTATCACCATCGACTCGATTTACATGAGATGGAGATCGAAGCCATCCGCAAGGCCGATCACCTGGCAGCCGGAGAGCGGCGCACTGGAAGTGAAGAACACGCCGATCCAAAAGATGCGCGGCTTATTCCAATTCTCTCGAGCGTCTCGCTGTTCGAAACCGCTCCAGGCGGCTGGAAGCATAACCTGGCGGCCCTGAATGTCAGCGATGGTTCTGTGTACCCACAACCCAGTGGAAAGCAGAAAGGGAATTACCCGGATTTGTGGAAAACCATGCTTGCAGACCTGGATATCTGGAAGAAGGCTATGGGCAAAAAATGGGATACGCAAAGCGGTGAAGATTATCTGATCACACTTTCCGCCATATTCTATAAATATCTATGGTGTGTGCCCTCGGCTACGCCCTGGCAGGACAGCGAGAAAGAAAAACCTTATCGCGCCTGGCCAGATGTTTCCTTGTATGACCACTGCCGACTCACCTCGGCTATTGCGGCTTGCTTCGCTTATGATGGAAAAACGCCAGATGAAAAGGATGCTTTGCCAGTTGCGCTGTTGGTACGAGGCGATTTCTCCGGCATTCAGAATTTCATTTACCGTATTTCACGTCCAGAGTCGGAAACTGAGCATATCGCCAAAAGACTGCGCGGCCGATCATTCTATGTGCAGTTGCTGACCGAAGTTGTGGTGGATTGGATTTTACGCGAAGTGGGTTTACCATCCACTTGTGCAATCTTTATCGGCGGTGGACGCTTTGATCTCCTTTTGCCTCTTTTGTCAAAAGACAAACTAAGCGGGCTGAGTGAAAAATTGGAAGGCTGGCTTTTGAAACAGTTCAGGGGTGAGATTGGGGTTCTGATCGCTTCAGAACCTGCCGCGCCCGCAGATTTCAACGATATGCGCCATTTGTCCAGGGCATTGGACGAACAGCTGGAAGCCCTCAAACACCGTAAATGGCAAAGTCAGATGTCTCAACCAGATTTCTTTGAACCTTCGGGAGAGCAATGGCATGTTTGCAAGATCTGCCAGTTGACGCCGATGGATGAAAGCGGTATCTGCCGTGAGTGTTCACAGCACGAAGACATCGGTAGAAATCTGCCGCATGCGCGCTTCCTGGCATTTTGCTACGATGGTGTGCCGATCTGTGACCCAGAAAAAGTGGTCAAATTTCCGGATGATCCCTTTGGCATGCAGGTCGTGCTGATAGGCGAGGCTGATGAACTGAAGAAACTGCTTGCATCAAAATGCAGAATCGTTTTGTATGCGATAAATGACACGAATGTATTTATTCAGCCTGGCGTAGCCTGTTCCTTCCGGTTCTTGGCAAATACCGCGCCCAAAGCCCTGAAGAGACTTAATATCGGACAGGAGCAAGCACTTGAGGCAGGTGACGTCCTGCACTTTGAAGCCATCGCCGCACTGAGCAAAGGTGTAAAACGGATCGGTGTTCTCAGGGCTGATGTAGACCGGCTTGGCCTGGTGATGAGCGAAGGGTTGGTTGATTCAGAAAACCCACAGCCTCTGGTCAAAACGATGCGCCCGACCTTATCAAGGGTCGCTTCGCTAAGCCGCATGCTTGATGTATTCTTTGCTGGTATGCTGAACCAGGTCTGCCAGGACGTCTCGGATGAATGGAAACAAAGCACCAAGAATAAACATGCTGAAGAGACAGATGGTTTGTTCTACGTGATGTATTCTGGAGGAGATGACCTTTTCATTGTAGGACCCTGGGATCAAACCTTGAAACTGGCACAGCGCATCCAACAAACGTTTCACCTTTTTTCTGCACAGAACCCCGGTATGACCATCTCGGCCGGGTATGTGCAGGTGAAGCCGCGTTACCCGGTGCAAAAATTTGCCGGGCTAGCCGATGAGGCTGAAAAACTGGCAAAAAAGGAACGCAACCAGTTGGCGGCCTTTGGCGAAACCATGAGCTGGACAGATTTTGATTGGCTGCAGAACCAGGCCGGGCGCTGGATTGAATCCATCGAAGCAAATGAGTTGTCCAGCGGTCTGATCTATGACCTGGGTGGTCTATTTCGCCAGCACAAAGACCGCAACGGCAAACTGCGCCCAACCTGGTCGCCACAACTTTATTACACCCTGGCGAGACGCTTAAAACCTGAGCTTCGCCGGGAATTTGAAGAAGATATTTTCAAGGTGATTGCAAGCGGCAAAACGCTTGTGCCCGTTTCGATTGCCAGTTTATCCATTCGTGAAAGGAGCGAATAATATGCCTACACTAGCAGCAAATATGCAGGATGTTCAGAAATTCATCCGGGCTTTGCCTTCCATGTCAGCAGTAAAACCGGAGGATTATGCAGAGAAAGATGGTTGGGCACATGTAGTTGCCAGAACCAGCGATATCAAACCAACTCAACTTCGGAAAGTCTTTCACTATATCAAGGATCTGAAACGGGAATTTCAGAGGAACGACGAAAGTTTTGACCGCTCAAAGGTGGCTTTGTTGATGCCTTCCCTGGCATACGCACAGGGACGCGGACATTTGCCACGAGAATTTTTTGAATTATTGATCCTTTGCTTTGGGCAGGAGAAGTGCAAGACAGCATTGGATTTTGAGAGCGCAGCAAACTTCCTTGAAGCCATCATGGCTTATCACAAATACAAACAGCACTAGCAGACTTCCGAGTGGAGAAAAATATGATGTCAACAAAATTCTTGGGTAAATATTTGGTCAGTGGACATATTGGCTGTCTGACGGGTCTGCATATTGGCGGATCAACCACGGGTATGGAAATTGGCGGTGTTGATAACCCGGTTGTCAAGGACCCGGTCACAGATGAACCTTTCATCCCAGGATCATCACTGCGTGGAAAAATGCGTTCACTGACAGAATGGCACCTGGGCATGATTGGGGTACACGGCAAACATAAAGGCTACCAGGCCTATGCTTGCGAAGAACTGCGCCAGCCATGCCCCGCAAAAACATCGCCTGATTATGAAAAGTGGCAAAATGCTCTGACCGTTGCGCGTTTATATGGAGCAGCCAGCGACGATACTACCGTGCGCACCACAGCCGGCCCATCCAGACTGATCGTGCGGGATGTATTTTTAACAGAGGCTTCCAAGAAAGATCTTCAGAAAGTGCTAGGCCAAGGAACTTTCACGGAAGTAAAAACGGAAAATTCTCTGGACCGGGTGACCTCAGAAGCCAACCCTCGCCCGCTTGAGCGCGTTCCGGCAAAAAGCGAATTCGAATTTAAATTAATTCTGGATGCCTATGAAGTGGAAGATGTGCACCTCATCAAGCATTTGCTGACCGCGCTTTCGATGCTGGAACACAGCTCGCTGGGCGGGGGCGGTTCGCGTGGCAGCGGACAGGTGACGTTCAAAGATATTGAAATTACATGGCGCTCGGCGCAGGATTATGCCACCGGCAATCCCGGCTCAGCAGTCAAGCTGCCCGGAAATAACATAGAGAGCATTCTTAAAGACTTTACAACCATCGACTGGTCTGCCTAGGAGGGCGTATGAAGACTTACGCCGTGTATTTCAAACCGTGCGGCGCGCTGGCAACCTGGCCGCTGGCCTCAGATACGCTATTTGGGGCAGTCTGCTGGGGTATTCGCGTGCTCGGTTTGATGGATGACAGCCAGCTTACCGGCTGGCTGGATGAGCAGAAAGCCGCTCCGGTTTTTGCCTTCAGCCACGCTTTTCCGTACTGGGGAGAAAGCCAGGCCCGTTCGCGCCTGTACCCGCGCCCGGCCACTTTTCAGCCAGCATTTACGGACTTCGATACCTTGGCCGCGGAATGGCAGAAACTGAATAAAGGTAAAACCTTAAAATCTGCCAAAGCGGACGCGGCAGTGGCAGGCAAGGAGCTAAAGCGCCTGGAGTATGTCAGTGAGGCCGTATTGGAACAGATCGCCGCTGGAAAGATTAAACCTGTGGATGCTCTGCGCGCGGTTCTCATGAACAGCGGGCCGGTTCTCTCCAAGGCAGGCGCGTTGTGGCTGGCTCCAGAAGCCAGGGCCGTGCCTGCCAAACTATTTGAGCGCGAAGCCATGCAGCACAACCATATCGACCGCATGGCCGGGGCGACTGTTGAAGGTATGTTGTTTTATCGTGAAGAAACCTTCTTTGCACCTGGGGCTGGCCTGTGGGCCATGCTGCGTGCGGAGGCCGGGGACTTTTCCAAATTTATTCAGCCTGCCCTGAATTACCTGGCAGATACTGGTTTTGGCGCTGACCGGACCTCCGGCAAAGGCCAGTTTGAGATCAGGGTCACGCCGGAATTTGTTACTCCAAAAGCCGCTGCGCCAAAAGCCGTCATGTCGCTTTCCCACTACCTGCCAGGTGCAGATGAAATTGATCTGCAAAGCGAGGCGCTGGCCTATACACTCAAGACCCTGCGACCCATGCGGGAACAAAAATTTTCGCGCCTGGTGACAGGCCAGAAATCCGCGCCAGTCTACAAGCAGGCCATCCGTGTCTTTGAACCAGGCTCCGTCCTGACGCTCAAAAATAAAAAAGAAATCTATGGCCGCCTGGCGCGCCTGACACCCATGGATCAGGAAGCGGTTTTCCAAAGCGGCGCAGCACTCATGGTGTATTTGTAGGCAAGGAGCGCGATATGACCGATTCTTTTTTGAAAGCCTATACTTTGGCGATCCAAACGCTCAGTCCTGTGCATATTGGATCGGGTGTTAAACTGGGGAAGAGTGATTTTCTCCTGCGACAGGGGCGCGCCCATGTCATTGATGAAAATAAACTGATGAACTGGATCATCGCTCAGCCCAATGCCGAACAGCTGTCCCTGGCGTTGATGGATGATTTGCGCAGACCAGATGGCGGCATTGAAAAATTCCTAAAAGAGCGCTTCCACGGGGACCTGACGGATGTGACCGCCTACAGTCTACCTTATCAGGGAACGCCAAAAGACGTGTCCGCTTTTATTAAGCTGGTCGATAGCCATGCTTACATTCCCGGATCTTCCATCAAGGGCGTGCTGCGCAGCGGACTGCTGCGAGGCATGATGCTGGGTGACAAAGGATTGCGCGATAAGGCAATCCGTGCGATCAGCCAGGGCGCATCGATGCGTAACAAGCCGAGAACGAACAGCGACCAGATCCAGGCCAATGCCTTTGTCCATGAAGATGTCAGGCAGAGTCAGTGGTCAAACTTTGATCTCAACCGCGCCCTGATCATCCGCGATTCTGAAGAACTCCCGGTGGGCAGCCTGGAGTTGTTGGCTGTAAAAACCCTGTCAGTCCAGTCCAATCAGAGCCTGAAAGCCAAACCTTATGATATCTTTGTGGAGGCTTGGCCTGCCGGGTACCGGGCACAACTTGCTGTCAGTTGGCAAACCAATCTATTCAGTCAGGGTGCCCGATCACTGGGTTTAAAAAACATCGAGGATCTAATGGTTTTCCTGCCGGACTATTGCCGGCGGGTATCGCAAGATCTGCTGACCCAGGAAATAAGCTTTTACAAACGTCATGCCAGAAGCGACCTGGCGGAATGGTTCCAGAAACGCCTGGACAGCCTGGCGGAATTTGAAGATAGCGTTTTTATCCTGCCAATGGGCTGGAGCAGCGGCTATGATGCCAAAACCATCACCGACTTGTTGGGTGAAGAAACCTTCGATAAGGTTGTCGAAACCTATAAAAACACATCGGGACTGGGTAAACCTGGGAGAGATAAAAATGCGGAGTGGTTGGGCGTTGAAGATTCGCCAAAATCCCGCAAGATCATTGAACGATCCACTGGCGCGGAACCAATGGGCTGGGTTGCCTGTTGGTTTGTGGCGGAGGGCAGAGAAAATTGGCTCGAAGAACGAAGTGCAGCGCTGAGCGCGCTGCGCCCGGCGGCACTTGTCATCCCAACACCGTCAATCGGCAGCGTTGAACTACCCGGCTCGAAGACGGTTGTCGATGCCCCGCAGACCCCCATTGTAGAAAGGAAGATCATTGAGAACTTTAATGCTATTCCCAGGCTTGGCGATTGTTTTATGGGTGAAGTATTTGATACCCCTGCCGGTGAGATATTAATGATAATTCCGGGTATGGATGATCTGGATGCTTATGCAGTGCTTAAGCCGGGCAGTTATCCCAAGCTGATGCAGTCTTTTAAGCTGATCAAGTGCGAAGTAATTGGGTTCGAACCTGATACCCACCAAAAGAATTGCAAGCGCGTCCTGTGTAAAGCCCTCTAGATTTTATATTCCAGGTCAAAGTGTTTGACCCGGAATGTAATACAAGGAAAACTGTTAAGGTTTTCAGAAAGTAAAAGAGCTAATAAATGTCTCGATCACCATATTTTGTGCTTTCTACGTCTGAAAGCACCTTTTGGCTGGATTTTGTTGGAAATGGAAAAGACAAGGTAAGCGATGCGTAAAATCATAACATTTCTAGGCACCAAACCTATGGATACTATTTATGAGTGGCAGGGAAAGACCTACCCTGGCAGGGTCTTTGCCGAGGCTTTAAGAGGCTTTGTCAATTTCGACAAAATGCTGGTCTTGACGACCTCGGAAGCCGAACAAAAAACGTGGCCGGTGCTGGCAGCTTTGAACGATGACCGCATCGAACGGGTACAAATCCCGGATGGAGTTGACCAGGATGGCATGTGGGGTATCTTCCAGGCCGTGATTGCGCAGGTCAACGAAGGTGAGACCGTTATCTTCGATATTACGCACGGTTTTCGTTCCCTGCCTTTTCTGGCTTTTCTTTTTGCGGCCTATCTGAAAACAGCCAAAAAGGTGAAGATCGAAGCTATTTACTACGGCGCTTACGATTTAGCTATGCAAAATAATGGTAAAGCCCCGGTGATTGACCTTTCACAGTTTATTGATATGCTGGATTGGATCAGCGCCACCGATCAGTTTGTGCAAACAGGCAACGCGCAGCAATTAGCCGGGTTGTTAAATCCCAATAAGCTGCCAGATGGAATCTTGTTTACCGCCTCCAACACCCTCTTGACAATCTCGCAGGCGGCTATATTATGCCAACCTTTTACCCTGATGCACGAGGTAACAAAACTGGAACCTGCCCTGCAAAATGCCGAAGCCGAATTAGAGCTGAACGCCAGGCCGTTCAGGGTCTTGCGGGAGCAAATCGTAAGCGCCTTTGCCCAATTCCAGGATGATGGCAAGGATGTTTCCCGGCAGTTGAGCACCGAATATCAACTTGTAGAATGGTATTATCAAAAAGGGCAATTGATCCAGGCCGTTACCCTGGCCAGGGAATGGTTGATCGATGCCGTTACTTACAAACTTGGGCAGCCTCTGGATTATTCTATTGATAAACGCAGGCCTTTTGAAGAAGCTATTTCTGGCGTAGCCCTGGTTGGCAAACAGCATCCACAGAAACCCGAGTCTATATTCACCGAAAACGATCTTAACTTCTTCGGTCATGAGATTTTTAGCTGGGCCACTGCGGATGAACTAAAACAACTATGGACAGATTTGAAAAATGTGCGCAATCCGCTTGACCATGCTGAACACCAACGCAAAGAAGAGAGAAAGAAAAGCCTGGACGAATTGAAAAAGTTACAGGATAAAATGGACCAAAAAGTAATGCCTGTCCTGCGCAATTTCGCGCTTAAATGGGACTTATCCTGGTCAATCAATCCCCCAATTCCTGAAACCAACAATAAAGAATGATCATCCTCAACTTCTCTCATCCGCTCACCCCCGAGCATCTAGCCGCCATTGAGACGCTTACCCGCAACACCGTCGTCCAGGTGGTGGATTTGTCGGTCCACTTCGATCAAGCGCAGCCCTTTCTGCCTCAGCTGCAGGCCCTGATCTCAAAGGTGGCGCTCAGCCCGCAGGAATGGCAGACCGCCGCCATCCTGATCAACCTGCCATCCTACAATTACATCTCTGCCCTGGCGCTGGCCGAACTGCACGGGCGCATGGGTTACTTCGCGCCTATCATCCGGATGAAACCGGTTGAAGATGCCCTGCCGCCGCGCTTTGAAGTCGCCGAAGTCATTAACTTGCAGGCCATTCGCGATTCGGCCCGCAAGGAAAGATTCTAAATGGATATGATCTCGCTGGTCATTAGCCTGCGTCCCACCAATCTGCCGCGAACCGAAGCGCCCCCGCTAAACTGGTGGGGGCGGGCGGCACACGCCTTGCTGCTCAACACCGTTAGGCAGGTGGATGAAAACCTGGCCGCCGAACTGCATGCTTTGCCGGCCTCCAACCCTGATTCGGACGAGCCACCCGCCAGCGCCAACCAGGTGCGGCCTTTTACGACATCGACCCTGATGGGGCACTTCGTAAAAGGCGCGCTCGATGCCCAGGCCGTTTATACCCTGCGGCTGACCGCTTTCCGGGCCGACCTGGCCCAGATCCTGACCAACGCCTGCGCAAGCGGCAGCCTGGCAGCCGGGCGTATCATCGAGCTGGATTACCAGGCTTTCGAAATCTTGAATGAGCAGCCCTCCAGCGCGGCAGGCGAGCCAGTCTCTCCGTGGGCAGGCGCAGCCAGCTACCAGGAACTGAGCGCCCCTTACCTGCTGGCGAAAGTTGCTGCACCGCGCCGAATCAGCCTGCAGCTCACCAGCCCGACTACTTTCAAAAGCGCCGGCCGGCATATGCCGCTGCCTTTGCCGGGGCTGGTCTTTGGCAGTCTGCTCGAACGCTGGAATGCTTTTGCGCCGATCAACTTCCCGTTGGAGGTCAAACGCTACGCCGAGGAATGCCTGGCGATTAGCAAATATGATCTGCAAACCCGGCCTGTACCCCAGAAAAGCCGTGGGCTGCGTGTAGGCGCAGTGGGCAGTGTGACCTATACCACGCTTAACTATGACCGCTACTGGATGAGCCTGATCACGGTACTGGCTGGGTTCAGCCTGTACTCAGGGCTGGGCGCGGGCACAACCCAGGGCCTGGGGCAGTGCCGCATGCTCGCAGAACCTGCTGCCCGTCCGTCTGAATAGATCAGCAAGTATCATCCGAACCTTAAAAATTGAAAAGAAAATCTGGTTAATCTATGCCGCCGCTCTATCTTGTCCAACAAAACACCAAAATTCGTATTCGCAACCGGCGGGTGCAGGTGGAAGATGAAACCTGCGAACCACCCCGGGTGCTGGTCAGCCTGCCGCTCTCGCAAGTGGATCAAATTGTCATCTTTGGAAATGTTGGTCTTACCACCCCGGCTGTGGATGCCTTCCTGGAACAAAACAGCGAAGTGATCTTTCTCAGTCAACGCGGCGAGTACCGCGGCAGGCTGGTGGGCAGTGTCACTCCACACGTGCCGCTGAGGCGGGCGCAGTACGCTCGCACCGGCGAACCAGAATTTGTGCTGGAGATGGCTAAATGTTTTGTGGCTGGCAAGCTCTCTCACCAGCGCGCCCTGCTGCAGCGACATAATCGTGAAAAACATGACCCAGAAATTGAAGCAGTGGTGGAACAGATGCACAGCGCCATTGAAAATCTTCCGCGCAAAACCGCGCTCTCAGCTTTGATGGGTGTGGAGGGGTCGGCCTCGGCGGCTTACTTCCGGGGTCTGCGCCGTCTATTTGATCCCAAATGGAAATTTGAAGACCGCAACCGCCGCCCCCCGCGTGACCCGGTTAACGTGCTGCTCTCTTTTGGCTATACTTTACTGGCCGAGGCGGCGGCCAGCGCCATCCAGACTGTTGGGTTGGACCCTTACGCCGGGTTCCTGCATGAATTGGCTTATAACCGCCCGGCTCTGGGGCTCGATCTGCTTGAAGAGTTCCGCCCGGTGGTGGATGGGGTGACACTCTGGTGTCTCAACAGCGGGCAAATTGGCCTGCAAGATTTTACGCCGGGTACCGCGCAGCGCCCAATCGTGCTTGCTCCCGAGGGTCAACGTCGTTTTTTGGCGGCTTATGAACAGCGCATGGAAACTAAATTTACGCATCCATTACGCCAGATGCAGTTTCCTATGCGCCAATGTCTGATTGAGCAGGCGCGTCAACTGGCAGCCTGTATTATCAGTGCTTCACCTGATTATAAGAGTATGGGTTTCCGCTAGAAGTGCCTGTTCAAAAAGCTGGCCACAAAAAAGATCATGGAACGTAGCTTTTACCTGCTTACTTATGATATTGCCAACCCCAAGCGCCTGGGCAAAGTGGCCAGAGCCATGGAGGCTGTTGGTGAGCGTGTGCAGGATTCGGTTTTTGAAGCCTGGTTGAGTGCCGCAGAGGTTGAAAAAATGCTCAAAAAGATCCGCAAGATAATCAACGAAAAGGAAGATTCGCTCAGAATTTATAGTCTGTGTTCGCCCTGTCGGGAGAAAGTGCGCTGCCTGGGCCAGGGTAAAGTGACCCAGGCACCCGGGCTGGTAATTATTTGAAGCTTTGCGTACCCCCCTGCTGGCTGGAGCCTGTTTTTGCTCTTTTTGGTCAGGGGGTGCGCGCGTTTTGAGAAGTGGGAGAGATTCGATGAAAAACATAATTTTAGAGCCTGTTTTTGCTCAAAAAAAGGATCAAGTTCTCAAATTCATGCTAAAATTAGGCCCCGGTGGGGCAAAAAATTGCAAGCAAAACCGCGGTTAAAAACCATAAATGCCCGCGAGGGCATTAAGACGCAAGCTCGAAATCATAGTCGTCGTCTGGCGCGCTAGTGTTAAAAACCATAAATGCCCGCGAGGGCATTAAGACACACTATCCGGAAAACTCGCAGCCATATCGCACGCTCCGTTAAAAACCATAAATGCCCGCGAGGGCATTAAGACCGCTTTGCCAGTCTTGTTACCGATCCGGACTGCTTTGTTAAAAACCATAAATGCCCGCGAAGGCATTAAGACGTAATAACTGTCAATGGTGTAATAGGGGAGTTTTGATACGTTAAAAACCATAAATGCCCGCGAGGGCATTAAGACGATCTGATATCCGCCTGACGTTTGACTCCT
>Ga0105047_10000634_pt1 | contig 60664 bp, 52 predicted proteins | sample MAT04_FD_78384 | JGI IMG/M metagenome (GOLD analysis project Ga0105047, IMG submission 78384) | Freshwater microbial communities from Lake Fryxell liftoff mats and glacier meltwater in Antarctica - MAT-04 (megahit assembly) | ecosystem: Environmental > Aquatic > Freshwater > Ice > Liftoff... | reverse complement strand
TGCAGCTACTTTTGCAGCTTTCGGGGCAGCAGGTTTAACTGATTTTGGTGCAGCTACTTTTACAGCTTTCGGGGCAGCGGTTTTTGTTGCTTTCGATTTTACCACTTTAGCAGTTTTAGGAGCTGTACTTTTTGAAATTTTTGCTGCCGGCTGTTTTGCCACAGCATCCAAAACCAAAACACTGTTGCTTATACCAGAAAACGGCGTGATGACATAACTATCAGCACTAAAGTCATTTTCCCATTTAGTACCATCAAGCAAGTATTTAAATTCGTAAGACTGGCCTGCGTTTAATTCTATACTTGTACTAAAGTCTTCTTTTCCTTTTTTCATCTTAGGAGCAACTTTATTGTCCCAGTTATTAAAATCTCCTAATACCTGAATAGTTTTAACGCCTTCAGCAGCGTTAAGCGCAAAAGAAAACGTTACTTTACAAGTTCCTTTAGAAGGTTGATAATTTTTAATAATGCCCATGTTAACAAATTTTTGATATGTAATAATGATAATTTATTCTAACTTAAACTATTGTGATTCAAACTCACGCCGCAAAGATACGAAATATTAGTGATGTGATTTTCTATTTATCAACCTTTAACATAAATTAACAGAAACATTGGCTAGATTAACAAAATTATATTTGCTAATATTTCATTGCAATCTATTAAAATGTATCTTGATATAATTTTCGATCGCCTTGCTAAAATATTTATGCTCGAGTTTTAACACTTCAGCAGCAATTTCTGTGGCATTCATTTCCTGATGCAGTTTACATACTTCTTGGAAAATAATAGCGCCTTCATCATATTTTTCATTTACAAGATGAACTGTCATACCTGAAATAGTAGACCGATCAGCCTTAACTGCTTCATGTACATGATGACCATACATTCCCTTTCCACCATACTTAGGAAGCAAAGAAGGATGAATATTAATAATTCTACTGGCATAGGCAGAGATAAGATATGCTGGTATCAACCAAAGAAACCCAGCCAAAACCAACAGGTCAATTTTATTACTTTTTAGCAATGACAATAAGCGATCGCTTTCATATATGTCCTTCTTTATAATAACATAGCTTGGCACTTTATAACGATCCGCTATGTCCAATACACCTGCATTTTTATTATTTGAAACCACCAAACATATTTTTATGTCGGCGTGATGTTCAAAATATTGTATAATTTTTTCAGCATTACTGCCACCACCTGAAGCAAAAATAGCAATTCTGACCACTGGTGCAAATTTCAGATGATAAATTAATTAAGGACACTGTATTTTTCAGTTTTACTGGCATCCATACCCACCATGATCCCTTTCACTTTTATTTTTTGTCCTTTGTCCCCCATTTTGAAAATTTCAACTACTTCATCCTTTTTTGCATCTCCAAACATTTGAATAAGATAAGTATTGGGGTATTCAAGATTTGCCTGTCCAATGGAAGTAAGGGCACTCAGCATGACTGCCCTGCTTTTATCAGGCTCGTCATACATTTTATCCAAACTCAATCTGTGATACTCATAAAATGCCTGTCGAAATTGTCTCATTCTGGGATTTAAAATATTTTCAACCAGCCAATATCTGTTTCTTCTGCTTCCTCCATCATTTTTCCAACCATCATCCCGCACATAATTTGATGGCAGTGAGGTAATTATTTCCTGTGCCTTCTGATACTGAGGTTCTCCGCCATTCAGACTGAAAGAATCATAGTCTATACCCATGGTATAATACACATAAAAGCTAAGTATAGAGGATAGATTGTCATAAAAAGTATTGGTCGTTTTCAGTAAAGGCTGAAGACCGTTGAAGGTAAAAGAGACGTTTTTGTCTATGAGATTGATCAAAGGAGCTGAGTAGACTGAATTGTACACCGGACGTTCTGTTTGTAATACCAATTCAGCTCTAAACACATTGGATTGTACTTCTTCCGTTATGGTTAATTGCAGAGATCCTCTGATTTTTTCATGCAGTTGATATTCGTCTTCTGTCCATTTAGTAGTATTGAGAAATTCGGAAATATTTATTTCAAGATCTTTAAATAGAGTAGCATCATTGGTCAGCGAATTGATAGACCCCTGCGTCACCACGGAAACTTTTATATTTAACTCCTGAGCAAATAATTGAATAAAACCTGTGCCTAGTAAAAAAGTCAACAAAAAAATATTTTTCATTCTACAAATTATTGCTGTGAACTGATGATGTAATTTATAATATCCGATGCCACTTCTTTTTTGCTTTTCAAAGGAAAACTAATCTGATTTCCTGTTTTGTCCAGAATAGTTATCTTATTTGTGTCATGCTGAAAACCGGCACCAGAATCTTTTAATGAATTAAGAACGATAAAATCAAGATTTTTCTTGTGCAATTTTTGTTTTGCATGATTAATTTCATCATTTGTCTCTAAAGCGAAACCCACTAAAATCTGATTTGTTCTTTTTTTATTTCCCAGAGTTGCAGCAATATCAACAGTCTTTTCCAATTCAAGCTGCATGTGGTTTCCACTTTTTTTGATCTTTTCATTGGCAACAAATACAGGTTTGAAGTCAGCCACAGCAGCGGAAAGGATAATAATATCCGCACTTTCAAAAGCAGTTTTAGCCGCTTCATACATTTCTGCCGCTGACTGCACGCTTATGAGGGTGAGTTGGTCAGATTCCAGATGTAAGTTTACAGGTCCTGTAATCATAGTCACGGTTGCTCCTCTTTCCAGACATTCGCCTGCTATTGCAAAACCCATCTTTCCACTACTTCTATTACCTATGAATCGCACAGGATCAATAGATTCGTAAGTGGGTCCGGTAGTAATTAATATTTTTTTACCGTAAAGATCTGCCTTTCTTAAAAAATATTGTCGAACATACTGTACGATTTCTTCGGGTTCTGCCATTCTGCCCTCTCCTACCAATCCACTGGCCAAATAGCCATTGCCAACAGGAATAAGCATATTGCCATAAGTAACCAGTTTTTGTACATTGTTTACCGTAGAAGGGTGGTTCCACATGTCAAGATCCATTGCCGGAGCAAAACAAACAGGGCATTTTGAAGAAAGATAACAAGCCAATAATAAATTATCAGCGTGACCATTGGCCATTTTAGAAAGTGTGGAAGCAGTACAAGGGGCAATCAGCATCAAATCAGCCCACAATCCAAGTTCTACGTGATTGTTCCAACTGTTGCCGTCAGAAATATCATACATTGCTTCATTTCCTGAAAGAGTCGACAAGGTCAGCGGGGTAATAAAATCTTTTGCAGAAGGCGTCATGACCACCTTTACATCATAACTTTCGTTGATAAGGAGTCGACAAAGAATAGCTGATTTATAGGCAGCTATACTCCCTGTGACGCCCAGAAGAATCTTTTTACGCTGAAGCATACCTTTGCAGATTAATTACTCTTCAGTGTGGGCTTTTTGTGGTCTGTATTCGAACTCAAGTTCATTGTTAAGAAATTCCTCCGTAGCAATAATGGCTGGATTAGGAAGTCTTTCATAAAATTTGCTTATTTCTATTTGCTCTTTATTTTCCAGTATTTCTTCTATAGTCTCTGATGTACTTGCAAATTCATCCAGTTTGCCATGCAGTTCATTTTTTATCTCTACAGATATCTGTTCCGCTCTTCTGGTGATGACTACAATAGACTCATAAATATTGGAAGTCTGGGCAGAAATTGACTTTATGTCTCTTGCTTTAATGTTGGGATCTAATCCCTGAACTTTAGATTTGATATCTGATGTCATACTTTAAATTTTTTAAGTTCTGATAATGTTTCTTTTTCTATACCCCTGATATCTTTACCCCACTTGGATGAAGCTTGCTTTTTATTAAACGTTTTAATATGCTCCAATGTTTCATTAAATCTGTCCGCCTTCTTTTCATAAATACTATTAGATGCCAGTATAAAACTTGACTTTATAATCAAAAAACGGATTTCCTCTACTTTTTTTGATTCAGGAAAATCTTTTAACGTATTTTGAAAAGAAGTCATTGCTGCCTGATACTGTCCTATTTTATAATACAGATTGCCTTGTTCATAAGATTTTTCTTCCAGTTTTTTTCTCATTTCATCAATGAGTTTATTGGCTGTAATGGCTCTTTCTGTCGTGGGATGTAGATTGATAAACTGTTCAAATCCCTCTATGGCCTTTTCTGTATAAGATTGATCAAGTTTAAAATTGGGCGATAATCTGAAATTTGAATATGCAGACATATATTCCGCTTCTTCTTTATTCACACTATTGGAGAAAGTCCCTGAATAATTTTTAAAATACGTAGAAGCCAAAATGAAATCACCCTGATAATAATGAGCGTAGGCATACTTAAAAAATAAATCTTCCGCTTCCTGTCTTCCACGGTAGTATTGGATTACAATATCATACAGCGCTATAGCCCTGTCATAATCTTTATCAACATAGTACTTATTAGCAGCCTTATATACCTTTTCGGGCTGATTACTCGTCCTGAGTGCTTCAAATTCTGATTTACATGACGTCAGAATGAGTATAAAACCAATCAAAATAAAATGGAAAATCTTCATAAGGGCGCAAAATTAAGTATTTTCAGGTAATATTATATGAATTGATTAAAAATAATGCCGTAAAGTGATCAAAACCATAGTAATTGGCTCGAAATCAATAATCTTCAAATGGTTAGTATTCAGAATTTCTGTCAATTAAACTAAAAAACTTCAATTACTTTTTTAAACCGATCATCTACTAAAACGACCATAATGAAGTATTGTGTACTGAAAAAAGTTAAAATATTTGTAAAATTGTATTATTTTCATTTTTGGATACATTATTTTTATTATCTTTACGTTGTATTTTGTGAATATATTTTAGTAATTTTTAAAAAAGAAACATGAAACATTTATTTTTATTATTTTCATTCATCCTTATTGCATCTTTTTCTTCTAATGCTCAAAGTTGCAATAAATCAGCTTCTGCCGGTAAAGCTTGTTGTGCTTCAAAAAAGACAGCAGCTGTAAGTACCACAGATACAGATACAAAAGTAGCCAGTGTAGTAATGGAAGCAGATGCTGTAATTGCTGCTTCAAATGGTTCGATCACTAAAAGAACTTGTGAAATGTCAGGAACAACTGCTTACTACGAAAAATCAGTTTGTGCCACTTCAGGAAAAGTAAGCTGGGATGAAGTTCAGTTTGACACTGATAAAAAAGCTTTCACAAAAGTAGCTTCTGCAAGTATGGAAAAAGATGAAGCCGGTAAAAAAGTGGAAACCAAAGCTTGCGCTGGAAAAAGTGAGGGCAAAGCTTGCTGCAAAAAAGACGGAGCTAAAGCCTGTGCTGCATCTAAGACAGGTACTAAATAAATTTATTAAGTTAAAAAGTAACAAAGGCTCTCCCGATAAGGAGGGCCTTTTTTATTCATTATACGCGAAATTAAATTTGATTTTTTACATTATGCAATTTGAATGTATCTCTACACTACTAAATCAAAACTTGATATGCAGAAACACCTGATACATGCTGAATTAAAAGAAGGTATTCCCGATTATCTTCCCGATGTCAAAAACCCAGACCAAAAATATTCACATGCCCCTAAAAGAAATTTGAAAGGCGTACTCTCCCGTGAAGAAAAAAAATTGGCTATAAAAAATGCATTGAGGTACTTTGACACTCAGTATCACCCAATACTGGCCAAGGAGTTTTATAAAGAACTCAATCAATATGGCAGAATATACATGTATCGATATTTGCCGGATTATGATATGTTTGCCCGACCAATAGATGTCTACCCGGCTAAAAGCAAACAAGCCGCTGCTATCATGCTGATGATTCAGAATAATCTTGATCCCACCGTCGCAAAATATCCGCAGGAGTTGATTACATATGGTGGCAATGGGGCTGTTTTTCAAAATTGGGCTCAGTACAGATTGACCATGAAATATTTATGTGAAATGACAGATAAACAAACGTTGGTACTTTACTCTGGTCATCCGTTAGGTCTATTTCCCTCTCATAAAAATGCCCCCCGAGTTGTCGTTACGAATGGCATGATGATACCCAGCCATTCCACAAAAGATGACTGGAACAAATACAATGCTATGGGTGTGACTTCCTATGGGCAAATGACGGCAGGTTCTTTTATGTATATCGGTCCACAGGGCATTGTTCATGGCACTACTATTACACTTTTGAATGCAGGCAGAAGATTGGGCATTGCCAAAGATGAATTGAAAGGGGTTGTTTTTGTAACTTCAGGTTTAGGTGGCATGTCCGGTGCTCAATCCATAGCAGCAGTAATCACCGGAGCGGTGGGTGTGATCGCAGAAGTCGACCTTGATGCTATACAGCAAAGGGTGACCGATGGCTACATTAGCCAAGAGAATGTCTTTACTGAACTTGATGACCTTTTTGAAAAAATTAAAACGTGCAAAAACAAGCAAACGGGAACTGCTTTGATTTACCATGGAAATATAGTAGCGTTGTGGGAAGCAGCGGTCAGTAGTGATGTAAAAATTGAATTGGGTTCTGATCAGACTTCTCTGCACAATATACATGATCTCGGATATTGCCCGGTGGGATATACCTTTCAGGAAGCAAAAAAATTGCTGAATACTGATAAGGAAAAATTCATGAAAGAAGTTAAAAAAACTTTAGTGCGACATGTAAAAGCAATAAATATACTCGCTTCCAGAGGCATGTATTTCTGGGATTATGGAAACGCATTCCTGAAAGAAGCTGGTGATGCTGGTGCTGATGTCTGGACTGATCGTAAAAAAGAAAAATACAAATATTCTTCTTATGTCGAAGATATTATGGGGCCCATGTGTTTTGATTATGGGTTTGGACCATTCAGATGGGTGTGCCTTTCCGGCAAAGCCTCGGATTTATACAAAACAGATAAGATAGCTACAAAAGTCCTCGAAAAATTATTTTCTTCTGCACCTGATGAGATAAAAGGCCAATTGCGGGACAATATCCATTGGATCAAGAATGCAAAAAGAAATTTGCCTATAGTGGGTTCTATGTCAAGGATACTTTATGCCGATGCCGAAGGGAGAATCAAAATAGCTTTGGCATTTAATAAAGCCATTAAAAATGGTCGGATTTCAGGACCGATAGTCTTAGGTCGAGATCATCATGATGTGTCCGGTACAGACTCGCCATACAGAGAAACTTCCAACATTTATGATGGCTCAAAATTTACTGCTGACATGTCAGTACATAATTTTGTTGGCGACGCTTTCAGAGGAGCTACTTGGGTATCTTTGCATAATGGTGGCGGTGTAGGTTGGGGAGAAGTGATCAATGGTGGATTCGGCATGGTCATAGATGGGAGTAAACAGGCTCAAAAAAACATCAAATCAATGCTACACTGGGATGTAAACAATGGGATAGCCAGAAGAAGTTGGGCAAGAAATAAAGAAGCCATTTTTGCTATAAAAAGAGCCATGGAAAATTCTCCCGACCTAAGGATTACATTGCCCAATATAGCGGATGACACCATTATTGATAAAATAGTAAAATAAAGTTTACACCCCATGATTGAAAAATGCCGCATACTTTATAAAGGAGATATGATCGCAGCAAGCTTTTATCTTTTTGTGGGCGTTATTTTATTATTATTTGCAGTTATACTTTATTATCATACTATATCCCAAGGTTTCAGATTTTTAAGTATTGGATTTTTTATGTTTTTTATATATTGTTTAGGCAAAGGTGCTGTTTTGTACTATATTTCATATCAGAGATATACATTTTATAAAAAAATTGATACTGTCACTCAAATCCAAATAAATGAAGAAACAAAGTACACTAAATACCGGATTCATAAAAAAAATGTCAATAGGAGAAGATACATATATACCATAGTGATAAGTTGCTTCATTGCTTTTCTGGGTATATTCAGTCATCAAAAATCGATATTAATGGGGACATCCATACCCATCGCATTGATAGCAGGAATTGAATTCAGTATTGGTCTTCTGACTGAATTCAGGTTGAGAGAATATTACAGATTGTTACTGAAAAAATAGAAGTGTAAATTGTACCTTAAGGGAAAGACATAATATAAGCATGATATTGCTCTTTGGTAAGAATGGTCTTGAGTTTATTTTGTCTGATTAAATTCAACTCGTTCATTTTTTTAAACTGATCTGCTTTGGGTAATTTGCTTCGGGTTGTTTTGTCTACACCTGTTTCATATTCAACCAATGCTTTATACAAATCGTTGTATTGTTTTTCAGATAGTTTGAGACTCTTCCTGAGTTTATCAACATTATTTTTTGCAGCTGATGCAGGTGTGGATGATGTCGTTTTTCTTTCTTCATTGATATGAGAAGGGGCAGATTGTTGGGGTACCGCACCTTTTAATTGTCCAAAAGCGTTGAATGAGACCAAGATGGTGATAATAAAAAAAATTAATTTCATGTTTCGAACAATGTATGTAAGGTATTAAACGATTATTATAAAAAAATAGTTTACATATTCTTCTTTTAATATATTAAATACCATTGATTACAAGAATTTTAAATAATGTCATTATTACATGGTAAGTCTGAAAATCGGTTTAAAAACATTTTATGATAATTGTTAGATTTTTATGATAAACGAGTACTTTTGTTTTATGATATCTATGTACACATCTTTTGAGTAAAATAATCATTATAGGACCCGCTTTCCCACTAAGAGGTGGCCTTGCCACTTTTAATGAAAGACTGGCAAGGCAGTTTATTTCAGAAGGACATGATGTAATTATATACACTTTTTCTTTGCAATATCCAAATTTTTTATTTCCCGGCAAAACACAATATTCAGAAAGTGAACCGCCTTCAGACCTCCATATCAAAGTCGAAATCAACTCTATTAATCCATTCAATTGGTGGAAATCAGGGATTAAAATAAAAAATGAAAATGCAGATATTATTTTGGTTCGCTATTGGCTTCCTTTTATCGGACCCTGTTTGGGAACTATATTAAGGATAGTGCAAAAAAATAAAAAAAGTAAAATCATCGGTTTGATTGACAACGCTTTACCTCACGAAAAAAGACCTGGTGACCGACTATTTACAAAATATTTTACGTCAAGTCTAGATGGTTTTGTTACCATGAGTTTATTTGTTAAAAAGGATTTACAGCAGTTTACCGATAAACCCATTCATCTTGTCCAACACCCATTGTATGATAATTTTGGCCTAAAACATGCTAAGTCAACGGCTAGAAAAAAATTAGGGCTTCCAGAATCCGGCTTTATTTTTTTGTTTTTTGGATTTATACGTAAATATAAAGGATTGGATCTGCTTATATCAGCCCTTGAAAACCTGGAGTCAGAAACCAAAAAAATATTTCTCCTTATAGCCGGTGAATTTTATGCAGGAGAGGATGATATCAAGGCCCAAATTAAAAATAGCAGCAAAAAAGATATCATCATTGCCCATACTTCATTTATCAATGACGACGATGTTGGTTATTATTTCAGTGCTAGCGATTGTGTTGTCCAACCGTATAGAAATGCAACTCAAAGCGGTGTTACCCCATTGGCATATCATTTCGAAATACCTATGATAGTCACCAATGTAGGAGCTCTACCTGATCTGGTACCTGATGAGTTAGGTATTGTCTGCGAACCTACACCTGAGGCGATTGCATCTGCAATGGAAAAAATGTATACCTTTGATAAAGAAAAATTTCATCTGGCTATTCAGGAAGAAAAAAAGAAATTAAGCTGGGAAAAACTGACAGAAATAATTTTTAACACCGCTAAACAAGCCACATAAATGTCTAAAATATTCAGAAGTCGTGCTCCACTCAGATTAGGTCTTGCCGGAGGTGGTACAGATGTCAGTCCTTATAGTGACATCTATGGTGGAGCCATACTGAATGCCACCATTTCTCTTTTTGCCTATGTGGATATTGAAGAAACAAAAGATGGAAAAATAACCTTTGAAGCCAAGGATTTTGAATGTGCTGAAGTATATAAAATAGGAGAAAACATTGATCACGATGGGCAGTTAAATCTCCTAAAGGGTGTTTACAACAAAGTGCAGGACGACTATCCCTTTGAAACTCAGGGACTAAAAATAACATCTTATGTACAGGCGCCACCGGGGTCTGGTCTCGGATCTTCTTCAACCTTGGTAGTTGCGCTGTTGGGAGGCTTTATTGAGATGTTAAACCTACCTATGGGTGAATATGACATAGCCCACTATGCTTTTGAGATAGAGAGAAACTACCTCAATCTTGCCGGTGGTAAACAAGACCAATATGCAGCCACTTTTGGTGGTTTTAATTATATGGAATTTTACAAAGATGACAAAACCATAGTAAATCCGCTCAGAATAAAATCTGAATATATATGTGAGCTGGAAAAAAACATAGTGCTGTTTTATACAGCAAAAAGCAGAGAATCCGCACGAATCATCCACGAGCAGGTAGAAAATGTAAAAACCAACAATCAAAGTTCGATAAGTGCCATGCACCACATTAAGGAACAATCCATCATGATGAAAGAAGCACTTCTTAAAGGTGAATTACATAAAATTGGCAAAATTTTTGATTTTGGACATGAACATAAAAAAAATATGGCATCCAAAATAAGCAATACTCTTTTGGACAATATATACAATGGCGCTAAAGAAGCCGGCGCTACAGGTGGTAAAATAAGTGGTGCAGGAGGTGGTGGATTTATGGTCTTCTACTGCCCAGGTACTACCAGATATGATGTGATCATGGCACTTTCAAAATTTGAAGGCAAAATCATTCCTTTTCTTTTCACACAGGATGGACTGACGCACTGGCAGGGTTCATTAAATTAAATTAAAATCAAATGACAGATATTCAATCTATTATACGAGCTTCAATAGCCACAAAACGAATCATCCTAGAAGATGAAAATCTGATAGCCAGAATAAAAGAATCTGTAGAAAAGATAACTTTGGCATTAAAAAATGGCAACAAGCTCCTTTTTTGCGGCAATGGAGGCAGTGCGGCTGATGCGCAACATCTGGCAGCAGAATTCACCGGAAGATTTTATAGAGACAGAAAAGCCTTACCCGCGGAAGCACTGCATGTAAATACATCTTACCTCACCGCCGTAGCCAATGATTACAGTTTTGATGTGGTGTACTCAAGACTTGTGGATGGAATAGGCAACGAAGGAGATGTATTGGTCGGATTATCCACCAGTGGCAATAGTAAAAATATTGTAAATGCTTTGGAAACCGCAGAAAAAAAGAATATGCTTACTATAGGGTTTACCGGATCTTCCGGTGGTGAAATGAAAAATAAATGCCAGATCTTACTAAATGTTCCTTCGGATGACACACCTAGAATTCAGGAATCACATATCATGATAGGACATATTATTTGTCAGTTGGTAGAAGAAAATTATTTTGATCAGCATGAAAAGTAAAGAAGCAGTCATCCTTGCCGGTGGTCTGGGTACAAGATTAAAATCCGAAGTCCCTGATTTGCCAAAGTGTATGGCTCCTGTAGCAGGAAGGCCTTTTATTGATCACCTTATTCAATATTTTTTGCATAATGGAATAGATAACTTTGTATTTGCCCTGGGTTATAAATCCGAATCTATCATCGATCACCTTAAAGACAACTGGAAAGATTTAAAATTTAAGTATACCATAGAAAAGGAACCATTGGGGACAGGTGGCGCTATCCTTCTGGCTTCATCAGCCATATCCGGGGATGATTTTTTTGTATTAAACGGTGATACTATGTTTTCGATAGATACAGATCAGCTTTTACATGTACATCAGGTAAATCAAGCTTTTATCACAATGGCACTTAAGCCCATGAAACATTTTGATAGATATGGTACTGTGGATATTACAGAAGATCAAAAGATAACAGGATTCAGCGAAAAATCATTTTGTGAGGAAGGACTCATCAATGGAGGTATTTATCTGGTGAACAAATCAAAACTTTTGTCACTACCATTATCAGAGAGATTTTCATTTGAAAAAGATGTGCTCGAAATCCAAACGGCCCAGGGTACAGTGTATGGAGTCATATTTGATTCGTATTTTATTGACATCGGTATTCCTGAAGATTTCAGAAAAGCAAACAGTGATTTTATGAGAAGGAATTTATAAATAGAAAAGCATGGTATGCTCGATGCAGTCTATCATACACGGATTTTAATCATTCTTAAAGCCCAATTTAGTCATGGAGTTTATCAGTGTTTTTGATGTTTTTAAAATAGGGGTCGGACCTTCATCCTCTCACACCCTGGGACCCTGGAAAGCTGCTGCAAGATTTATCGATCATTGCAAAAAAAATAAGCTGCATAAAAATGCCGCCAATTTACGTGTATCATTATATGGATCACTTTCATTGACAGGCAAAGGCCACGCTACGGATCTGGCTGTAATGATGGGACTCGCAGGATATGACCCTGAGACTGTTGATACACTTGCCATACCTGACATCATCTCCTACATAAAATCCACCCAACGCCTTACTATCGAAGGAGAAGAGATTCCTTTTCAACCCGATTTTGATATTCATTTTGAAAAAGATTTTTTGCCTTTTCACGCAAATGGAATGGTATTCAGGATCGAAGCCGTGGGCAAAGTGATCTATACAGAAACCTATTATTCTGTAGGTGGAGGATTTATCGTTCAAGATGGTGAGTCTCTGGCCGCTTTGGAAAATGCACCAATACATCCATTTCCAGTAGAAAATAGTAAAGAATTGCTTGTATATTGCGACAAACATAATAAAAATATTTCTGAAATCGTCATAGAAAATGAACTAATAGACCGGTCAAAACAAGATGTAGACACAAAATTACTGGCTATATGGGAAGTCATGTTGGACAGTATCTACCAGGGATGCCATACAAAAGGTACTTTGCCTGGCATACTGAAAGTGAAACGCAGAGCTACGAACGTCACAGAAAATCTACTGCAAGACAAAACTTACCATAACCCAAAACAATGGATAGAATGTATCAGAGCCTCGCATCCCGGCTTTCAGGATGTACTAAAGTGGGTTGGCAGTTTTGCCATTGCAGTAAATGAAGTAAACGCATCCTTTGGTCGGGTAGTCACAGCACCTACCAACGGAAGTGCGGGGTTAATTCCTGCCGTATTATTGTATTATCTTTGTTTTGTAAATAAAAATGCAGGAGAAAAAGAAATTATTCAGTTTTTATGTACAGCCGGGGAGATTGGCAGTATTTTTAAAAAAGGATCCACTATCTCTGCTGCCATGGGAGGATGTCAGGCTGAAATCGGCGTATCTTCGGCAATGGCAGCGGCAGGTTTGGCAGAGTTGATGGGTGGAAGTCCTGAACAGTGTACCATTGCCGCTGAAGTAGCCATGGAACATCATCTAGGAATGACATGCGACCCAATCGGAGGACTGGTACAGGTGCCTTGTATAGAAAGAAACTCCATGGGTGCCATAAAAGCCATCAATGCAGCTGCTATAGCGCTGGATAGGAATCCTGAAGACGTCAAAGTATCATTGGACAATGTAATCGCTACCATGTGGGAGACAGCAAAAGATATGCACAGAAAGTATAAAGAAACATCAGAAGGTGGCTTAGCCACAGCAGTTAATATTATTGATTGCTGATTTCCTACTTTCAAAGAAAATGAAAAATAGTCATTCGCCCAAACAAATTTAGAATTATCCTTTGTTTGCTTTATGGTGGTCTTCGAGAAACTTAGCCAGTCCGATATCCGTGAGTGGATGATTTAATAGACCTAGGATGCTGCTCAAAGGACAAGTCACTACATCTGCACCTGCTTTTGCGGCCTGGACTATATGCAACGGAGTACGTATAGATGCTGCAAGAATTTCAGTCATGTATCCCTGTATAGAGTAAATAGAAGAAATTTCTTCGATCAACTTGATACCATCCCAAGAGACATCGTCTACCCTACCCACAAAAGGGGAAAGATACGTGGCTCCTGCTTTTGCTGCAAGTATGGCTTGTCCCGCAGAAAACACCAGCGTACAGTTAGTATTAATGCCTTTTTCAGAAAAATAGGAAATCGCTTTTATTCCTTCTTTTATCATAGGTACTTTGACCACGATATTGTCAGCAAGGTCGGCCAGTCTCTCTCCTTCAGCTACCATACCCCTAAAATCCGTGGCAATGACTTCTGCACTTACATCACCATCTACGATCTTACAGATTTTTTTATAATGAGCAATGATATTCTTTTCACCAGAAATCCCTTCCTTTGCCATAAGTGATGGATTAGTAGTGACACCATCCAGTATACCGAGATCCATGGCTTCTTTTATCTGCTCAATATTGGCAGTATCTAAAAAAAATTTCATAATGTGCTGAATTTAATAATGAGAGTAGGCTTCTTAAATAAAAAATGTGAGGAAACATACCGAACCGCTCAACTTCCTACCCTTGCTGCATTTCTGCCCTAGGGGAGTTCGGAAGGAGCTGGCCGCATGCTCCTCACGCCACAAAAGTACAAATTTCAAAACAAATGTACCTACTCCACTGAAAAAATATTCCATGGAAATTTATACGGAGGGTCAGCTTTAATTACAACAGGCTCATTCTTAACAGGATGCAAAAAAGACATTTCATAACAATGTAAGCCGATCGACTTGTCAGGCATAGGATATTCAGCTCCATATTTCAAGTCACCGAATATCGGACAATCAATTTTGCTCAATTGAGCGCGAATCTGATGGGGTCTGCCTGTGAGCGGATTAACTTCCAGAAGAATCTTGCCATCCAATTCACCTTTTAATTGATACTTTAAAATAGCTTCTTTGGTACCTGATTTTTTGCTGGCGTATGCTTTTACGATATTTTTACTTTCATCTTTAGAAATGTGATGTATCAAAGTTGCAGATAGTTCCTCAGGTCTTTTGGTTAAGATAGCCAGATACGTTTTATGAATAGACTTTTCTTGGAGCATTTTATTCATTCTTATCAATGCTTTGGACGTCCTGGCAAAAATAACGACACCACTGACTGGTCGGTCCAATCGGTGGATTACACCCAAAAAAACATCCCCAGGTTTGTTATATCTGGTTTTTATATATTGCTTTACAGAATCTGCCAGGGTTTTATCGCCCGTTTCGTCCCCATGCACCAAAGCACCGGCAGGCTTATTGATAGCAATGAGGTGATTATCTTCGTAAATGACGGTCAAGCCTTCCAAGCCAATTTTTTGTCTTCGCATAGTCACAAAGGTAATACTATTTTTCTTAGTGCGAAACTGGATGTCAATTTTAAGGAGTTTAAAGACTTTTAATCCGATGTTAATAATGCTTTGTCTAATAAATAGTATACATAAAAGAATACATATTGTATCTTTGTAAATCTATAAGATTATATCGAGATACAAATGATCATCGCTTTGCCATCTTTAAAAAAACAAATAAAATCCTGGAGCAAACATGATTCCTTCTATCATGTGGTTTTTTGGTTTTCTTTGTTTTTGGTAATGCTTGCCACCAGTGTTCCTAGTATGGGTTTCGTTCAGGCGCTCCTGACAGATTTTATAAATGTAGGTTTTTTTGCTGCTATATCTTATTTCAATTATTTTTATCTATTCCCCAAATACTTGAAAGACAGAAATCTATGGTGGCATTTCGGAGCATTGGCTGTAATTTCGCTGCTTATCACGCCCATAAAAACTATTTTTCTCTTCTTCTTTTCATCCGGTAACATTGAATTGCAATCCCATTATCTAAATGATCAGTTTTTCATTTTCATTTCTACATTTTTTGCAGGTACATCTACGACAATTTATAAAGTAATGAATGATTGGTTGATTCAACAAAGAGATAAAAAAGAACTGGAAAGTCAGACATTGCAATCTGAATTAAAATTTTTAAAATCACAAATCAATCCGCATTTCCTATTTAATACGCTGAATAGTCTGTATGCACTGACCCTGAAAAAATCAGACCTGGCACCTGAAATCGTCTTAAAACTTTCAGAAATGATGCGATATATGCTGTACGAATGTAATGAAAAGGAAGTTGCTCTCCAGAAGGAGATCAACTATATGAAAAATTATCTGGAACTCGAAAAACTTCGGCACGGCGCTAAAATGTTGATAAATCTGAATGTAAACGGCGAAATTACAGATCAAAAAATTTCACCACTGATTCTTATTCCATTTATTGAAAATTCCTTCAAACATGGCATAAACAATCAAATCACTCAAGGATTTGTAAATCTTGAACTGAATATTTTTGACAATGATCTACAAATGATTCTGGAAAACAGCAAATCTCCATCTCTCCCAAAAATAGGGGATAAAAGATCGGGCGGCATCGGATTGGTAAATGTGCGGCGAAGAATGACCATTTTGTATCCTGACCATCATCACCTAGAAACAAAAGAAAGCCCAAATACGTATAAAATCGAGCTAAATCTGAATTTATTAAACAATTAATTAACATAAACCAACAAAATAAAATGATAAAAGCAATTATAGTGGATGACGAACCTCTGGCATTGGAAGTGCTGGAGACTTATATCAATCAAATACCTGACATACAGTTGATAAAAAAATGCGAAAATGCATTTGAAGCAAATGAAGCATTAAAATCCAATCAGATCGACTTGATGTTTCTGGATATTCAAATGCCTCAATTGTCCGGAATAGATTTTCTAAAAACACTGGCTAATCCGCCTTGTGTTATTTTCACTACAGCCTATCCTGATTATGCAGTGGAAGGATTTGAACTCAATGCGGTGGATTATTTATTAAAACCCATTTCGTTGGAAAGATTTTTGAAAGCGGTCAATAAAGTTTCAGAAAAATTATCCACAAGAAAAATGGAACATGACAATGGTCAAAATGAAGGGGCTGAAGATTTTTTCTTTGTAAAAGCGGATAAAAAACTGGTAAAAATCAATTTTGACGATATTCTTTATATAGAAGGATTGAAAGATTATGTCATCATACGCCAGGAAACCGGAAGAGTGATCACCCTTCAAACCATGAAAAGTCTGGAAGACCGACTTCCTGATCAAAAATTTAAACGCGTCCATCGATCATACATCGTGAATATAAAAAAGATAACCGCCATATTGGGAAATATGGTAGAATTGATGGAAGGTGGCAAAATAAAACAACTTCCCATAGGTAAAAACTACAGAGATGAATTATTGGATCTTATCAATGAAAATAAACTTTGATCAGAGCATTTTAAAAATAACGTTTTAAAATTGTATTGTATCTATAGACACAGATGTCTGAAATAAAAAAAGGAAAGTCATTTTAATTATGGCTTTCCTTTTTTCAATTTACCAGCAAGCAATTACGCCAAAAGTAAAAATACAGCACAACCGGCAAGATAACCTACAGCAGTAAGCCAGGTAATATTCTTAAAGTACCAAATAAAATCTATTTTTTCCATACCCATGGCAGCTACACCTGCTGCAGAACCTATGATAAGCATACTGCCTCCCGTACCTGCTGTGTAAGCCATAAAATGCCAAAGATGGTCATCCATTGGCAGATCATACATTCCCATACCAGCTGCCACCAATGGCACATTATCAATAATAGCAGAAAAAAATCCCAGGAGAATCATAATAATATTTTGATTAGGAATAACAGCACTCAGACTATCTGCGCCACTTCTTAAAAGACTTACGTTGCCTACTACTACGGACTCAAAGGCAGCAATGGCCAGCAATATACCCAGAAAAAACAAAATACTTGAAATTTCAATTCTGGATAAAGCTTTGTGTGGAGAATATTTATGTTTTATATCTTCATTAAAATTTTCCTCAGGGTGTATATACTCTGATACAGCCCAAACCACCCCAAGACTCAGCATCATACCAATATAAGGAGGCAAATGGGTTATGGTTTTAAAAATGGGAACAAAAATAATCATCACAAGCCCAAGATAAAGCATTTTCCTGCTGCTAAGTAATTTTACAGCTCTTTCGTCAATATCCAGTTTATTTGCTTCAAGTTCTCCTCTAAATACTTTATTGAATGAAGCCAGAAAAAATGGAACTATAAAACATACAATAGCCGGAACTATGATGTATTCCATCAATTGTACAGATGATACTTTCTTACCAATCCACAACATGGTGGTGGTTACATCCCCAATCGGCGACCAAGCGCCTCCTGCATTGGCAGCCATCACAATTAATGCAACATACCACAATCGTTCATTTCTGTCTTTAATTAATTTCCGAAGAATACTTATTAGTACAATTGTGGTAGTTAGATTATCAATAATTGCTGATAAAATAAAAGCAATGATTCCTGTAATCCATAGTAACCTTTTTTTATTTTTTGTGCTTATCCATTCTTTAATAACATCAAATCCTCTGTGAAGATCAATCAATTCAACAATAGTCATGGCTCCAATTAAAAAAATCAGTATTTCAGCAATTTTACCCAAATGATGAAGTAAAACACCAGCAAACCCATCTTCATTGGCTTCCATGGCTGCGTCATCCAATACACCGGACATACTAAAAATATGGTCATGCCCATCGATAACATTTAATGTACCACTGTGAAAACCAATTCCTAAAATGGCCCACATAATCGCTCCCATAACCAAAGCAGGAACCGTTTTATCCAATTTTAATGGATGTTCAAATACTATGGTTATGTAACCTATTATAAATACAAGGATAATTATTGCTATCATGGTTTGTTCATCTTAAATAATCGCAAAGTTATACTTTAAAGTGAATTAACATCTAAATGTTGTATGAACTATTTAAGATTTTTTACGAAAAAAGAAAGATCTTTGATGTCATAGGTAGTTTTGTTATTTTGAACGATCACCGGCATCTGAACGGTATTGCCTTTAAAGCCAGCTGCTTCCAGTTTTTCAAACATCAATTGCTGATTTGGCTGATGGATAGTGGTATTCAACTCGACATAGGGAATTTTGTTTTTTTCAAGATAACTAATGACAAATTCACATCTACCACAACCGTCCTGGGTAAAAACGTTGATCTTATTGCTATTCATTTGAATACTTGTCATTCTTTGTATTTTACCTTGACCACTGGTAACATCCCCTTCCTTCCTAACTTTTTTATATGATACAGATGTTTTGTACTCACATGCGACTCCTGATGGTGCAGTAAGTGTCATTAAAAATTCTTTGGCTCGAGGTTTAAGCATTTTTTTTAGCGGACTGGTCTCATTGGATATAAAACCTGTCAGATTGGCCGTAAAAATCATATCAAGTTCATCATCGGTATGATTTACCGCATATAGTTTAATTTCTGATAACCCTCGTTCCTCCATCACCTCAATATCCTTGGTTTGAGCAGCTAAAAAAGTTTGACTCACTACAAAAATAAATCCCAAAATCCATTTCATATCTTCAGCTTTAAATGATTAATCTTCCAATTTCAACACTTGTAAAAATGCTTTCTGAGGGACTTCGACATTCCCTATCTGACGCATTTTCTTTTTACCTTTTTTCTGCTTTTCCAAAAGTTTACGTTTTCTTGAAATATCTCCACCATAACATTTAGCGGTTACATCCTTGCGCAAAGCAGAAATGGTTTCCCTTGCTATAATTTTGGCGCCAATAGATGCTTGTATTGCTATTAAAAACTGTTGTTTCGGCAATAATTCCTTAAGTTTTGCACACATTTTTCTTCCTACATAATCCGCTTTGCTTCTGTGTACCAATGATGAAAGAGCATCCACAGGCTCCCCATTAAGTCTAATATCGAGTTTAACCAGATCAGAAGCTCTGTAGTCTATCGGGTGATAATCAAAAGACGCATATCCTCTAGATATAGATTTGAGTCTATCATAAAAATCAAATACAATCTCTGCAAGCGGCATTTCAAAACTTATTTCCACACGTTCGGGAGTAAGGTAAGTTTGTTTGGTTAGAACACCTCGTTTTTCCATACAAAGTGTCATAATAGACCCTATATATTCTGGCTTTGTAATTACTTGTGCCCTGATGTAGGGTTCTTCAACTTTACTGAAAAGCGTCGGATCAGGCAAATCATTCGGTGTGTTGATCAATGTTTTATTCCCTTTATGATCAAAAGAATAATATGATACGTTGGGTACAGTGGTGATTACTTCCTGATCAAACTCTCTGGATAGTCTTTCCTGAATGATCTCAAGATGGAGCATGCCCAAAAACCCACATCTGAACCCGAAGCCCAACGCTATAGATGACTCCGGCTCAAACACTAAAGAAGCATCATTGAGCTGTAGTTTTTCAAGACTATCTCTCAGGTCTTCAAAATCTTCATTTTCAATAGGATAAATACCGGCAAATACCATCGGCTTTACTTCTTCAAAGCCATGAATAGATTCCGTACAGGGTTTATCATGGTGGGTGATCGTATCCCCTACCTTAATTTCTTTGGACTCCTTAATACCGGTAATGATATAACCTACATCCCCAGCGAATAAAACGTCTTTAGGTATCTGGCTCATCTGAAGTATACCTATTTCATCCGCTTCGTAGACCTTACCTGTATTAAAAAATCTGACTTTGTCCCCTTTTCTTACAGTGCCATTCAGTATTCTGAAATATGCTACTACACCTCTGAAGGAATTGAACATTGAGTCAAAAATCAAAGCCTGTAAGGGCGCTTTTGGATCTCCTTTGGGATGTGGTATTCGCTCCACAATACTTTTCATCAATACTTCAATCCCAATACCCGTCTTACCACTGGCAAGGATAATATCTTCTTTTTTGCATCCTATCAGGTCTATTACCTGGTCAGATACTTCATCAATCATGGCAGATTCCATATCCACTTTATTGAGGACAGGGATTATTTCCAGATCATGCTCAATGGCGAGATAAAGATTTGATATCGTTTGTGCCTGAATACCCTGAGATGCATCTACCAGCAATAAAGCCCCTTCGCATGCAGCGATGGATCTGGACACTTCATAAGAGAAATCAACGTGTCCCGGTGTATCGATCATGTTGAAAGTATAAATCTGACCATCTGTATGTGTATAATACATCTGCACAGCATGACTTTTGATGGTTATCCCACGTTCCCGTTCCAAATCCATGTCATCCAATGCCTGATTTTGCATATCTCTTTCGGATATGGTTTTGGTAAATTCCAGCAATCTGTCTGACAATGTGCTCTTACCGTGATCGATGTGTGCGATCACACAAAAATTTCTTATATTCTTCATCGGGGGCAAAGATATATAAAATTGAAATATTTGCTACTCTTTTTGGTTGAGGTATTCAATATCTTCTGATGAGAATAATGGCAAACCAGCAAATCTGATCATAATCTGAACTACGGTTACCACATCTTTTTGACAATAACTTACTATTCTGTCAATGTCTTCGTCTTTCCAGAAAACATCTCCTACCATACTACCATCAATATCGTCCTTTGGTGATTCGATATTTAATGCGCCAGCTAGAAGTTGTAGTGAAGTATAGTTTTTATAGTCACCAAATCGCCACATATCCATGGTATCCAGAATGTGCCCGGTTTGCCATGGTTTTTTCCCGCTAATATCAAGTACTGGCGGAAATTGTATTTGATTGACAACCATCCTCCTGCACAAAAAAGGAATATCAAACTCCTTAATATTGTGCCCGCAGATGCGGCTGTTTTCAGGATCGTTGTAGTGATTGATCAATATTCTGGCAAAGTCTTCCAGTATTCTGTGTTCTTCAATGCCTGCCAATGATTTTAATCTGACTCCTACCGGCTCACCATGCTCAAAACTAAGAAATCCCATGGAAATGCACACTACCTTAGAAAACTCAGCGAAAATTCCTGCTTTGGCTGTATATATTTCAGCTTCTGTTTTGTCCTGATCGTGGCCATAAAAAGTTCTTTTCAATTGTTCTGATTTGGTTTTCCATAATTGCTTTTTGACATCTGGAAGCGACTCATAGTCAGGATATTCTGAGACAGTTTCAATGTCAATAAATAGGCTTCTTTTTAATAAGTTCTTATCTAAAAACATAAAGTAAGGGTTTACACGGATATAGATTTATAGTGGATAATTACCATTTTTCATAAAATTCATCAAAGTAAGTAATAATTATGTATATTTACAACGTTAAATCAAAAAATATTAATTAAATATGAGTACGACACAATCAAAACAAAACTTTACGGCTATTGCTATCATAGTCATCATAGCATTGCTGGGCTTGAATGCATATCAATGGTATGTAAATAGTAAATTGTCAGGTTCTAATCAGGTACAGGAAACTGAAATGATGGAATTGCAAAAAGTGCAGGCAGAACTGGATCAGGATTATCAAGCGGCACTGGAAAGTCTGGAAGAAATGAGAGGTGACAATGCCCAACTCAATGCGCTTATTGATAGTCAGAAAAGTGATCTGAAAACTCAAAAGGATAAAATAAATAATCTGATTTGGACCAAAAAAGAATTGGACAAAGCTAAAACTGAATTAAAATCTCTGAATGCAAACGTGGCTAAATATTTGGCTGATATTCAGCAACTCAGAGAAGAGAACAAAATTCTTTCGAACAATAATTCGCAATTGACCTTAAGAGTGGAAGAAGAAATAAAAGCAAAAGATGAAGTCATTCAGGCAAAAAATGTTTTGAGTGAAGAAAAAGAAAACCTTTCTAAATCCAATACTGCATTAGGTACAAAAGTAGATATGGCCAATGCCATCAAAATAAACTTTATGGAAGTGAAAGGGTATGAAATAAAAGACGACGGAAAATTGAAAGAAAAAAGCAAAGCCAAAGACGTAGAAATGCTTCGGGTTTGTTTTCTGACTGAAACCAATATGGTCACTGCTTCAGGACAGAAAAAATTCTTTATTAGAATTATAAATCCACAGGGCGAAACCATCGCTATTGAAGACCAAGGATCAGGAGTTCTAACCAATAAACTAGACAACTCTCAGGTAAGATACACTACATCCGGGGAAATTGCCTATAAAAATGAGGATACCAATGCTTGTATTGATTGGACATTATCCGAAAAACTTCTGAAAGGTGATTATAAAATAGAAATGTTTAACAACGGATTTTTGGTAGGCAAAGGTCAATTTAAAATGAAGTAATACGTTCTTGCCAGTTAAGTTATTTAAACCCCAATTTTGGCCTGCTATACTTCATAAAAAAGAGCTGTTAAATCAAAAAAATTAACAGCTCTTTTTTTTTATGGAAGAATCACGTTTTAATATTCTTCAGGTTGCTGTCCCCACTGTTCGGGTGATCGCCATAGGGATGACAAAAGCAGTTCCCTGATAAAAAAGAATTCTTTAGGAAGCTTGTTGTAAAAAGTAGAAAACAATTCTTCATGAGATAAAAGCTCTTTTTTCCATGGTTCTCTATCGATGGTCATGATCTTATCAAATTGTTCATGTGTAAACTCTAGTCCTTGCCAATCGAGATCCTTATACCTTGGTACCCAACCAATAGGGCTTTCTACAGCCGATGCTTTTCCATTAATACGGCCTACAATCCATTTTAAGACACGCATATTTTCTCCAAATCCAGGCCAAAGAAATTTGCCATTTTCATCCTTTCTAAACCAGTTGACATTAAAAATTCTTGGTGCATCAGGCACATTTCTACCGAACTGCAGCCAGTGATTGATATAGTCGCCAATATTATATCCCATAAATGGAAGCATAGCAAAAGGATCTCTTCTCACTACACCCTGGGCACCAAATGCTGCGGCTGTGGTTTCACTTCCCATAGTTGCTGCTGTGTAAACACCAAAATTCCAGTTGAATGACTGATACACCAATGGAATACCTGTAGCTCTACGTCCTCCGAATAAGAAGGCCTTGATAGGAACACCTTCAGGATTATTCCAGTTTTCATCCACCGCAGGATTGGCATAAGCAGGTGCAGTAAATCTGCTGTTGGCATGTGCGGCAGGCTTTCCACTATTTTTATCATAAGACTCTCCATGCCAATCTATCAAACCATCGGGTACTTCCTTCGTCATACCTTCCCACCATACATCACCGTCAGTCGTTACAGCAACATTGGTAAAAATGGTGTTGCTCTTGATGGTTTCCATAGCGTTGGGATTGGTGTCATAGTTTGTCCCCGGTGCTACTCCAAAATAACCACTTTCAGGATTTATAGCTATTAATTGTCCTGCTTTATTTCTGTGTATCCATGCGATATCATCACCTACTGTGGAAATTTTCCATCCATCCAGATCTTTTGGCGGTATTAGCATCGCAAAATTTGTTTTTCCACAAGCACTTGGGAAAGATGCCGCGAGATATGTTTTCTTTTTGTCCGGTGACTCCACACCCATGATCAGCATGTGCTCTGCCAACCAACCTTCTTCATGCGCCATTACGGATGCTATGCGTAACGCAAAACATTTTTTGCCAAGAAGGGCATTGCCACCATAACCGCTTCCATATGATATAATAAGTCTTTCTTCAGGGAAGTGTGTGATATATTTTTCCTGATTGCATGGCCATTTGACATCTGCCTGACCAGGTTGCAATGGAGCACCCAAAGTATGAATACACTTTACAAAATCAACATTTTCCAGATAGGACATGGCCTGATTACCCATACGTGTCATAATTTTCATATTTACCACTACATACTCAGAGTCTGTCAACTGAACACCGTATCTTGAATAAACAGAACCAACCGGCCCCATACAGAAAGGAATAACATACATAGTCCTGCCTTTCATACAGCCCTTCATAAGACCATTTAATGTTGACTTCATATCTTCAGGATCCATCCAATTATTGGTGGGCCCCGCATCATCTTTTTTTCTGCTGCAAATAAATGTCCTGTCTTCCACTCTGGCTACATCACTTGGATCACTGAAACAAGCATAACTGTTTGGACGCTTCGTTGGATTTAACTTTATAAATGTACCTTTATCTACCAGTTGCTGACAAAAATGATTGTATTCTTCATCAGAACCATTACACCAATAAATATCATCTGCTTCAAAAAATGAAGCCATATCTTGCACCCAGGTTTTCATGTCTGTTTTTGCGGATGCGATTCCCCCGCCTGCCGAAAATGATTTATTCATACGATTACTTTTTTATTTCGATACAAAAATAAAGTATAAATCCATATTGTTTGAACTCTGTGATAATTATCAGTATTTAAAATCTAAAATTATTGTTCAAGAACGATTTCGAAAAAAAATATTTTCAAAAAAAATTAAAATCACGCAATATTAATAGAATGTAATACTAAATAAAAATAACATACATTTTGCATCAACTTAATTTAATAGCATAATTCAGAATATAATTTTTTATAAAATATTTTCTACCCTTAATTTACAAGTATGTTTATGGATGATCAAAAATAAATTAGCTTTATGAAAATAACTCAAATTGTACTATAGTATTAAAAATCTTATCAAAAATCAAAGGCAGATCATGTGATGAAATAGCTAATAGACACTAGAAAATGGCGTCTAAAATCTCTTTCTGTTTGGAACTGATGATGATAAAGATCATCTTATTGTTTATGGCATAAATAGTGATATGCATCTTTAAATCATTAATCCGATACCAATACCTCTAATCTAAATCAAAATGCGAAATAAAACATGTACCTATTTAATTATAGAAATTTTGAGATGAAATTTTAAAAATATATGTTACTTTGCTTCTAAATTAAACAAAAATATGATAAATCTTGTCAGTGATACTTTAACCAAGCCAACGCCCAAAATGCTTGAATATATGATGTCAGCAGAAGTAGGCGATGATGTTTTTAATGAAGACCCATCTGTCAATGGGCTTCAAAATCGAGTTGCTGATATGTTTGGTAAGGAAGCAGCGCTATTTTGTCCTTCAGGCACAATGACCAATCAAATTGCTATAAAAATCAACACAAAACCTCTCGATGACGTTATTTGTGATATTGATTCTCATATATATCAATCAGAAACAGGTGGATACGCCTTCAATAGTGGTGTTGCTATATCCCTGATAAATGGAATAAATGGCAAAATTACAGCCAATCAAGTAGAATCAGTCCTAAAGCCAGGTTTTGACTGGCAACCCATTTCCAGATTGGTGGTATTGGAAAATACCTGCAATAAAGGTGGAGGAAGTTTCTACACGATTGATGAAGTAAAACCAATTTTTGATTTGTGTAAAATAAAAGGATTAAAAATGCATCTAGATGGTGCCCGATTGTTTAATGCACTTATTGAGACTGGTGAAAGTACTCAAATGTGGGGAAAATATTTTGACACTATATCAGTTTGCATGTCTAAAGGACTTGGTGCACCCGTGGGTTCTTTGTTGATCGGCAACAAAAGTATCATCAAAGAAGCACGGAGATTTCGCAAAGTTATGGGTGGTGGCATGAGACAGGCAGGATACCTGGCGGCGGCTTGTGATTATGCACTGGATCATCACATAGAAAGACTCAAAGAAGACAATGACCGGGCTAAAATTATTGGGGATGTATTAAAATCAATGCCATATGTCAAATCATTAAAACCTGTACTTACCAATATTGTAATTTTTAAACTTCAGGATGATATCAAAGACTTGGACTTTATAGAAAAACTGAAGGATAAAGGCATCCTGGCAGTACCATTTGGTGGAAATACTATCAGGTTTGTTTTACACTTGGATGTTTCAGATAAAATGATTGAGCAAGCATGTAGGTTATTAAAAGAAATGTGATTTATGCAGAATTTAATTGATATTAAAAAAGTAAGAGCCGATACTCCTGGCTGCAGCAATAAAATATTTCTGAATAGCGCCGGTGCTTCACTCATGACAGAAGGAGTTTGTCAAATCATGCATTCATATCTGGAAAAAGAAATGATGTTGGGTGGTTATCAAACAGTGCCTTTTTATCAGAATGAAATAAAGGAATTTTACCATCAGGCCTCATTTTTACTGCATACTAAACCGACCAATATAGCATTTACATTCAATGCGACAGATGCATATTCAAAAGCGGTTTCTTCCATTCCATTCAAAGCAGAAAACTATATTCTGACGACTGACGATGATTATATTTCCAACTTTATTCTGTTTTTTTCTCTGCAAAAAAGGTTTGGAATACATATCGTGAGATGTAATACGCTTTCCTCCGGCGATTTAGATATGCAAGATATGGAAAAAAAAATTCAAAAATACCGACCTGTTTTGATATCAGCTACCCATGTTCCCTCAAATACCGGGAAAATTCAACCTATTGATCAAATTGGTGATTTATGTGAAAAGTATAATATCTGGTATATCGTGGATGCATGTCAGTCCATAGGTCAGATCGATATTGATGTGAATAAGATCAAATGCGATTTTCTTAGCGCAACAGGGCGTAAATTTTTGCGTGGTCCCCGTGGTACAGGATTACTATATGTATCAGACAAAGCACTGGCAGCTGGCCTGGAACCTTTATTGATAGATATGCGAGGAGCTGATTGGGATACTGAAAATAGCTATAAACCACAAATGTCGGCCACCAGATTTGAACTTTGGGAAGCCAATTATGCCAATATCCTAGGGTTAAGTGAAGCCATAAGATATGCTTCGTATATCGGCACGGAAAATATCTGGAAATATAATCACAAACTTTGCACCATTCTGAAAGAGCAACTGCAAAAGATACCGGAAATAAGAATCACGGAGGAAGGAAGTCAATCCAGCAGCATAGTGACCTTCACTTCAGATTCCATTTCATTAAAGAAATTTCAATCTACTTTAGATGAATCCAACATTTTTTATTCATTGGGATACCGGAATTTTGCATTAATAGATTTTAACAAAAAGAATGTCGATTGGGTGATAAGGTTTTCACCGCACTATTTCAATACAGAAGATGAGATCATGGAAGTAGGAGAAATACTGAATAAAAAATGGGGACAATAAACCGCTCATTGTCCCCTGGGATATATATTTACTGATTTTCTTATAATCTCTCAATAATCATGGCACTTGCTCCGCCTCCTCCATTACAGATGGCCGCCAAACCGTACTTCCCGTTATTCTGCTTTAGAACATTTATCAGCGTAGTCACTATTCTGGCACCGGAGCAACCCAGTGGATGCCCCATAGAAACAGCACCACCATTTATATTCACCTTATCCTGACTGAGCCCAAAATGTTTAATAAAAGCCAATGTCACGACTGAAAAGGCTTCATTGACTTCATAAAAATCTATATCGTTGATGGTAAGCCCTGCTCTTTGCAGTGCTTTTTCAGTGGCAATAGTAGGAGCTGTCGTAAACCATTCAGGTTCTTGGGCTCCATCTGCATAAGAAATTATTCTTGCCAAAGGCTTAAGTCCGCTTTTTGCCACCGTTTCTTCATCGGCTAATACCAGAGCACATGCACCATCATTAATCGTAGATGCATTGGCAGCCGTGACTGTTCCATCTTTTGTAAATACAGGTCTTAATCCGGGTATTTTATCAAACATTACATTTTTGTACTCCTCATCCTGTGCGACGACATGTACATTCCCCTTTCTGTCTTTTACTTCCACGCCAACCACTTCATCATCAAACTTACCGGCTTGCCATGCTGAAGCGGTCCTTTCATATGATTGTATAGCATAATTGTCCTGCTCTGCGCGGGAAATTTCAAACTTCACTGCGGTAGCATCTGCAAAACATCCCATGGCTTGACCATCGTATACATTGGCCAATCCATCTCTTATCAGGCCATCAAGCAATTCACCATTACCGTATCCGTATCCATATCTTCCTTTTGCAAGATAAAAGGGTATCGAAGACATATTTTCCATTCCACCAGCCACCACTACCCTATTTTGATTTAGTTCTATAGATTGTGCTCCAAACATGATGGATTTCATACCTGATGCACACACTTTGTTGACCGTGGTAGCTGGAGTTGAATTTTTTAGTCCGGCATACAAAGCTACTTGTCTTGCAGGAGCCTGTCCAGCATTTGCCTGAACTACTTGTCCCATAAATATTTCTTCAACCTGCTCCTGTGAAATTCCTGCTTTTTCAACGGCTGACTTCACTGCAACAGCTCCCAATTGTGTAGCGGGGATAGTCGATAAACTGCCACCAAAACTTCCAAGAGGAGTTCTGACTGCTGAAATTATATATACTTTTTCCATCTTTGATTAATTTATATTGGTTAGATAAAATGTGATGCAAAGATACGGAAAAATAAGCCCTATTAGCTAAATTTAAATAAAATTTAAAACCAAAGTCACAGGCAAAAAAAGTCAATAAACTTTCTGAATATATCTACTTTTTTACATTAAAAAAGTCATAACGAATTTGAATATGGTAAAGAAATTGCCCAAAAGATATTAAAGATCAGTCTGGTATCTGTTCCAATCCTTTTCAGTGTCAATATCATATAAAGTGGGAAGAAGCTGAAACATACTTCCTTGATATTTAATTTTAAAGAGCGTCTGAGCAAAGACATTTTCAGTACTCCAATCAATATTATCAAAAATAGTCGGCGAAAATACTTTCATGCCCAGCAAATAATAGCCTCCATCATAGGTCGGACCCAATACGAAGTCTGACTGATCAAGGAAAAGATAAGCATCATCTATCATCGAAGGTTTTAAATATGGGCAATCACTTCCAATAATGATCACTTTACAAGGATCATGGATTGAAAAGGAATTAAAGACAGATTCAAATGCATTTTTCATCCTCTCCCCAAGATCGTCCCCCATCTGAATGTGTTTGTGAAAAGCAGCGTTACTCCAGCGATCACTTTTATTCAGAAATTCACTGTAAAACACATGCCTGACCGCATCAGTTTTAATAACTACATCGTGGACAATATCAATCAAATTAAGATAAATCCTGAGTGCTGCAGCATTTCCAATAGTATGCGCAATTCTGGTCTTTACTTTTCCTTCTTCAGGATTTTTTATAAAAATAATAAGATGGTTATCCAAATTACTCTTTCTTTTTATCGTCTTTCTCTTCTTTCTTTCTCACTTTATCCCCGGATTTTAAGCTTTTGCTAATTTCTGCATAGGGTCCCGAGATTAGTTTATCGCCTGCATTTACTCCCGCTTTTATCATAATATACTCATCATCCTGAATTCCGGTTTCAACTTTTACCATCTTAGCGGTATCAGCATCCATTAAGAATACGACTTCATCAAATTCTATATTCTTGTCAGTTTCATCTGTATCAGAAGTTTCTGTGACTTTTTTATTAAGTTTCTTATTGTTTGGGTCTACCTTTTCTCTTACAGTCACGCATTGAATAGGCACTGCTATAATGTCTTTTACTTCTTCCGTAAAAATATCAACCGATGCGGACATTCCTGGTCTCAAAGGATATTTTACAAGATCAGATTTGATATCCTGATAAGATTTTTGATCCACACGAATCTTAACAACAAAATTTGTCACCTGATCAGTATTTAGCGAAGCTGCACTAGTTGATGCAATATTTGATGCTGAGTTAGCGATTTGAGTTACTACACCTTTAAACTTTTTACCTAAATATGCATCCACTTCTATGTCCACATCATCATCTACTTCTACTTTTAAAATATCGTTTTCGCTGACATCTACCTGAACTTCCATGGTATTTAGATTAGAAATTCGCATCATTTCTGTTCCCGTCATTTGCATGGTGCCTACTACCCTTTCTCCCTTTTCGACTGAAAGTTTGGACACAATTCCATTGGTTGGTGACTTAATGGTTGTTCGGTTTAGACTAGTCTTAAGTTCTTTCAAAGATGCCGTAGCGCCTTTAATGCTGAATCCTGATGCTTCTGCATTTTGTTGAGAAGATTTTATACTGGCTTCTGCTGACCTTAGATTTGCTTCTAGTTGTCTCAATGTTGAGAGAGACTGATCTAATTCGGCTTGTGATATGACACCGTCCTTTTTAAGTTGCTCATTGCGTTTATGTATAGTTCTTGCATTTTCCAATTGCGCGCTAATCTGCTCTTTTTGCGCCCTGTTTGATTCTATCTGAGATCTGCTGATAGATAATTGTGACTTTGAACTGTTCAGACTTGCTTCTCCACGTTCTACCGCTGAAATATATGCATCAGGATCAATTTTGGCAAGAATCTGACCCACAACTACAGAATCGCCTTCTTTAACATACAATTCAACGATTTCACCTGAAACATCTGATGATATTTTAACTTCTGTCTCAGGAAATATTTTACCACTGGCCGAAACGGTCTCCTTTATAGTCCGTTTTTCTGCAGTTGCCAAAGTAACTGCTTTCCCTTTAGGTTTGGAAGAGCCTTTTATAATGGCAACTACTGCTAATATCGCCAGTATACCTACCAATGATATTAATAACCAGTTGGTTTTTTTAGAACTTTGTTTCATTTTATACTATATTTTAGGATTTTTGTTTTGAATATTATTTAGCAAGAACAATAGGCTTCCCGAGATAAAAATCCAGTACCTTTGTTCTGAACAGATAATCATATTTAGCAATAAGTGCATTAATGGATGATGACTCCATAGATGTTTTTAGTCTGGTCAGTTCAAAGGCGTTTAAATTGCCTATTTCAAATCTTTTAATAGCATTAGTATATAAATTATTTTGTGCTGTTTTTGTTCTTTCAGAAGCAAGGTATCTTGCTTTTGACGCTTTGGCATCTGACAATGCCTGCCCGATAGTGATTTTAAGTGTCTCTTTGGTCTGAAGCAAATTAAGATTTGCCCTTTCCGTATTAAGCTGCGCCCTTTGCAGTCCTGCTTTTGATATATTATTATTATAAATAGGTATATTCATTGATACTCCGACTCCATAGGATAAATTATCAGAAAACTGATCAAAATAAGGAGATTTTTCTATTTGAGGAATTTGTTGAGGAAAGCCAACTTTCACTTCCTGACTGTTGATAAAAACAGTTTGTTCTATAATTGAACTTTCATAGCCTGTAATATTAATACCCTTGTTGGAGTAGTTGGTTCTGAGACTTCCTCCCGCACCTATTGATGGTAAAAATTCTGCCTTAGCTAATTTTTCTCCCAACTCTGCACTTTTTACTCTCATTTCATTGGCTGCAACAGATGCCTGATTATTGAGGGCAGATTGATACAATTCATTAAACGTGACTAAATCAGGGTCTGTATCTACCGGCATCTCTCTGGGAGTAAGTATATCCATATTGTAGTCCGGATCAAGCCTCAGCAATTGTTTCAGATTCAACATATTGATAGTCAAATTATTAAGGGCTTCTACGATCGTTTGCTCATTGGTCGCTTTTTGGGCTTCAATATCTAATCTGTCATTTTCCGGCCTATTGCCCACAGTAATCTGTTTATTTAGTTGACCAAGTTGCTCCATCGTGAGATTCAACTGATTTTCAGCATTCTGAAGGTTTTCCTTAGCAAATAAAATATTCATATAAAGAGTCGCTACATTAAGTGAAATATCCCTTTTTGTCTGTTCCAAATCTTTTAATGATGCTTTATTATTTGAGATGCCTTGCTTTATGGTGTTATTAATTCTGCCGCTGTTAAAAAGCATCACATTGGAATTCAAAGAAAATCCGTTGTTAAAAAATGTTTCAGTTACAAACTCATTCCTGGTAGGGTCTATCGTACGTCCAAAGTTCCATCCCACATTGGTACTTGCAGATAAATTGGGGTATCGACCGTGACGGGCCTGATTCACATCTATCTCTGTACTTTGTAGTGAAAGATTGCTGCCTTCCACCTGAAGACTTTTGTCAATAGCAAAGCTGACACACTTCTCCAGTGACCAGATTTCCTGACCAAACAATGATCTTGAAGATGTAAATAGCCAGAGTACCAATACCAATAAAAAAGAATATGAAAATTTCATTTAAATAATAATTTACAGTGCAATATTACAATTTTAAGCTCTAAGAAGAACAGTTTTTTATATAAATAGCAGTTTAATATAGATGAACTTCTATTTAAAAGCTCTGATTGATGCTTCTCAATATTAAATAATCTCGAATAACTCAAAATATTATAGAATATAAAATAACAACAAAATTTCAACATTTTTCATTTATCAAATTCAATTAAAATACTTGACAAACATTTTTTACATTTTATTTGCAACATTGTTGCAAATAAAATGTTAGATTTGCATCATGTTAAGTACGAATATTCGAAAATTTCTCTCATTAACTTTTATTATTTTCCTTTTTTTGAATGCATGGTCTCAAGACTGCCATATCATGTTATCGGGGAAGGTAGTAGATCAGCATGATGAAGAAAATCTTGAATTTGCAACAGTATATATTCAGGAATTAAATTCTGGAACTGTATGCGACAGTTTAGGACAATTTACCCTTGGCGAGATCTGCCCCGGAAAATATCATATCATCGTTTCTCATCTGGGTTGTGAAAGTAAAAATTATTACATATCCATAATGGAAAATACCCACCAGATATTTCATCTTGAGCATCATGAAGAACTGATGGACGAGGTAGAAATAACAGGCGATGCATCTCAATCAAAAACCGGTTTGAATAAAAACACGATAAAGAAGGAAATACTTTTTGAGCAGGCAGGAAAGTCATTGAGCGAAATACTTACCTCGATACCTGGCGTAAGTACCCTTAAATCAGGGCCAAATTTGTCCAAACCAATGATTCAGGGTATGTATGGTAATAGAGTGACAATACTCAATCATGGCATACCACAGGAAGGTCAACAGTGGGGAAACGACCATGCGCCTGAAATAGATCCGAATACAGCGGATAAAATTTCTGTTTACAAAGGAGCTTCAGCCATCAGGTTTGGCCTTCAGGCGATAGGCGGTATTGTCATTCTTGAGCCAGAAGAAATCCCTAAAGACCCACATTGGCATGGAAGTTATCAGACCACATTGCAAACCAACGGGTTAAATTTTAGCGGAGCTGCTACTGTAAGAAAATCATACGACCTTGCGAAGATCAGATTGACAGGTGGCTTTGCAAAATCCGGTGATAAAAAAACGCCTGATTATTTTCTTACCAACACTGGTAATTCGGATATTTCATTCTCCATTATCGTCAGCAATCATACATCAAATAAATGGAAAAGATTATTTTACTACAGCTATTTTTATAATAAAAACGGGATACTCAGAGGATCTCATATAGGAAATGTAACCGACCTTGAGGAAGCTTTTAGCAGAAAAGTACCATTTTATACTGAAGATAAATTTTCATATAATATCGATGTCCCGCGGCAAGAAGTAAACCATCATTTGGCAAAATACAATACTAAATATTTTATCAATGAAAGCTCAAATTTTAATCTTGATATAGGTATTCAGGTCAATCAAAGATCAGAATTTGATATAAGGCGAAGCAACAGGAATGATAAACCTGCTTTGGACTTAAATCTTTTCAGTCAGTATTATGATCTATATTACTTTAAGCAATCTGATAATCTGGAATATACCGCTGGCATCCAATATCGAAACGCTAATAATACAAACGTACCCGGTACAGGTATCTTACCATTGATACCTGACTATATCAATAATACTGGCGCCGGATATCTTATTTCAAAGTACAAAATGAAAAATATTCAGATAGAAAGTGGTCTGAGAGTTGAGTTTAGAAATTATTTTGTAGCTAAAATCAATAACAACAAAGAAATTATAAAATACCGGTTAAATTATCTCAATTGGGCTGCAAATTTGGGGTTAAAAAGTAGTATAAGCAAAGATATTAAAACAGTCGTGGACATATCATTTACCAATAGACCTCCAGAGGTAAATGAGCTTTTCAGCAATGGTCTTCACCAGGGTGTAAGCGGAATTGAAGAAGGCAATATTCAGTTAAAAGCTGAAAATTCTTTCAAAATAGTCAATGAATGGGATGGCAAAATTTCTCCATCTACAAATATTACCGCTTCTTTATTTTACAATAGAATTTCTAATTATATCTATCTTCAACCTCAGAAAGAGTTTAGGCTAACCATAAGAGGCGCATTTCCAGTTTTCAAATATATAGGGACCGATGCCTTGCTTGCCGGTGGTGATATAAAATTGATACATAATTTGACCCATCACTTACAAGCTTCATCCGGTCTCAGTTACATATATGCCAAAAATATCACTCAAAATTCCGGACTCATACGAATACCTCCTTTAAATCTTCAGCTGAACTTAAGTTATACTTTTGGTAAATTCTGGAAAATCCATGAGATAAAAACCGTTTTAGGTTTTAGTTATGATGCAAAACAAACAAATGTCGATTTGAATGAAGATTTTTTAAATCCACCGGATGAGTATTATCTTGTAAATATATCTACAAAATTCAGACTAAAAACAGGAAAAGGAAATGATATTGACATACAATTCCGGGCAGAAAATCTATTGAATAACACCTACAGACAATATCTGAACAGGCTAAGATATTTTGCGGATGAAACAGGAAGTAACTTTTCACTAAATATAAAATCATATTTCTAACACTTTAAAATTCAATAAAATGAACACAAAATTTTTGACCTTTGGAATGTCCATCGCTATTCTTGCGTTATTTTCATCTTGTGACAAAGATCCGGTGGTTCCGAATGAAGAGGAGCTTATCACCACTGTCAATTACACTTTGACCCCAGTGTCAACGGGCCAAACGGTAACCTATACTTTCCTAGATATTGACGGTGACGGAGGTAATGCTCCCATCATCAGCACTATCGGCGAGTTAAAATCAGGAACAAGCTACAACGGGGTACTAACACTTTTAAATGAGGCCGGAAATCCTTCACAAAATATTACCGAAGAAATAGAAGCAGAGGACAAAGATCACCAATTATTTTTTGCTGTTTCCGGTGGTACTGTAGGTAAAATGGTAATCAGCTATGATGATAAAGATGCCAATAATCAACCTCTGGGTTTAAAAACGAAAGTGTCGACCACGGGTACAGGAACGGGTAAACTGATGATTACATTAAGGCATTTACCGAATAAATCCGCCACCGGTGTGTCCACCGGAAATATTACCAATGCAGGAGGGGAAACAGATATTGAAGTGAATTTTGATATAGTTATTAAATAAAACCAGCTTCCCTTCTGATTATTGCGAATTTTCAGAAGGGAGCATTTTTTCAAAAAGATTTATTAATAATTTTACTCCTTTTTGCCTGGCAGCCAATATTAACACGCTATTTTTGTGCCTCTAAATCATGCGTTGATATGAAAATTATATTTATGGGCACACCTGAATTTGCCGTTCCTTCTTTGGATATTTTAATACAAAATAATTACCAAGTTGTGGCGGTAGTTACCAGTTCGGATAGTTATGGAGGAAGAGGTGGAAAGCAGCTCATCGAATCAGCAGTTAAAAAATATGCTGTGGCACATCATATTCCGGTACTACAACCAACCAATCTTAAATCTGCCGAGTTTATTCAAGCGTTAAAATCCTACCAAGCTGATATACAGATAGTTGTTGCATTCAGGATGCTTCCGGAAGTTGTATGGAATATGCCACCCATGGGGACATTTAATTTGCATGGTAGTTTGTTGCCCAAATACAGGGGAGCAGCTCCTATCAATCATGCCATCATCGAAGGGGAAACCGAGACCGGAGTGACCAGCTTTAAATTAAAACATGAGATAGACACCGGAGATCTTCTATTACGAAAAAAGGTACCTATTTATGAAGACGATGACGCTGGTACATTGCACGATCGTATGATGAACACTGGAGCTGATGTAGTGCTTGAAACTGTTCAACTGATAGAATCAGGCAAATATACATTTATCAAACAGGATGATACTGAATCAACAAAAGCGCCTAAAATATTTCATGATACATGTAAAATAGACTTTAATAAGCCAGTAACGCAAGTGTATAATTTTATCAGGGGACTTAGTCCATACCCGGGAGCATGGTGTATCATAGATGAAAAAGAAGTAAAAATACTTAAAATAAAACAAAGAAGGGCTTCAGATGAAATGGAATCTGGGGCAATAATAACAGATCATAAAAAATCACTTGAAATCAAATCCTTGGATGGATATATCCAAATCATCTCCCTAAAACCACAAGGCAAAAAAGATATGTCCATAAATGACTTCCTAAACGGAAATAAAATTTCTTCCGCAGCTATTGGTTAAATATTATGGTATGTTTAAAATTTTGCTTTAGGTATAGATACTGAGTATATGAAACATTAAAAAGTTTAAACTAACACAACGTGACAGACAGTCAATTAGGCTAAAAGAATTCATATCATTGAAATAAAAATTCCTAAAACAATGATTTGAAATATATAGCAATTTAAACTCTATTTAGCTGAATTTAATGCTTTAAAAATTTAGTGGTATGATGGCCATCTATTTGCAGCAAATAAATGCCTGGTGACAATTCATTGACATTCAGTGATGAAGCGTGAAAATTTAGCTCCCCAATTCTCATTTGTACTCCCAACATATTTGTGATCTTATATCCAATTTGTTGGTTTGGCCTTTTATCATCCATACGAATATACAACAGATCCATCACTGGATTTGGGAAAACTACAACACTTTGAAGGCTTTTGTCCACATCCACCACTGTCGAAGTCTGATCAGATATAAAAAAATTATCAAATCCCGCTTCAACAATATGTCCAAGATTTCCTTGCTGATCTGATGCTTCAACTATTATTTTCATTTGATTGGTAACAGTAATAAAACTTCCTATGTCCAGATTTCTCACTTTTAACCAACCGTCAGTTTTGCCATAAATTTTATCCACTATTACTTCCTGTTCTCCATTGTTTAGTCTGACTATCAAAGTATCATTTATATCTGTGGCACCACCAGCGTTGTAAAACCAAACATCGTAATTGAGAGCCGGCTTCTGATAAAAACTCAGATTCATTACTGGTGATAATAATCTAGTGACACCATTGTCTACGTCTGCACATCCTGCACCAGGGATACCATTAGCAGTGACGTAAGCTTCATTACCATAGTCATCAGAGTCAACACCTGGATTTGAAATTTCACCATTTAGAAATTCTGTTTGTTTTGGAAGACCCTTCACCCATTTCCCTGACATGTTGAGTGTAGAACTTGTGGTCCATTTAAGTTCATTTTCGAAGTTATTAACATAGCCCTTTTCAAGGGTAACTTCAAACTTATTATTCTGTCCGGCTTTAATTATAATTTCCTCCAGATTTTTATAATTATATCCCCACTCTGAAATAATAATGTTATATTTTCCATCACGAATAAATGTTTTAAATTCTGCATCTCCATTTGTGTCCAGATTATATTGATAATTATCACCCACAAGTTTGATGGCGGATGATATAGACGTATTATTGGAGTTCTTAACTATAAAAGAAACTTGTGAAATCTTCCTTTTTTCAAGTGTAACGTCCAAATTTGTAACAACACCATGATCCATTTGTATAAATTCTTCTTTTGTATAATAATCAGGATGCGAAATCTTAACTTTAAAATTACCACTTAATACCTGACCCGTTTTATATCTTCCTGATGGGTCGCTGACTTTTCTGTTGAGCTGATCAGAAATAATTTCAATGACCGCATTACTTAGCGGGGTTCCATTAGTATCAGTTATTTTTCCTTCCAGGTAACATGCTCTTTTATAATCAAATTTTAAAATAAAAAGTCCATTTTCTATGTCGCTTCCATATACATAATCTTCATCATCCAACGGATAGACTCCCCAACACCCATGAAATTCATTGTGGCACCTTGAAGGATCATTCCAGGTATCATAATACGCTACTTCTACCAAATTATCTGGTTTGTGTGCATCAATTACCCTGATGCCATCCGTATAGTAACTAGTGATCAAATAACCATTTTTATAGTATGTATTGTGAGGAATGACTCCTGTATTTTCTGATCTCAAAGGCCTGAATCTATCCAATAGTTTTATGTTGTTAAAGTCAGAAATATCATAGGATTCGACATAAGCATTTGCGCGCTCGTCAGTGGTAAAAACATATTTACTATCATCAGATGTCCAAGCATTGTGGGTAAATGATCGTCCAGTATTGAATGAAGTCAATAATTTTATATCAGCCTTGTCTTTTACATCATATATGGACAATAATCCATTACTGATTTCCGAGTTATACATGGTATCATTTTTAGCATACACATCATGTGAATATCGAAGATCAGTATAACCAACCAATGGTGGTTCTTTAGGATTTTGATTCAGATCAAATACCAATACTCCCCTTTTACCGATGCTGCAACCTGACAAATAACAAAATCCTTTTTCATCAATAAAAATGTTGTGACAACGTCCTAAAATTGTGACGGTAGTATCGATGGTGATTTCCGGTTTGTAAAAATTATACGTGATATCTTCAGGGGCATTTGTCATATCAATCACCAAAAGACCATCCGCTCCCTGATCAGTAGACACATATATAAAATTTTTATAATGTCTTACTTCCCGCCAATTTCCGACTGCTCCCGGGGCAACTAATCTTTCTTTGGGATTTTTAGGATCTTCGAGTGAATAAATTCTTGCGGCTGATAAGGTGCCTATTACTGCATATTTAATACCTTTGGCATCTTTATAACCCCACATTCCTGAAGAATTCTCTGCAAAAGGAACATGAGCTATCAATGCTGCATTAAGCGGCAATTCCTGTGCATTTAATACAAAACTGAAATTCAGACAAAATAAAACAAAGCTATAAAACAGGTATCTCATAAAAAATTGAATTGGAAAATGAAAATCTAGAAGAAAGTACAAAATATTGTGTAAACATAAGATATAAATAAAGAATTTGATATATATTGATCAATAAATAACCATAACAGATATTAATATTAATCATTTTGTCGTGTTGAAATCATTTTTAGTTAAATATTTATTGAATGAATGCTATTTCAATGTCTACGGCTAAAGATCTACACTACGATAAACATGTTTTCGCTAAAAAATCCGGAATATTTTAACTACCTTTGCGGCAATTTTTAAAAATACACTTTAAATTCTTCTAAATATGGGTCTTCAATGTGGCATAGTTGGTCTTCCAAATGTAGGAAAATCTACACTTTTTAATGCATTAACTTCCGCCAAAGCATTGGCAGCCAATTATCCTTTTGCAACGAAAGAACCCAATTTGGGTGTTATTGTGGTACCTGACATTCGTCTCGATAAGCTTGCTGAGCTGGTGAATCCTTTGCGCATACTGCCTACGAGTGTTGAAATTTTGGACATCGCAGGTTTGATCAAAGGAGCAAGTAAGGGAGAAGGGCTTGGTAATCAGTTTTTGGCCAATATCAGAGAAGTGGACGCCATCATTCATGTAGTCAGATGTTTTGTAGATGATAATGTTATCCATGTAGATGGCAGTGTAGACCCCGTGCGTGATAAGGAAATTATAGACCTTGAATTGATATTTAAGGATATCGAAACCATGGAAAAGCGAATTGATAAACTAAAAAAGCAAGCCAAATCAGGTTCGAAAGATGACGCCATTAATGTGGAATGGGCAGAAAAGCTACTCAAGCATCTTGAAAGCGAAAAACCTGCCAGAAGGTATGAAGTGGAAGAAAATTTTGAAGAACTCTTTAAGGATTTGTATCTGCTTACCAGTAAACCCATTTTATATGTCTGCAATGTAGATGAAGCATCTGTATCAGAAGGTAACGTACACACCCAAAGGTTTACTGAAGCTGTAAAATCCGAAAATGCAGAGATTTTATTCATTTGTGCAGGTATCGAAGCGGAAATAGCTGAACTGGAAAGCAAAGAAGAACGTATGGAATTTATAGAAGCCATGGGTCTTTCAGAGCCTGGGGTTAATAAAATAATCCGTGCAGCATATCGTTTGCTAGACCTTTATACCTATTTTACGGCTGGTGTAAAGGAAGTAAGGGCATGGACTATAAAAAAAGGTTGGAAAGCACCACAGGCAGCTGGTGTTATTCATACTGATTTTGAAAAAGGTTTTATCAGAGCCGAAGTGATAAAATATGATGATTTCGTTAAATTCGGCTCAGAACAAGCTGTCAAAGAAGCTGGAAAAATGGGTGTGGAAGGTAAGGAATATGTAGTTCATGATGGCGATGTCATGCATTTTAGATTTAATGTCTAAGCGTTTGTTTACAATAAAAATAGATATGTTGCATCACGTAAATTTAATCTTTGTATAATTGTATGCCCCGAAAAAGTGGCATACAGATTTAAAATTGAACAAACGAGCCCTTGTAAAAGATACAAATCATTTGAATGATTACCTACAATATGTGCAGTAAATTAAAACTTTCGGAAAAAATGAATTCTTATTTCATTTGAATATTAATTATCTTGTGGTTTAAACATTCTTGAGTTTAAGTCGCAATTTTAAAATCAAACCTTTAAAATCAAACAAATCATCGCAACAAATCTAAAATATTACGTCTTTTATAAACCATATAATATATTAAATCAGTTTACAAAAGAAAGACCTGAGCATAAAACCCTTGCTGACTACCTCAAAGTAGAAAAAGATGTGTATCCCGTAGGCAGATTGGATAAGGATTCAGAAGGATTACTCATACTCACCAACGATAAATCGCTCAATGCCAGCCTTCTATCTCCTTCTCACAAACATGCAAGATCTTATTTTGCTCAGTTGGACAATGACATTACAGATAAAGCTTTGGAAATATTGAAGAAGGGTGTGGATATAACCTTGGATTCAGGGACCTATAAAACTAAACCATGCTCAGTAAAAAAATTATCAAAGCCACCTGTTTTGCCGGAAAGAAATCCACCAATCCGGGTAAGACAAAACATCCCTACATCATGGGCATTGATTGAACTTACAGAAGGAAAAAACCGTCAGGTACGCAAAATGTTTTCTTCAGTAGGTTTTCCTGTATTGAGATTGGTCAGAATACAGATAGAAGATCTAAAAATAGGTAAACTTGAACCGGGAAAGTATATTGAAATACAGCAGGAAGAGCTTTTTAAATTATTAAAAATAGACCTTTCTGAAAAAAAATCAGGTTTAATCAAATCCAAAGAAAATAATGTAACTCAGAAAAATAAAGACAATACTAAAAAAGTAACATCATCTATACCTGCTCCTAAAATAAGCCATCGAAAAAAAGAGAGTCAATACTCCAATGCACCCAGAAAGAAAACAGAAAAACCGGAAAAGGAAACTAAAACTTCTTTTGAAAGGGATAACACTGACAAAAAGCCAATGAAAAAAAAGGATAATGGTCATGCTCCATGGCAGAAAAAAAAAGGATTCAAAAAATAAAAGAAGAGTAATAATACTACAATTAACCGCTTAAGAAGCAAAAAATAATTAGAAATTACATACTTTAAAAAAAATTAAACCAATAACAGTAATTTGATTTTACTTTTTACGTGACATCTGATGTTATCACTTCAAGTATTTTAACCTATTATAGTTGCGATCACTTTTCCTCTTAATTCCTTGCCTATAAAAGTGTTATTAGCAGATTTAGATGACATAGTATCTTTGGTATATATCCATGAAACACCTGCATCAAAAATACATAAATCAGCCTTTTCACCAATAGCGATTTCCGGTACTTCTATTTTTAAAAGTTGTCTAGGTGCAATGGTTAGTTTATGAATTAATCTTGGCAAATCTATTTTCTCGGACAAATGTGTAAAACATGCTGACAGGCAGGTCTCAAGACCAGTAGCACCTGGCGTCACATAAGGAAACTCCAGATTTTTTGCTTCTTCGTCCAGCGGTGTATGATTGCTGACAATGGCGCTGATCGTATCATCATTTATCCCTGCTATCAACGTCATTTTATCATAAGTAGATCTAAGTACAGGATTTACTTTCAGATTACTCTCAAAATCGAATAAATCAGCATCCGTAAACAAGATATTCATATATGCAACGGTAGCATATATATTGCATAGCTCATTTTTAGCATGGTGAATGGCATGTACACTTCTGGCAGAAGATATAGCGTGCTCAATAATACATGAATTTTGATAATCATTCAGAAGTATATCCCGCTGAATCATATGAAGTTCCGCAATATCTGGAACACCCTTCATACCCAGAGAAGTACTCATTTCACCTTCATGCATTTCACCTTCGGCACTTAAAAAATTATCATCCGGATGATGAATGATGACAATATCTGCGGTGGATGCATACTGAAGTGCCCTGCCTAGTAAACCAGTATTCTGCACAGATTTCATACCATCACTAAAGGCGATTGCTCCACCTGACTTCATATCCAGATACTCAGCGATATCTATTCCTTTGGTATCTTTACTCAATGCTCCTATCGGATAAATGGCAACCCCATTTCTGTCTGAATGCTTCGCCAAAAAACTGATATCCGCCTTCGTTTGTGTAACAGGTTTATTATTTGGAAACACCGCCAGCGCTGTATAGCCACCTGATAGAGCAGATTTGGTCAGTGTTTCCATCGTTTCGCGATGTTCATTGCCTGGTTCACCTGTATGTGTGCCTATATCACAAAGTCCTATAGAGCAATACAATTTTTCACCTGATATTATCTTTGCCCCATTAATGCTGATTTTATCGTCAATTTGCTTAATCATTCCATCAGATATAAGTATATCCTTTACGGTTTTATGATATTGTGAATTCTGATGTAAAATGGTGGCTTTTTTAATCAGTATATCCATAGTTGGGATTAATTTTTAAAAAATCTTAGCAAAAGGGTTTCAATGGCCAGAAAAATCAAAGCAGAAATAATAAACCATTTCCAAAGCACAATTCCTTTATCTTTTTCGGTGATAGTACCTGAAATATTGGCTTGAAGGGCAGTGGAAATCACTTTTATTTTACTATTTGCAGGGTTTATGCCAGCTAGTTCTGACTCCGAATACATACTCATATCTGACTCGTTTCTGTCGTAATTAAAAGCCAACTTCCCTGTAATTTCTTCATCCAATTTTAAATCATAAAAACCTGCAGTTTTTATTTGATCATTCAGGTCAAGATTTATTTTATTGCCAGCTGGAATCTGTCCGGGAATGAGCTCCTGCTCACCACCTATAATTTTATACACATAATCACCGGTTCTTCTTTTGTTTTCTGTTTCGATCACTACATTATTGGTGATGGTATATGCCAGCTTTTTTTGTTTTGTAGTTGAGATTGCCATTTTGTATAGCATTGGCACAAAAATTTCCGCATTAAAAACCAAATCATTCGATGCATTATCCAAAGGTGATGCGCAAACAAAAAGTTGCCCATCTCCTACCCTGTATTTACTCAAGTATGATGTACCATCCCGATACAAAAGTAGATTTTCTTGGAGTCCAGATGCCCGTGTATTAATATTATAAGATAAAGTAGTCACCGGCAATTTCAAATTGGTCCCTGTATTTATATAAACATCAGAAAATATAAACTCTTCCGTATTGATGGAAGATACTTCCCGACGCGCTGTATTTAAAGACCCAAAACTACTTGCACCGGCATTTGTAAAAAAATTATTGTATGTCAGGAGGTCTGATGATTTACCAGGAAAAATTAATACTTTTCCTCCATTCCTGAGATACTGTAATAGTTCGTTATTGAGACCGGACGTCAAAGTTTTAATGTCATTCAAAATGATCAGATCAAAGCTTCCAAATTGCTGATACTGTAGTTGATTCACATTTTGGTTGGAAAGACTAAAATATTTTACACCTTTAAAAAGTGCATCCATAAACTTGTTTGATCCCAATTCATTGATGAACAAAGCTTTAATGGTATCTGGCACATCGAATGCAATAAAATAATCGTCATCAAACTGTACAGGATAATCCGTCACATTTACCACACACTGCTGCCAACCTGATTTGTCCACAGTGACTACTACGGTATCCGTTATGCTACTATTGGCTGGTATGTCTCTAATGCCTATAGGTTTTTCCTGGCCATCTTTTCTGAATGACAGTTTTACCTGCTCTGCGTCTTCTCCACTATTATTTTTAATCCTTACGACCAGTCTATTATTCTGATTGAAAAAAGGTATGGGTCCATCAAACCAAACACTATCCACCGATAGGTTTTTTTGCTGACTGGTTTGGACAGGCAACAAATTTATCTCAAATGATGTATCCTGAAACAGGTTAAAATTCGAAATACTTTTCTGAAAATCAGAAATAAAATAACTAATCTTGTTATCTATAACGGTTTCAAAAAGTTGTTTTTGCCGATTCAAAACCATGTCAGAAGTGTGGACTGAAGGACTGACTACAATCTCATCAATATAATTTAATGCGTCTTCTTTACTTAGAAATCGCTGGTGTTTTCCTTCAAAATCATGGGTAAGTACCTGAAATTTATCTTCTTCGCTATAAGCATTTACGATTGATTTTGCTCTGTCTTTTGCATAATCCAACAATGGGATATCTTCAATTTTCGATGTCATTGAGTATGAATTATCCACAAAGATGGATATGTGATTGGTACCCGACTTGATTGCATCTCCTGTAGGAATAAATGGTTGGGCAAAAGCCAAAACCAAAGCAGCCAAAGCCAGACATCTGCTTGCCAGTACCAGAAGATTTTTTAATTTATTACGATTAGAAGTTTCTTCCTTTATTTCCTTAAGGTACTTCACATTGGTAAAGTATACCCTTTTAAATTTTCGAAAATAAAATAAATGTATGATCACCGGAATGGCCAGGGCCAAAAGGGCCAAAAGAAATGAAGGATATAAAAAATGCATAGGTTACGCCATTGTGGTTGCAAAAATATGATTACTAATACTAATAATACGCTATTTGTTTAAATTTTTATGTTTGTTAACCTTTTTACTTAAAATGAGTTTGAACTGTAAACACACAAACAATGATGATTATGTTTTTTGCGAATTCCTCCCGACTGCTCCAAACTTGCCTGCTTCGAAGCAAGCAGGGCATGCAGGTTTGAACTTTAAGTAATACCACCAGATACAGAAATTACAAAAATATACACATAAAATCTACATGATGCAACCATCGCAAACCAAGATAATTAAATCATGAAGTTTGAATGCGACCTTAAAAATAAAAATACTTTTTAAACAAATGAAACATGCTGGTTAGGATATTTGAAAGACGAAGATTTAAAGCGTATTAAAAAAAGGAAGTCCATTTTAAACATTTTTCAGGTCATTGCTAAACGATTTAGTATTAAAATTCGTTCTATAGGCAAATATTTCAAATAGATGAATCGTTTAATTTTTGTTCTATTACCATTACTGCTTATTTCTGCTACAGCTCCATCCATAAAAATAGGATTATTAAAATATGGAGGTGGAGGAGACTGGTACTCCAATCCAACTTCCCTTGTCAATCTGGCTGGTTTCTGCAATAAATTTCTCGGAACAAATATAGATCCCGAATATGCAGTGGTAGATGCAGGTAGCGTTGATCTGTATAATTATCCGCTGGTTCATATGACAGGTCATGGTAATGTAGTTTTTTCAGAAGCGGATGCCGAAAATTTGAGAAATTATCTCATTGCAGGTGGTTTTCTGCATATTGATGACAATTATGGTATCGATCCTTTTGTAAGAATAGCCATGAAAAAAGTATTTCCTGAATTATCTTTTGTAGAATTACCTTTTAATCATCCCATATACCATCAAAAATATAAATTTGAAAATGGTCTGCCCAAAATCCATAAACATGACGACAAACCTGCCCAAGGATTTGGACTGATCTGGGAAGGAAGACTGGTTTGTTACTATTCTTATGAATCAGACCTGGGAGACGGCTGGGAAGATCCTGAAGTGCACAAGGATTCTGAAGAAGTGAGGATAAAGGCGCTTAAAATGGGTGCCAATATAGTTCAATACGTATTTGGTTATTAAAAACTTACCTACCATAATGCAAACATATTCACTTGTACCCTCGATCAAAAATATTGCACACAGAACGTCAAATAATTTTTTCCTTATAGCTGGACCTTGTGCCATTGAGTCTGAGCATATGGCCATGGATATAGCAGAAAAAGTTAAAAAAATCACGTCTGATTTACGGATTCCATTTATATTCAAAGGGTCATACCGTAAAGCCAACAGATCATCCATTCATTCATTTTCAGGGATTGGAGATGAAAAAGCGCTTAAGATTCTGCGCAAAGTAGCTGAAACATTTGATTTACCGGTAACGACAGACATCCACAGAGATGAAGAAGCAGCCATGGCAGCAGAATATGTGGATATTCTTCAGATTCCTGCTTTTCTTTGCAGGCAGACTTCACTTATCAAAGCTGCAGCAGACACCGGCAAAGTTGTAAATATTAAAAAGGGTCAGTTTATGAGCCCAGAATCTATGATACACGCGGTGCAAAAAGTAAGGGAGTGTAACAATGAAAAAGTAATGCTGACAGAGCGTGGCATCACTTTTGGTTATCAAGACCTGATAGTAGATTATAGAGGAATTCCTTTGATGCAGTCCTTTGGTGTACCGATAATTATGGATTGTACCCATTCTTTACAGCAACCCAATCAACCTTCAGGGATTACAGGCGGTAAACCCGGATTGATTTCTACTATAGCAAAAGCAGCTATAGCAGTGGGGGCAGATGGCTTATTCATTGAGACCCATCCCAACCCTTCAGAAGCAAAATCCGATGGTGCCAATATGTTGCCCCTCGATCAGTTGGAAGTATTACTCACCAAACTAGTAAATATCCGACAGGCGACATTGCTTACTCCTTGATTTTCAACATCATTGATGTATAAAAATATATTTTTATAAGGTACATTGACAAAGTACGCAATAAAACTCCAAACGTACGATAAGATATTGGCTATTGACTTGTATCCATCGGTTGACTAATCCTTGGTCAAGTCTATATGCAATGACGAAGTAATTATGGATAATTAATATTTGTATAATTCACACTTTCTCAGTTGCCCACCATAGTCTTAAATATTAATATTGCCATTTGTTATACTCACTTTTTATTTTACATATGAAATAAAATGATAATTTATTTTAACTTTGCAATTATATTGCATTTTTAACAAAATAAATAACTTTAAATCAAAATTTACCATGAGAAATGTTTTGTTCTTATTTTTAATAATACTTATTGCAGGATGTAAAAACGACAGTAAATCAGGCAGTCAAGCAGACAATCTAATTAAACCTGATAATTCTGAAGCAGTTGATCCCGCGACTTTAAGCATACCCAATGCGTGTGAAATGATTTCCGAAGCTACACTGCAAACTATTTTAAATATTTCTGGCAGTGCTGTAAACATTAAGGAATCAAATGATCCTGGCAATACGTCTGCAAAATCATGTTTCTTTAAATGGGATGCCGCTGATACGCCAAATGCCGGAATTCTGATACAGATACTTACCAATCCCGTGTATAGTGAATATCCACAATATATCTCCAATTATGTATCTTCAAAACTTACAGAAGGGGAAACAGTATTGGGAGCTGAAAAAGCTACCAGATTTAACAAATTTACAGCTGGAGGTATAAATGGAGCATATTCATTCGACCAATCCCGTTTTTATTGGAATCTTGGTAATAATTATTTGTTCATGTTAGCATTTAATGTTTCTACTTTAAGCGAAGATAAAATGGTACAGGTAGCAGAACAAATCGTTGTTGAAGTACATAAGAATTTTGCAAATAAAATAAAAGAATAATGAAGGATAGTGTGATCACTCCATCTACATTGGAAGGCTGGTTCATTTTATGAAACGATGTAAGTAGTGACTGAAATACCATTAGGAATTTAGCTGAGATAGAATGCAGATTAACTTCGTCGGATGACTTCGACGAAGTTAATCCGCACTATTATAACTTCAGATTTATTTACTTCAAGCCGTAAAAAACCTGGTCAATAAAAGTATTCGGAAATTTTTCATCCCCTGGGAATCCCAGCTTTATATCGCGTCCGTCATATGGAATTGCTGCTGTACCAAAGATGTAATCCCAGATAGCTAGAGAGATTCCGAAATTAATCCCATATTTTCTGTTTGCCGGCAACTCATAGGCATGGTGCCAGATATGCATCTCAGGACTATTGAATATTTTTTTCATGAAAGGACCTAAGATAACCCAACCAAATAAAACAGATGCCAGTATACCTAAGCTCTTTATCAACCAGTCCAAATCTTCAAACAAAGTTATATCTGCTACTCCTGTGATCATGGCCAAACCTATAAGCATACCAAGGATAGCTCCGGTAACTCTACCACTGATGTGAAAATTGCTGTGGTTGTAATGTCCAATGGCTAATGTAAAAATATGGATAATAAAAAAATCATGTAATCCAATGCCCAACAATGCCAGTGGTATGTACTCGATAGATCTGTATACTAGATTTTCCATCCAATGGTATCTCAAATGAGCGGCAAAACCCATTTCTTCTATGGAATGATGGACTTTATGAAACTGCCATAACCAGTCTACCCTATGCAGCAATCTATGTACCCACCATTGGACAAAATCCCTGACCAAAAATCCAACCATAAGTACAGCCCAAAGCGGAAATGTACGCAATGGATTGGAATCCTTTAAGTCAAATCCTGACAAACTCTTTATACCATCATTAAAGAGATCAACAACGACATCCGATGCCGCATTATATATGACCAATGAAAATAAAAAGAAATTGAAAAACATATAAAAGAAATCCAGCCAGAAGTCCTTGCGAAACATGGGTTGTTTTTCTCTCCAAGGCTTGACTATCTCTAATCCAAAGAAAAAAGCAGAAACTAGGATAAGCCAGTAAAAATAATTATGAAAAGAGGGATGCGTGATTTCATACCAAAGGTAAGACGCATATCCGCCATATCCATTAAGAAAGGTTTGAATAATATCCTGCATGATTGGGAAATTTTATTAATTTAAGCTGATATTTGCTGAACTACAGATCATATTACTGTACTTCTGTCCAGCCAGCATATCCACCTTTGAGATTGTAGGCCTTTTCAAAACCTAGTTCCTTCATTATATTTACTGCTCTAGCGCTTCTGCCACCCGCTGCGCAATACACTACATATTCTTTATTTTTATCCAATGCAGCCACTTTTTCCTTGAAGTCAGGCGAAGTGAAGTCCATTTCCATCGCTTCCCCTATTTTACCCAATGCTATCTCTTCTGGTGTTCGCACATCCAGCAGCACAATCTCAGAAGACTGGGCCAACTTGTTTTTTGCAGTTGGGATATCAATATCAGTGTTTAATACTGCTGTATTTTCAGCATTTTCTGTTGCCTGTACTGTTTCTGATTTTTGTTCTTTGCATGAAAACAGCATAAAGACACTAACTAAAAAAAAAAGGATAAATCGCATATTATTTTTTTTAAACTTTTAATTATGCAAAAGTAATGGTTAGGTAAACCACAAAGGGTAACAATGGTTACAAATTATGAAGTAAATTTAAGTTAAACTATCTGCCTACCTTTCCAATCTGTTGACCTTCTGCAAAATTAATCCCAATTCCATTCATGTTGTATACTGTTTTGATCCTGTCCATGGCTTCATAATATACTTCCCAATAGTCGTCCGGAAGGACATAAGGCCTCACTGCCACTATCAGATTGGACGCACCGAATTCTTCTATTCCAATTTCCGGCAAGGGATCTTTTAATACTTTATCCATTCGCAACAATTCACTCAAAATCAATGCTTTGACTTTAGGTAAATCTTCACTGTAAGGTACAAAGACTTTCAGTTCAATCCTTATATTTCCCCTTTTAGAAAAATTGATGACGATGCCGTCTATTACTTCACCATTGGGAATGATCAGGGTTTTATTGCCCGGGGTAACTACAATCGTATTAAAAATCTGAATGTCATATACTTTACCGAATTTGTCTTTCACCTCGATCCAGTCACCCACTTTATATGGTTTGAAAGTCACGATGATAATACCCGCAGCAAAATTGCCTAGACTTCCCTGTAATGCCAATCCAACCGCAAGACCACCAGCAGCGAGTACTCCCACAAATGCTGCTGTATTGACACCTACCATTCCAGCCACACTGATGAGTAGTATCACTTTTAGTCCTATATTGGCCATCGTGACGAGAAACGAAAGTATCTCAGGTGTAAATCCAGATTTCTGCAATGTGATCATAAGTATTGCTGAGAGCTTTTTTATAACCCAAAGTCCTGCGATCAGCACAGCCAACGCCAGGATTAGACCTGGTAGCGCTTTGACTAACCAATCCACCACCAGAAAAGAATATTTTTCAATGTTTTCCATAATAATTTAAAAATTGCACAAAAATAGAAAATAACATCAAACAAGTATGTAAAGGCAAAATAGACCATATTAAAAAAGATATAAATTTTGTATTAAGGGCGTATAAGTCTTACCTTTGTGCCAAAATAAAAGAGATATGAATTTTGATATAATAATATTGGGTAGTGGGCCAGGAGGATATGTTGCTGCGATCAGAGCATCACAATTGGGAATGAAAGTAGCGGTGATAGAAAAAGAAAGTCTGGGTGGAGTTTGTCTCAACTGGGGATGTATACCCACAAAAGCATTGTTGAAAAGTGCTCAGGTTTTTAATTATATCAACCATGCTTCAGACTATGGCATTACAGTGGCTAAACCTACCGCTGAATTTGGAAATATGATTTCCAGAAGCCGAGGTGTTGCAGATGGAATGTCTAAAGGTGTAAACTTCCTTTTGAAGAAAAATAAAGTTACAGTAATCGAAGGTTATGGAAGACTCGTGAGAGGCAAAAAAATAGTGGTTACGGACAAGGATGGCAAAAAAGCAGAATATAGTGCCGAACATATCATTATTGCCACAGGAGGAAGAGCTAAAGAATTGCCCAATCTGAAAATTGACGGAAAAAAAATCATAGGCTACAGAGAAGCCATGACATTGCCAGTGCAACCTAAAAAAATGGTGGTAGTAGGAGCAGGTGCCATCGGAGTGGAATTTGCCTATTTTTATAATTCTATAGGTACAGAAGTAACAGTGGTAGAATTTCTTGAACAAGGCATTTTACCGCGCGAAGATGCAGATATCTCCAAGGAACTGGCAAAAATTTATAAAAAAGCAGGAATGAATATACTTGCAAATAGTGCGGTAGAAAATGTAGATATCAGCGGAGATCAATGCAAAGTCACCATAAAAAGTAGGAAGGACAATAGCGTTCAAGTCATAGAATGTGATGTAGTCCTTTCAGCAGCGGGTGTTTCACCTAACATTGAAGACATTGGTCTGGAAGTCCTTGGTATAGAAACAGATAGAGGTATGATAAAAACAGATGCGTATTATCGTACCAATGTGCCTGGTATCTATGCTATAGGTGATGTAATACCTACTCAAGCCCTGGCACACGTTGCAAGTGCAGAGGGTATCACTTGTGTAGAAAAAATAGCCGGCCATCATCCTGAACCCATTGACTATAGCAATATTCCTTCCTGTACCTACTGCTGGCCCGAAGTATCTAGCGTAGGTATGACTGAAGCACAGGCAAAGGAAGCTGGGTATACACTTAAAATAGGTAAATTTCCTTTTTCAGCATCAGGAAAAGCGAGTGCATCTGGAGCAAAAGATGGATTTGTCAAAGTTATATTTGATGCAAAATATGGTGAGTTGCTGGGAGCGCATATGATCGGTGCCAATGTTACGGAGATCATTGCAGAGTTGGTTCTGGCCAAAAAACTCGAAAGTACAGGTCATGAAATACTTAAAGCCATACACCCTCACCCGACTATGAGTGAAGCAGTAATGGAAGCCACAGCTGCTGCTTATGATGAAGTGATACATTTGTAAGGTTAAGGTTAAGGTTAAGGTTAAGATTGAAAATTAGTTTGGGCTTTGGGTCTTATCAATAATGCGAAAAGAAGGTTTCAGATTTGAAGAAAATAGCATTAATATCAGATAATCATTCCTACTTTGGAGATGATGTAACCGAAAACCTGAAGGATGTGGATGAAATCTGGCATGCAGGTGATATAGGTGATCTTGCCTCTATAGAAAAGTACCGAAACATGGCATTTTTCAGAGGCGTCTATGGTAATATTGACGATCAGTCCGTAAAAGATAATTTTCCTTTGAATGAAATTTTCATGTGTGAAGGAATCAAGGTTTTTATGACCCATATCGGCGGGTATCCCGGCAGGTATTCATCGAGGGTGTATCAAATGATTAAACAGGAAAAACCTAATCTGTATATTTGTGGACACTCCCACATATGCAAAGTGGTGCCGGACAAAACCAACAATCTTCTTCACATGAATCCTGGAGCATACGGACATCAGGGATTTCACAAAGTAAGAACGATCTTAAAATTTGAAGCAGATCATGGTAAAATCCAACAACTTAGGGTGATAGAATTGGGTCTAAGGGGAATAATATAGGCAGATTACACAGCATTTAAAAGCACTTGTTTCGATCCTTTTGTTTTTTAAGAGTTTGTGTAACACCAAAGAGCATGAATTATATACAACTTTATGCCTAGTAGGATCTGCTGAATACATTAATAGGACTTGATTATCAACCAAATTAGCATATTTTAATAAAGTTAAGTGCACGTGTTTAAATTGCTGTATGCAAAAGATGTGCGCTTTGGTTAATCCTTTGTATTATGCAGACGGCAGTCATTCTGGATTTCGTAAAGTATGACAATGAAGATATAACATGCACATTAATTTTTGCAAAAAAATCAGGCAGATCATAATACTTGCCCTTGGCCATGACAATGGTCAGATTATTTCGGTTCATGACTTTTTTACCCAAACTTTTACACTCTTCCACAAACTACCGAAAATGCGGATTCATCTCAGGAGCTCCACCTGTGATATAAACGGTAGGAATATCATGCGTTTTTAAAATCTCAAGGCATCGCTCTAGGGTAGCCTTGTTCATATTTTCAACTTTTTTGTTCGGCCCTGCATCCAAATGACAGTGGGCAAAGGTCTGATTGCAAAGTTTACCAGCATAATTATACAGTTTTTTTATATATTTGCTTTATTGATTCCTGTTTAGATTTTTATACTTTTGTGTACCTATATAAATAGTTGGGAATTAAATAGTATGCGGCATTTCTTATTATCTATCATTTTCTGTACCTGTACGATTTTACTTTGTGCTCAAAACCTACTTCCAAAAGTCAGTTCAGGAACTTTGATCAGATTGGATTCATTTCCATCAAAGTATGTAGAGAAAAGAAATATAGACATATGGTTTCCTGAAGGATACTCCACTGACAATAAATATGCCGCGGTATATATGCATGACGGTCAGATGTTGTTCGACAGTTCAACCAGCTGGAACCGTCAATCCTGGGATGTGGATGATGTCGGACAACTGCTTATACATGAAAAAAAAGTCCGTCCGTTTATTGTGGTTGGTATCTGGAATAATGGATCTTCAAGACATACAGATTATTTCCCACAAAAACCATTTGAATATTTATCAGTAAAACAACAGCAAGACATCTATGAGACCGTTAGAAATAATGGTTTTAAAGTATTTCAGCAAAAAATTATTAATTCTGATGGTTATCTCAAATTTCTTGTTCATGAACTCAAACCATTTATAGACAAAAATTATTCGGTATATAGGGACAGAATGAATACCTATGTCATGGGAAGCAGTATGGGAGGACTTATATCCATGTATGCAATATGCGAATATCCCGAAGTTTTTGGTGCAGCAGCATGTTTATCTACTCATTGGCCCGGAATTTTTAATATGGAAAACAATCCTATACCGGATTCATTTTATCGCTATCTGGAAAACAATCTGCCTAATCCTAATTTAAACAGAATATATTTTGACTACGGTACAACCACGCTGGATGCAATGTACCCGCCATTGCAGGCCGAAGTAGACAAGATCATGATAAAAAAAGGCTTTACAGCCCGTTCATGTACGACTTTAAAATTTGAAGGAGAAGATCACAGTGAAAAAGCCTGGAAAAGGAGACTTCATGTACCGTTGAAGTTTTTCTTGGGCGAATAAATGCTTAAATCATAAATCTGGTAAACCTTATCTTACCTTCGATTGCATTGACTACAAAATTATTGTAACCACCATTGACGATCCACATTTCTACCTGATGCTTGCGACAGATCTCTGCAGCATGTATTTTGGTAGTCATGCCACCGGTACCTAAAGATGATGATTTCTCATTGGCAAATTTTTTTATTTCTTCAGGATTATTTACCGTATCAATGAGGTGAGCGGCGGGATTCAGGTGCGGATTATCATCATATAGCCCATCGATATCAGAAGCTATGATCAATATATCCGCATCAATTATACCCGCTACCAAGGCAGAAAGTTTGTCATTATCCCCCAATAAAATTTCTTCTATAGCAACGGTGTCATTTTCGTTAATGATAGGAATGTATTGATGTTCGATCAGTTTGGCAATGGTATTTCTGGTATTCTCACGGGCAGTAACATCTTCAAAATCCCTGTAGGTCAACAGACATTGTGCCACATGCAGGCCAAAACTTTCGAAAATATCATCATATAGTTTCATGAGTTTAGGTTGTCCAATGGCAGCCATGGCTTGTTTTGAGTCAGCATAAATGGTATGACCGCTTAGATCCACATACTGTCGGGCAGCAGCTATCGCGCCTGACGAAACGATCACAATATCATAGTCATTTTTAAGGGATACTATCTGTCTTGCCAGGTCTTCGATTTTAGCAAAAGAAATACGTTGTGAACCTGAGGTCAGCGTGGAAGTTCCCATTTTAATGACAATCTTTTTCCGATTCATATTTTCAGTTTCTGATTTGTCCGTTACCATAAATAAACCACTTATTGGTGACCAACTGGTCAATGCCCACAGGTCCTCTGAAATGTAATTTTTGGGTACTTATGGCCATCTCGCCCCCAAATCCCATCTGACCACCATCTGTAAAACGGGTAGAAGCATTGTGATAAACCGCTGCACAATCGACCCTCTGCATAAAAATATCCGCCACATCCTTGTCACCCGTTACGATCACCGCCGAATGTCCTCCGGAGTAAGTATTGATTTTTACAATGGCTTCGTCCAAGCTACTGACTGCCGAAAACATGATCTTTGGAGCAAGAAACTCTTCATACAACAAATCTTCATTTTCAACCATAGACAATACATCCTGATATGCTTTAAAACTTAAATCCCCTATCACTTCAATACCACTAGATTTTAGTCTTTTTATAACATCCGTTACCTTATCTTTTTTCTCCACAAAATGGGTATTAAACAGGACTTTATCCAGTGCATTGCAAACAGAAATGCGTTCCTTACCATTGATGATCAGTTTTATGGCCAGGTCAATATCAGCGTCGTCATGAATGTACATAAAATTGTTGCCCCGACCACTAATGATAACCGGTGCGTGGGCATGTTTTACCACAAAATCAATCAGCGCATCTCCACCTCTGGGGATGATCAGATCAATGCCTGAACCCACATCAGCCATAAGCATTTGTATCTCTTCTCTTGACATGTCAAGATATTTCACCCAGTTTTGATGATATCCATTTGCAGCCAGAGCTTCGTGCCAGAGTGCTGTAAGCAAAAGGTTGGTATTTCGCGCTTCTTTCCCACCCTTCAGCAGGATCTTATTTCCTGATTTAAATGCCATCGCTGCTGCCTCAATAGTCACGTCCGGTCTGGATTCATATACGATTAGGATGGTACCAAAGGGAACTGTTTTATTGGTGACCAACAATCCGTCCACTCTGAGATATTCATATATCAGCTTGCCGTCCGGATTTGATTTTACTGCCGATTCTTTGAGTGATTGCATCATGCCGTTGATTTTTCCTTCATCCACCCTAAGTCTGTCGACTAATGCACTACTGGTTTTTGTTATAGTTGACACATCTCTGTTATTGGCATCCATTATGTCTGACTGGTGATCTTGCAACAGCTGAGCAAGGTCAAATAAAACTTTAGATCTGATATCCATTCTTTACAAAGTTTATTGAAGATCTACCTTCTTGATGTAAATATTCAGCACAAAATTACGAAACTAAGTCTCAGCTTTGTAATAAACCAAACAATATTCCATTTTATGACATGGAGAATTAATTTTTCCGTGACGATAATTCTTGTGTATTTGTTTGAAACAAATAATTCTGAAGATATTATTTCAGGATTTTAGATTCACTTCCTTTTTTGCAATTTCATCCAGATAATCCAGCTGGAGTTGTTGAATTTCTATAAGTCTTTGATTCTGATGAACAATCAGGTGGTCTATTTTTTCATGCAGCAATCTTATTTCTAATTCAGCTTTCAGATTGATCTTATAGTCGTGCTCACTCCTGGTTCTGTCTTTTTGTTCCTGTCTGTTTTGACTCATCATGATGATTGGCGCCTGAATGGCTGCGAGGCATGAGAGAATCAGATTCAAAAGTATGAATGGGAATGGATCAAATGGTCTATGAAATAGTGCAAAAAGATTCACTGATATCCATATTAATATAAAACCAAAAAAGAAGATAATAAATCTCCAGCTTCCTCCGAATTCTGCAATTTTATCAGCAGCCCGCTGTCCCACGGTAAGCTTAGAAGTAATATCGGGTTCAATATTTTCAGAAAGCAACTGATTAAGGTGGATAGCATTCAACACATCACTTTCGAGTTTACTGATGTCTTTGGTTTCCTTTTTAACCAGTTGTTCAATATACTTTTTCCGGTAATTATTTAATTCTTCATGACTTATAAAGTGCTGAGTTGAAAATTCCGGATGATCCTTTTTTATGAGAAATCTCATTTGTGGTCGTACCGCATCAAAAGCAACCAATTCTTCCAATAGGTATTCCTTTTTATTTATCAAACAAGTTTCTTTTGTCATATTCAATCCATTTAAAAACGAAAAAGCCTACGGATAGGCATGCCAAAAATACAATACAATCTGATTTACAATTTATTATACAATTTAAACATTACGAAGATATAAAATGTTATTTTTGCAGCTTAATTTGACTTAGTCTAAATTATGGTAAAACAATTGGATCGGTATAAAATTTATAATCTCTGTATCTTCTTTTTGCTCTTGACCTTCTCATCAGAAGTTTCCGGACAAATCAGTGGCACGATAAGTTCATCAGAAGGCGAAAAACTATCTTTTGCCACTGTAATCATAGCAGAAACGACCAATGGAAATACTGCAGATTTGAATGGAAATTTTGAACTTGCTACCAAACTAAAAACAGCAAACGTTGTGGCGTCCTATATGGGTTTTGAAAATGATACGCTGGTCTGGACCAACGGAAAAATATTACATTTCTCCCTTAAACCATCCGCAGCGGTGTTGGATGAAGTGGTCGTTTCCGGTACCATGAAAGAAGTGACCAGAATGAACAGTCCGATTCCCATAGAAGTGTATACCCCTGTTTTTTTTAGGCGAAATCCAACGCCCAATCTCTTTACAGCACTGGAAAATGTAAATGGGGTGCGACCACAGCTCAACTGTAATGTCTGCAACACTGGAGACATACATATCAATGGAATGGAAGGTCCATATACTATGGTAATGATCGATGGCATGCCCATTGTTTCCGCACTATCAACGGTATATGGCTTGATGGGAATTCCCAATAGTATGGTACAACGGATAGAAGTAGTCAAAGGACCTGCTTCGACGCTTTATGGATCAGAAGCGGTTGGAGGACTTATCAATGTCATCACTAAAAATCCGGAGAGTGCAGCCAGGTTTTCTTTTGATTTCAACAGTACCAACTATGGTGATTTCAATATTGATTTGGGGACCAAACTTCAAATTGGAAAAGCCGCTGGACTATTCAGCACAAATATTTTCCATTTTGACAATATTTATGATATCAATGGAGATAATTTTACAGATGTCACCCTGCAAAAAAGATTTTCGCTGTTTAACAAATGGAATTTTAAAAGAAAAGAAAATCGGATGGCTTCCATCGCCTTAAGGTACGTCTGGGAAGACCGATGGGGTGGTGAATTGCAGTGGACACCGGCGTTTCGGGGAGGAGACAGCATTTATGGCGAAAGCATTCAAACAAATAGAATTGAACTCATAGGAAACTATCAGTTGCCCGTGAAAGAAAAACTGACATTCGCCTATTCTTACAATCTCCATGATCAGAATTCAGTTTACGGAACTACATTTTATCTGGCGAAGCAGCAGATAGGTTTTGCACAATTGACATGGGACAAATCATTTTCCAAACACGATGTACTCGCTGGCATGGCTTTTCGTTATACCTTTTATGATGACAATACCCCAGTTACAGCCGATGCGGAAAATCTCAGTATAAACCAACCATCACACATATATCTGCCGGGTATCTTTGTTCAGGACGAAATTACACTGACCAAAAAACAAAAACTGCTTGCCGGATTAAGGTATGACTACAATTCAGAGCACGGAAACATATTGACGCCAAGATTGAATTACAAGTGGACTTTGGATAATAATAATACTTTCAGGCTGGGATATGGAAATGGATTCAGGGTTGCCAATGTATTTAGTGAAGATCATGCGGCGCTGACTGGCGCAAGAGAAGTAGTCATTGCCAGTGATCTTAAGCCAGAAAAATCTTATAATTTTAATGTAAACCATACAACCAGACTTTTCCCAAGATTCGGTTTTGTAACCTTGGACGGCAGTCTTTTTTATACCTATTTTACCAATCGAATAGTGGCAGATTTATTCACTGATGCAAATAAAGTAATTTATGACAATCTGAATGGCAATAGTGTGTCAAAAGGCGCCACCCTGAATACGGAGTTCAACTTTACCAATGGTCTGAAAATCATGGCAGGTGGTACCTGGATGGATGTAACCATCAACGAAACCAATCATGTCACCGGCATAAAAACAAAAGAAAGACAGATACAGACCCCAGATTTCACTGGGACGTGGACCATCTCTTATTCATTTGCCAAAAGCAAGATCACACTGGATTATACTGGCAATGTGACGGGTCCAATGCGTCTGCCGATAGTGCCAAATGATTACCGACCGGAGTATTCTCCATGGTTCAGTATTCAGAATGTACAACTCACCAAAAGATTTAAAAATGGGTTGGAAATCTACGGCGGATTAAAAAATCTATTAAATTTTATTCCTGAAGATCCTTTGTTAAGACCATTTGACCCATTTGATAAACAAGTAGGCATAAACAATCCGAATGGCTATACCTTTGATCCTACGTACAATTTTGCTCCTATGCAAGGTATCCGGGGTTTTTTAGGTGTGCGCTGGGAATGGAAATAAAGGGCATTTCCTTTTTTTATTTTACTTTATTACTGCTTTAAGCATGAAAGAAAATTACCATATTCCCATTAATATTTGTGCGCTTAAAGGTTTTTACTTTAAAATGGAAAAAACTAATCATCAATAAAGCCGCTACTGAAATCGGGATCAGTAGCGGCTATTGATGATACACAAAGACGTATCTACTTCAAAATACCAAATTCAACATCACTCTATTCTGATCACTCTGGTCATGTGTTCTCTGGTGGTTAATTTTATTTTCATACATTAAATCTTGGAATGGATAAATATTTTGAAATGCACCTCCTCGATACATAAAAGTGTGGCCAGAGTTTAGTTCATCCTTTGTAAACTCAACATAATTTATTGCATCTCTAAACTCTTTAATATCTTTGATTCTATCAATTATTTCAAAATAGGTTTCATTTTCCATGATCCCAAAACCACCGTATCCTTCATTAATTTTGATACTAAATTTGTTTAAAAGTGTTTTTTCTTTATCCGTAAAATGCCCAGATATACTGTGAAAATTTATCATATATTATATTTGTTTACATTTATTCCAACAGCAGCGCAACCGTTTTCCGGGGCTAGGACAATATCTGAACTGTGATTTATTTGATTTATGTGATTATTATGATTCATTATGTGTATATTTTTGGATATATAATCTAAGGCTTTGAAATAGATACGACTTTGCATATTAATTTTGAAAGACTGTACTTATCAGTTTGCTA
>Ga0105047_10000632_pt1 | contig 60816 bp, 39 predicted proteins | sample MAT04_FD_78384 | JGI IMG/M metagenome (GOLD analysis project Ga0105047, IMG submission 78384) | Freshwater microbial communities from Lake Fryxell liftoff mats and glacier meltwater in Antarctica - MAT-04 (megahit assembly) | ecosystem: Environmental > Aquatic > Freshwater > Ice > Liftoff... | reverse complement strand
GCTATGGCCTGACGCCGGCGGCTGATTTGTGGGCTGACGAAGTGCGCAGCATGGGGATGGAGGGGATTCGCTTTCGCTTCCACTACCGGCGGCCTGGGTATGACCGTGTCGAGACGACGCACATGCGTGTCCCCCTGCTTGGCCGCCACAGCGTGCACACGGCGTTGTGCGCGGCAGCGGCCGGTCTGGTGGATGGATTGGAGTGGGACGAAATCGTGGCGGGCATGCAGAGCATCCCTGGCCAGTTACGGTTGGTCGTCGTGCCGGGCGTCAATGGGTGCACGGTGATTGACGACACCTACAATGCCAGCCCGGCCAGCACGGTCGCCGCACTCAACCTGTTGGCCGATCTCGAACCGAAAGGTCAGGGCAGACGCATTGCCGTATTGGGCGATATGCGTGAGCTAGGCAGTTTTACGGACGAAGGGCACGGGCTGGTTGGGCGTCGGGCTGCCGATGTGGCCGAAGTTTTGGTGACGGTCGGCGAGTTGGGGGCAGCGATTGCCGCCGAAGCGCAGGCGGTGCAATTCGATCCAAGCCGGTTATACATCACGCATAGCCCTGACGAGACCGTGGCGTTGCTCAAGTCCATTGTGCGCGGGGACGACCTGGTGTTGGTCAAGGGGAGTCGGGCGGTCGGGATGGAGACCATTGTGGGCGAGATCGTGACCGGCGAGGGTGAGAACAACGAGCGCACGGCGCCGATTGGGGCTGGTTGATGGGCAGCACTCCACTTGAGCCGCGCATGGCGTATGCGCTGGCGCTGGGCGCGATGAGTTTTGTGATTGCCGTGATTTGGGGCAAGCCGCTGATCAATTTTCTGCGGCGCCGGGGGATCGGCAAACAGATTCGCATTGACCAGCCGGGACGGCATCAGGTCAAAACCGGCACGCCGACGATGGGCGGCATCCTGTTTGTGTTGCCGGTACTGTTGATTACGGGGCTGTTGAACATCGTCAATTTGCTGGGTATGGACGCCATCGGCCAGAGCACGCTCTTTTTGTTCTTCTGCTTGGGGTCGCACGCCGTCCTGGGCGCGGTGGACGACTGGCAGGGCATCAAGGGCATCCGTGGCAAGGGTGAAGGGATGAGCCCGCAGGTGAAGAGCGGTTTTCAGATTCTCTTTGCCTCGATCATTGCGTTGGTGCTGTACTATGGCCCGCCGCAATGGGATTATGTTGGCATGCCGGGCGTGCGCGATTTCTTTCGGATCGGGCCGCTGATCATTCCCGTGACGATTTTTGTCATTGTGGCCATGAGCAATGCGGTGAACTTGGCCGATGGGTTGGACAGTCTGGCTGGGAGTACGACCACGGTGGCGTTTGCCTGTTACGGCACCATTGCCTACTTGCAGGATCAGGTCTATCTGGCGGCCTTTTGTTTTACGCTGGTGGGCGCGCTGATGGCGTTTCTGTGGTACAACGCCTATCCGGCGCAGTTGTTTATGGGTGATACGGGCAGCCTGGCCTTGGGCGCCACCCTGGGCCTGGTGGCGGTGATGACTGGGCAGTGGTTGCTGCTGCCGGTCATCGGCCTCGTATTTGTGGCCGAGGCGGCGAGCGTCACGTTGCAGGTGGGGTATTTTAAGTTTACGCGGCGCATGTATGGAGAAGGCCGGCGCATGTTCAAAATGGCGCCGTTGCATCACCACTTCGAATTGATGGGCTGGAGCGAGATGCAGGTTAAGGAACGCTTCTGGTTGGTCGCGGTGCTGGCGGGGATGGTCGGCGTTGCGTTGGCGTTGGTGTGAGGATTCTGATTGTGACAGGTAGCACTCTGGAGTTTTCCGGCAAACGAATCGTGATTTTGGGGCTGGGGCGGCAAGGGTTGGCGCTGGCGCGCTTCTTTGTGGGCGCTGGCGCACAGGTGACGATCAGCGACATGGCGCCGGCCGACCGTTTGGCGCCTGAAGAAGCGAAGCTGTATGAGCTACCGGTCCAATTTGTGCTGGGCGGTCACCCGCTGGCGCTGCTCGATGCATGCGATCTGCTGTGTGTGAGCGGCGGCGTGCCGGCCCAGATCGAGATCGTGCAAGCGGCGATTGCGCGGGGCATCCCGTTGAGCAACGACAGCCTACTCACGCTGCAGCTTGCCAAGGCGCGCGGGCTGGGGCCGGTCGTGGCGATCACGGGGAGCAGTGGCAAGACGACGACGACGACATTGGCTGGCTTGATGCTGGCGGCCAGCGGTCGCACCGTGCATGTGGGCGGCAATATCGGCACACCGTTGATCGATCGTCTGGCGCAGATGCAGGCAGGCGAGTGCATCGTGCTCGAATTGAGCAGCTTCCAACTCGAACTGTTTGACCCGGCGTTGGCCTGGGGCGATCTGGCGGCGGTCGGCCCGCAGGTAGCGGCGATTTTGAACGTGACGCCGAACCACCTGGACCGGCACCCGAATATGGCGGCGTATGCGGCGGCCAAGTTCAACCTGCTGCGCACCCTGCCAGTGGGGGCCACCGTCGTGCTGGGCGAGGACGACGTGGTGACTGGCAGTCTTCTCGCCAGGCATGCGGGGCGGGAGATTACAGGCCGGCGGGAAGCGCGTGAAGCGGAAGAAAAGGCAAGTGCGCGGCTGGCGGCGTGGAACCTGGTGGAGATGATCGAGGAAATGCGGGCGACGCTGGCGGCAGGCGATGCGCACCTCATCCCGTTTGGGCGCCAAGGGGCGAAGGATGCACAAGAAGGCGGGAAGGGGAGCGGGACAGAGGGGGAGGTGTGGAGCCGGGCTAACGGCGCATGGCTGGACGGGGAGACGTTGGTTTATGGCGGGCAGCCGATCTGTGTGCGCAGCGAGGTCAAGCTACGCGGCGACCACAATGTGAGCAATTTGCTGGCGGCGGCGGCCATCAGCGGTGCGGCCGGCGCGTCGGTGGCCGCCATGACCGCGGTGGCACGCACGTTTACGGGGGTGCCGCACCGGCTTGAGGTTGTGGCGGAGGCTGGCGGCGTGACGTGGATCAACGATAGCATTGCCACCTCGCCCGAGCGGGCGATGGCTGCTCTGCGCAGCTTTGGGCGTAACGGGGGAACCTTGATTCTTTTGGCGGGTGGCAAGGACAAGAATCTGCCCTGGGAAGCCTTTGCCGACGACGTGTTGGATCGGGTGGACTATCTGATTGGGTTTGGCCAGGCGGGACCGATGATTGTGGAGAAGGTGCAGGAGCGCGCGCGGTTTGCGCAACGCCGGGCGCCGAATTCGGCGGTCACGCGTCGTCTCGACGAAGCGATTGAGTTGGCGGCGCGTGCGGCGGGACCGGGCACCGTGGTGCTGCTCTCGCCAGGGGGCACGAGTTACGACGCATATAAAGATTTTGAAGAGCGGGGGGAGCATTTTCGGCGGCTGGTGAGGCAGATCGTCGCAGGAGTGAGGGCGTGAGGGCGTGAGGGCTGGGGATTGGACGAGGAACGATTATGACTGGACATGCAGGGGCTCGGCAGCGTGGACAGTATGACTGGGCACTACTGTCGGTGGTTACGATCATGGTGGCATTGGGTGTGGTGATGGTTTTCAGCGCCAGCTTTCCGCGCGGGCTGGAGGGGTATGGGGATCCGTTCCATTTTATTTCCTATCAGCTTCTGACGTTGGGGATTGGGGTTGTCGCGCTGATTTTTACGGCGCGCATTCCGTATACGTTTTGGGAGCGCTGGAGCATCCCGTTGATGGGGCTGGCCTTGCTGTTGCTCATGGGGGTGGTGGTCTTTGGCAGCGAGCGTTTTGGGGCGACGCGCACCTTTTTTGACGGCAAGATGCAGCCCAGCGAACCGGCCAAGATGGCGATCATCGTTTATGTCAGCGCCTGGCTGACCAGCAAAGGCCGGCGCATTCGTGAGGCACGCGCGGGCTTGCTCCCCTTTGGGGTGTTGATGGGGATCGTGGCCGTGTTGATCGTGTTGCAACCGGAGATCAGCACGGCGATTTTGATTGTGATGACGGCTGCGGTGATGCTATTTATCGCCGGCGCCGACATCAAGCAGTTATTTGTGGTGGGCGTGATTGCGGCGGCCACCTTTTGGCTGGTGATTACGTACAGCAGCTATGCGTCAGACCGGGTCGAGCGCTATTGGGCGTCGGTGGGCAATCCGCTGGCGAGTAAGGAATGGCAGGTCAGCCAGGCGGTGCAGGCCCTGATGCGTGGGGGCGTGTTTGGCGTCGGGATTGGCAGCGGCCATGCGCAAAAAACGGGTTTTCTGCCGGTCAGTTGGAGCGACAACATTTTTGGCGTGATCGGCGAAGAACTGGGTCTGCTGGGCACGTTATTTGTGATCGTGCTCTTTGCGCTGTTGGCGTTTCGCGGGCTGCGCATTGCGTTGCGCGCGCCCGACAACTTCGGCATGTTGTTGGCGACGGGGATCACGACGATGTTGATTTTGCAGGCGCTGCTCAATATGGCGGTGATCGTGGCGGCGGCGCCGCCGACGGGGGTGACGTTGCCCTTTATCAGCTACGGCGGCAGCTCGTTGGTGGCGTCGTTGGCGGGCATCGGCATGCTGTTGAGCATCAGTCGCTACGGCGTCGATCAAGGCGCGCGGGCGTCGGAAGTGGGAAGGTATGCCTATGAACGTCTTGATATCGGGCGGGGGGACGGGCGGACACGTGTACCCAGCACTAGCCGTCGCACCGCAACTCGCGCGGGCAGTTACCAGTCGACAACGCCGCGGCCCAGCGTCAACGACGGGCGGGTCAGGCGCGGGTCGGGGGGATAGGGAAGAGATGGGGGGAGACCCACTTACTGACGTGCGTGGCTCTGACGGAGACGCGAGCGTGAGCAAGCAGGGAGAGGTGCAGATCCGGTGGGTGGGGAGCGTGGGGGGGATGGAGCAGGCGTTGGTAGAGCGGGCGGGGATTCGTTTTACGGGCATTAGCACGGGGCAGATGCGGGTGATGAATCCGGTGAAGGTCTTTGCGAGCGTGGGCAAGATGTCGGCTGGGGTGCGGCAGAGCCTGGCGCTGATGGATGAATTCCGGCCCGATGTCTGTTTTGTGACGGGTGGCTATGTTTGCGGGCCGGTGGCGGTGGCGTGCGCGATGCGCAATGTGCCGGTGCTGATTTATTTGCCGGATATCACGCCAGGGTACGCCATCCGCTGGTTGAGCAAACTGGCGCAGCGGGTGGCGGTGACGTTGCCAGAGGTGGCACGGCATTTTGGCGGCGAGGCCCCCAAGGGCAAAGCGGTGGTGACCGGCTATCCGGTGCGGCAGGAATTGGTGGAAGCGGCCAAGGATCGAGCAGGTGCACGGCAACAATTGGCCCAATCGCTGGGGCGGGGTTTTGACGAACCGGACAGCGCAGTCGTGCCGCTGTTGCTCGTGTGGGGCGGCAGCCAGGGGGCGCGGGCAATCAACCGGGCGTTGTGGGGTGCGCTGACCGAACTGCTGCCGCATGCGCACATTTTGCACGTGGTGGGTGCGCGCGATTGGGCGCTGTACGAACAGTGGATCACGGCGAGTCCGCTGCCGGTGGCGTTGGAGCGGCGGTACCATGCGGTGGCGTATCTGCACGAGGAGATGCCGTTGGCGCTGGCGGCGGCCGATTTGACCGTAGCGCGTGCCGGCGCCAGCACGTTGGGGGAGTTCCCGGTGGCGCGGTTGCCGGCGATCCTGGCGCCGTATGAGGGCGTGAACCAGATGGACAACGCGCAGGCGCTGGCCAGGCGAGGGGCAGCAGTCATCGTACGGGATGAGGAACTGCCGGCGAAGCTGGCGGCAAGCGTGATCGACCTGCTGAACGATAGGCCACGGCGGCTGGCGATGGAAGCGGTGATGAATGGGTTGGCAAGACCGGAGGCGGCGTTGAGGATTGCGCGGGAGATTGTGGGATTGGCGGGTGAACGGGTGAATAGGTGATGGGGCGAGTAAGAAGGGACAGGGTTTAGAGCGGTGCGACTGATTCAGGAAGGTGTGGCAACGCAGGTACCGACGACTGTGCCGACGGCACTGCCGAACGGGACGTCGCCGGCTGGGCAGCAGTCGATTGGTCTGGCGGCGATATTGGCGCTGTTTATTTATCTTGGCTTTTTCGGGACGATTGGGTACCGGCGCGGGGCGACGCGTGAACTGATCACGTTGGCGGTCTCCCTGGGGATGTATTTTGTTCTGCAGCAATTCAGCGCGGTCTTTGTCAGTGTGGCCGATAAGTTTGGCAAGGGAGTCTCGTTCCTTTTCGGGCAAGAGATCCCCACTACGTCCGCATTGGGGGCGTGGGCGGCGGCCAACACGTCGACCTATTTGCTGAGCATCTGGCTGGTCGTCGTGCTGCTGACCTATGTCTTGACCAGTCACTTTGTGCGCAACAGCAAGAAGGATGGCTGGGCGGTGCTGTATGGGATCGGCAATGGGCTGGTGTTTGCCACGGTTTTTGCGCCGCTGCTGACTGCGCTGATTTTTCCGGGTAGCTCGGTACAGGCCCCGGCGACGAGTATGCCGATCTTGGGGTTTCTTGCCAATATCTGGCAGCAGATGCTCGACTTGGTGGCGCGATTGTGGGTGGTTATCCAACCGAACGCCAATATGTGGTTTTTTCTCAGCGTGGTACTGCTTGTCTTGCTGGCCGCGTTTACGCTGCGCTCCAGCGCCAAGCCGAAGGCAAAGACTTAATGATCACCATTCAGGTGGCACCAGGAGCACGCTGTGGGGCCAATTGAGATTCTGTTTATCACGATCCAGTTGTTGATCGCCACGGTGGGCGTGGTTCGCGGCTACGCCAAAGAACTGGGCAACACACTCGTGTTCATGGCGGCGATTTTCTTGCTGTCGTACCTGGGCGATCGAATTGCACCGACCACTGCATCGTTTGCGGAGCAGGTATTTGGGTTTACGGCGAATTCGGCGTCGCTCAACGCATTTCTCTGGTTTATATACGTTGGTCTCTTTCTGGGGATTGTGTTTGCGAGCTATGCGGGGAGGACGCTTGATTTTGCCGGTCGCCCGCTGCCGGCGCCGGAGGGGACGATTCTTTCATTGCTCGTGGGGTTGCTCAACGGCTATCTGGTGGCCGGCACGATTTGGTTCTATTCCGCCAAGTATGGGTATCCCTTTACGAACGTGGACCCGGCGTCGCTGACACCGACCGCTCAAGCGATGTTGGCGTATGTGCCGCAGAATGTGGTCAGCAACCCGGTGGTGTGGATGGTGCCGGTGGGGTTGTTGATTTTGCTGCGGGTGAAGGGGTGAACGCCCCGTCAGAGCCGCGAGCGTGAGCGAGCAGGGTGGGATGAGAGACGAGGAAAGACAGGGATATGGGTGAGCTAGGTGCGGCAGGGCCTAATCTGGGGAGTTGGCAGGCGCGGCTGGCGGCGCGTGATCGGACGCTGCGCGTGCATCTGGTGGGGATTGGCGGGGCGGGGTTGAGCGCGATTGCCCAGGTCCTGCTTGAGTTGGGGGTCAGCGTGAGCGGGAGCGACCGCCAGGCGAATGTGCAGGCGGCGCGGCTGGCGGCGGCCGGGGCCCGGGTATATGAGCGCCAGGGCGCGGAGAATCTGACGGGATTGGCGGCGGGTGAACGCCCGAATGTGGTGTTGATCAGCAGCGCGGTGGACGCGTCGAATGCGGAACGGCAGGCGGCGGAGGCATTGGGGATTGCAGTCGTCAAGCGCGGTGCGTTTTTGGCGGTTTTGTTGGGTAACCGCCGGCTGATCGCCGTCGCCGGATCGCATGGGAAGACGACGACGACAGCCATGATCGTGCAGATGTTGCGGCGGTCGGGCGTGGAGTGTGGCTATATCATCGGGTCAGATGTGCCGGCGTATGGGAATGCCGCGGCGGGCACGGCGCCCGAATTTGTGTTGGAGGCGGACGAATACGATCACATGTTTCTGGGTCTGCAGCCGCAGATCGCGGTGATCACGAATGTGGAGTGGGATCATCCGGATTGCTATCCGACGCCGGCCAGTTATCGCCGGGCATTTATGCAGTTCACGGAGTCGGTGGAGCGTGATGGGCTGATCATCTCGTGCGCCGACGATGTGGGCGCCGAGCACGTGCGGATGTATGCGCCGTCGCGCGGACCGCGCTGGATCACCTATGGGATCGAAGAGGGGGCGGATCTGCGGGCGACGCACGTGCGGTCGATTGCGGGACAGGGCGTCGCGACGGAGCTGGTGTGGTGGCATGCGCCGGCGGGCACGCTGGCATTAGCGGTGGCGGGCAATCACAACGTGCGCAACGCGTTGGCGGCGCTGGCGGTCGGGTCGAGTTGTGGGATCACGATGGACCAGGCGATTGCGGCGATCGGCGACTACCGGGGATCGGCCAGGCGGTTTGAGTGGAAGGGAGAGGCGCGCGGGGTGACGGTGATCGACGATTATGCCCACCACCCGACGGAGATTATGGCGACTTTGGCGGCGGCACGGCAGCGCTATCCGGCGCGCCGCATTTGGGCCGTGTTCCAGCCGCACACCTTTAGCCGCACGCAGCGCATGCTCTATCGGATGGGCGCCAGTTTCGAGAACGCCGACGAGGTCATCGTGTTGGACATTTATGCGGCGCGCGAGGTGGATGATGGCAGCGTGAGCGCGGCCGAGTTGGTGGCGGCCAGCCCCCATTGCGCGATCCGGCATATCGGCGGGCTGGCGGCGGCGGCCGGCTATTTGGCTGAGCAGGTTGTGGCTGGGGATGTGGTGATCACGATGGGCGCTGGCGATGGCTATCGGGTGGGCGAGTGGTTGTTGGAGCGGTTGGCGTGAACAGCGCGACGTTGGACACGACGGCGCCCACGCGATTGGGTGTGGAGATCCGGGAGGGCGTCAGCCTGGCGCCGTTGACGGCGATGAAGGTGGGCGGGCCGGCGGCGTATTTTGCGACGGTGACGACCATCGACCAGATGCTCAAAGTCGTGCGCTGGGCACGCGCGGCCGGGTTGCCCACCACCATTCTGGGCGGCGGCAGCAACATCCTGGTGAGTGACGCCGGCGTACGTGGGTTGGTGATCTACAACCGCTGCCGGCTGGTGCGGGTGGATGCGGCGCCCTGTTGTGTCTTTACACGTGCGCATGTAGCAGGCGTCGACGATGCGGAGGATGACCGGCCCTTTCTGTTTGCAGAGAGCGGGGCGGCGATGGCAGGGGCGGCGCGCACGAGCGTGGCGGCCGGGTTGACCGGGCTGGAGTGGGCGGTGAGTGTGCCGGGGACAGTGGGCGGCGCGGTGGTGGGGAACGCCGGCGCGCATGGCGGTGAGATTCGGGACAACCTGTGGAATGTGATGCTGCTGAACGAAGCCGGTGACGTCGAGGAAGTGGCGGCGGAGCAGTTGCAGTTTGGCTATCGCAGCAGTGCACTGAAGCAGAAGATAGCGGGGTGCGGGGGCGTGCCGGCGGGATTTGGGCCAGTGGTTTTTTGTGCGAACTTTCGCCTGGCCGAAGGGGATGCGGCGACGATCAAGGCCAGGGCCGACGAGTATTTGCGCCATCGCCGCCGCACGCAGCCGGTGGAGGCGAGCGTAGGCAGCACCTTCAAGAACCCACCGGGCGATTTTGCCGGCCGTCTGATCGAAGCGGCAGGGCTGAAGGGCGCACGGCGCGGCGGCGTGGAGGTGAGCTTGCAGCACGCCAACTTTATCGTGAACCGCGGCGGGGTGGGGTCGGCACGCGCGGCGGATGTGGCGGAGCTGATTGCCCACATCCAAGCGACAGTGCAGGAACAATTTGGGGTGCTTTTGGAGCCGGAAGTGCAATTGGTGGGCGAATGGTGACCGGATCGCGCAGATGTCGCGTGGGCGTCCTCTTTGGGGGGCGCAGCAGTGAACATGAGGTCTCGTTGGCGAGCGCCAAGAACGTGATGGATGCGCTGCGCCAGGCGGGGCATGCGGTCGTGCCGATTGGGATTACGCCCGAGGGGCGGTGGCTCCCGCGCGCGGATGCCCTGGCGCGGTTGGTGGGCGAGGCGGCGCGCGACGCGGAAATTCATAGCAAGGCGGGCGCGCGGCCGGCGGAAGACGATTGGGGATTGCTGCCCCACAGCGACCCTGGTCAGCCACTGCCGGCGATTGACGTGATCTTCCCGGTGTTGCACGGCCCGTATGGCGAAGATGGGACGGTGCAGGGGTTGTTGGAGATGGCGAACCTACCCTATGTGGGTTGTGGCGTGCTGGCGAGCGCCTGCGCCATGGATAAGGTGGTGGCACGCCAGCTCTTTGCGCAGGCCGGGCTGCCGCAGGTGAAGTATGTGGTGGTGATGCGGCAGCAGTGGCGGGCCGACCCGGCGGCGGCGCTGGCGGCGGTGGAAGCGGCGTTGGCGTACCCGGTGTTTGTCAAACCGGCGAACCTGGGCAGCAGCGTGGGCATTAGCAAGGCGTGGGAGCGGGGGTCGTTGGGTGAGGCTCTGACGCTGGCGGCGCGCTATGACCGCAAGTTGTTGGTGGAGGCGGCGGTGCCCAATGCGCGTGAGATCGAGGTGAGCGTATTGGGGAGTGAAGCGCCGCTGGCGAGCGTGCCCGGCGAGATCGTGCCCGGCAATGAGTTTTACGACTACAACGCCAAGTATGTCGACGACAACAGCGAGTTGCGGATTCCGGCGCAGGTGGATGAAGCGACGGCGAGCCAGGCGCGGGCCTATGCGCTGCGGGCCTTTCAGGCCGTGGAGGGGGAGGGACTGGCGCGCGTGGATTTTCTGCTGGACGGCGGCAGCGGCGAGTTGTTCTTAAATGAAATCAATACGATGCCCGGTTTTACGCGCATCAGCATGTATCCGAAATTGTGGGAAGCCAGCGGGATCGGTTTTGCCGAATTGGTGGACCGCCTGGTGCAGTTAGCGCTGGAGCGGTATGCGGATCGGCAGGAGAATTGCACGACGCGCCGATAAGATAGTCAGGCAGGTTTTGGGGTTACGCCGATCAATGGCACGCAGCAAGCGCAAGTCGACGAGTGGCAAACAAGCGAAGAACACGCAGGCGGCCCAGCCGCAGACCGCGGCCGGGCAGACGCACGCGGCGATTGCGCAGGCACCCTCGGCGGCGGCACGCAATCGGATGGCGCAGCGCCGGCGGCAACGGATAGTGGGCAAGATGCGCCGTTTTGAGTCCATTTTGCCGGCGGCTTCGTTGTGGGCGTGGCTTGGCCCGAAAGCGGTCACGCACCCAAGGGCGAAGACACGTACGGCGGGGCGGCCGCTGGGGATGGCGCCGGTGGACTACGGGCCGGTGCGGCGCGTGCTGCGCAACCGCTGGCTGTGGGTGGCGCTGGGGCTGCTGGCGGTGGCGGTGGCCGTGGTGGGTTGGGTGCACAGCGACGAGCGCTTCTTTTTATACACGGAAGACGCACAGTTCAACGGGCTGACCTATCTGAAGCGGGATGAGTTGTGGCCCTTGAGCGAGATCGATGGGTGGAATGTGTTTTGGCTGGACACCGAAGGGGTGCGCGCCCGCTTGCTGACGCACCCATATGTGGCAGATGCCGACGTCTATGTGGCGCCGCTGGTGGGCAGGGTCGTGATGGATATCACTGAAGCCCGGCCGGTGGCGTTGTGGGCGACCGATGCCGGCACGAAGCGGTGGGTGCTGGCCGACGGGCGTGCGGTGGAGTCGCGCGGGGAGACGCCGACCGGGCTGTTGGAGATTACCGATCCGGGGGCAACGGCGACGGCGCCGGGGGCAGCGCTGGGGACGGCGATCAACCCGGAAGTGCTGGTGAGCGCCGAGAGGCTGCTCAAGCGGCTGCCCAGCGTGGCGCAACTGCGCTACAACCGGCAAATCGGGCTCAACTTTTCGCTGCCGAACCAGCCGTATTGGGTGTATTGGGGCGACGGCGCCGACGTGGAGCGCAAGCTGCGCAATCTGGCGGCGAGCCTGAACGTGTTGGCGGATGGTGACACGCAGCGCACGATAATCGACGTGCGCTTTGCGCGACCGTATGTGAAATAAGCTGAAACCTCGCACGAGTGAAGGAGCGGTTGTATGCAAGAAATCGTCTGTGCCATCGACATCGGAACGACCAAAATCTGTGCCTTGATGGCGTCCGTCGCCTATGACAGCCTGGGCAAGCTGTCGCTCAAGTTGCTGGGCGAGGGGCAGGCGACCAGCCGTGGCATCCGCCGTGGGGTGGTGGTGAACGTGCCCGAGGCGACGGCGGCGGTGGGCGAGGCTGTCGAGAAGTGCGAGCAAAACGCGGGGCGCCAGTTGCTCAGCGCGTACGTGGGGATTGCCGGCAGCCATATCGGCACGCGCAACTCCAAAGGCGTCAGCCCGGTCGACAAACGGCATGGGGTGACCGGGGGCGATATGCAGCGGGCCTTGGAGGGGGCGCGGGCGGTGGCACTGCCCGAAAATCAGGAGGTCATCCATACCATCGCGCGCGAGTGGACCGTGGACGGCCAGACGCAGGTGCAGCATCCGGTGGGGATGAGCGCCTTTCGGCTCGAGGTGGACGCGCATATCGTGACGGGGAGCAGCACGGCGGTGAGCAACCTGGTGCAGTGCGTGATCGCGCATGGCATCGACGTGGACGAACTCGTGCTGGAGCCGCTGGCGGCCAATGAGGCCGTGCTGAAGCCGGAGGAACGGCGCATGGGCGTGGCGGTGATCGACATGGGCGGGGGAACCTCCGATCTGGCGATCTTTATCGACAGCGGCCTGTGCCACACCGTGATCCTCGACATGGGGGGCAACCACCTGACCAACGACCTGGCGGTGGGGCTGCGCTGCCCGTTCGAGACGGCCGAAGAACTCAAGCTGCGCTATGGCACCCTGCTGCCGGAGCGCGTGGCCGACGACGAAGCCGTGTGGGCGACGGTTTTTGGCGAAAAGGCCGAGCGCAGTTTTGGGCGCCGCTTTATCTGTGAAGTGCTCGAAGCGCGTGCGCTCGAGATGCTGGAGATGATTGGCGAGAAGCTCGATGCCAGCGGCTATCTGAACAAACTGCCGGCCGGGCTGGTACTCACCGGCGGCTGCAGCCAGTTGCCAGGGTTTAGCGAGTTGGGGCGCAACGTCTTGAACATGCCGGTGCGGATTGGGTCGCCGTCCAACGGCCTGCCGATCGCCGGCTTGAATCGCAACTTGTTGGCGCCCACCTATTCGACGACCGTCGGTCTGTTGCTGTGGGGGCTGCATGAGGATGCGCGGGCCGTGCATCGCCGGTTCGACGCCGATCATGGCCAGAACAACAGCAATGGCGCCAAATGGGTTGGCACCGCCGCCAAGTGGTTGAAGACCCTGTTGCCGGATAGAAATTGATCCCGTGGACCCATTCGGCCTGGGGAGGGCGTAAGCAGCCGGAACTTCTTATGCAGGAAGCAGGACGAATTTTGTTATTGATTGAATCACACACCCGTATCGTCATCGACACTGTCATCGTCACCAGTTTTGCAGCGAAGGAGCCAGAACAATGACCCGCAGCACGAACAACAGCAGCAAAGCGCAATCTTCTTTTGTGGATCACTTTGCACAAATCAAGGTAGTGGGCGTGGGTGGCGGCGGCCAGAACGCCGTCAACCGCATGATTGAAGAAGGAATTCAGGGCGTGGAGTTTATCTCGGTAAACACCGACGCGCAGGCACTGATGCTGGCCACGGCGCCGCAGCGGCTCCGCATCGGCGAGAAGATCACCAAGGGGCTTGGTTCGGGCGGCAACCCAGAGATTGGGCAGCGTGCGGCCGACGAGAGCAAGGAGGAGATCCGCGAGATGTTGAGTGGGGCCGACATGGTCTTTGTCACCGCCGGGATGGGCGGTGGGACGGGGTCGGGGGCGTCGCCGATTGTGGCGCAGGCGGCGCGCGAGATGGGGGCGCTGACGATCGGCGTGGTGACGCGGCCGTTCACCTTTGAGGGGACGCAGCGGCGGCGGGCGGCCGAGCAGGCGATCGAGACGCTGTCGGCCAACGTAGACACGCTGATCACGATTCCCAACGACCGGCTGTTGCAGATCGCCGACAAGAAGATGGGGATCAAAGAGGCCTTCCGCATGGCCGACGACGTGCTGCGCCAGGGCATTCAGGGCATCAGCGAGCTGATCACGGTGCCCGGGCTGATCAACCTGGACTTTGCCGACGTCAAGACGATCATGCAGGACGGCGGTGCGGCGTTGATGGCGATTGGCCGCGGGTCTGGGGAGAACCGGGCGCGTGAGGCGGCCGAGCGGGCGATCCACAGCGCGCTGCTGGACGTGTCGATCGAGGGAGCGCGTTCGATCATCTTTAACATCAAGGGCGGCGAGGAGATGAGCCTCTTCGAAGTCAACGAGGCGGCGGAAGTGATCCGCGCCAGCGCGCACCCGGAGTGCAACATCATCTTTAGCGCCGTGATCGATCCGGATATGAAAGACGAGATGCAGTTGACCGTGATCGCCACGGGGTTCGACCGGCCCAAGCCGAAAGATACGTATGACTTTGTGGGGAATGCGTTCGAGCGGCCGCGCAGTGGGCAGGCGAGCAACGGGCACAATGGGAACGGCTATGGCAACGGCAACGGCAATGGCCGCGCCGAGCCGGTGAAGCAGCCGGCCGATTACAATGTGCGGACGTTTGACCGGGATGATTTGGATATTCCGGCGTTTTTGCGGCGGCAACAGCGGACGGCGAATGGGAAGTGATATCGCGGATTTAAGGGATGTTGAGATGACGCGGATTTGACGAGGGGATGGGTGGACGGAGGGACGGGGAGACGGAGGAACGGAGGGACGGGGGGACGGAGAAAGGGTGCAGCGGTCAGCGAGATGCTGGCGTGCGAGGCACCGGCCAATCGATCTTGCCTGCGGGTGGGTCGATTGGCCGGTGCCTTGCACGCGGGTTGGGACGGATTTGGATGAGGTACATTGCCTGAATCGCGGATTCAAGGAATGTTGAGGTGACGCGGTGGGAAGGAGCACGCAGTGGCTAACTTCAATCCTGAATTCAAAGTCGTTCTCGATGACATGCTGCTGGGTTACCCGTTTGTGCGGCCCGGTAAGATGTTTGGCTTCCCGGCCTATTACGTTCGCAAGCCAAAGATGCGCGCATGGGTCCAGATCAATCTGAGCCGCGCCGAGGAGTATCGGCTGTATCAATCCACGTTTGAAGAATCCCTCCATCACCTGTTGGCGCAACAGGAGGAGGGGAACGCATGATCGACTACGAGGTGTTTTGGTGGAGCAAGCTGCCCAGACGCACCCACGCAATTCCGTAGATTCCCAATTCGAGCGCGGCGTACAGTGGCAGCATCCACGGCGTAAGCACCACCAGCGCCTGGGCCATCAGGCCGGCCAGGCCGAGCGCGCCGACCAGGAAGAGCACCGGCGCCGCGGGTTGCGCGCTGGCGATGTTGGCGCTGTCGACGGCGAGCAGGATGACGCCGAAGGCAACCAATAGAGTGCTGGCCCCCTGACCGGCTTCGGTCAGCGCCGGCAGCCCGAGTAGACTGCCAGTTGCGGCGGCCAGCGCGGCCAGCAGACCGGTCCACCCCATCGCCACCCCGATCTGGCCGGGGGGTGTGGCCGGCAGGGTGAGTCGTCGCGCCGTGGCGACGACCGCCATTGCCAGTGTGGCTGCCGCTACGGCGCCGAAGAATGTCACAAACTGCCAGGCGGCCCGGTTGGTGACCCAGATCGGGCCGCTAGCGTCGCGGCTGGTCAATTCTCCCCAGGGCTGCACCGCCAGGAGCATTGCGTACGCGATCCAGAGCAAACCGCCAATCATGGCAATGCCCGGCGCATTGGATTTGAGACGTGCCATATGCTTAATCCTGCCAATCGTGTGAATCCTGCCAAACGCCCCACTTGTGCTAGGATACCACTATTATGGCCGACATGCCGCTTCTTGCCGACTTCAGTTTCAGCCAATCCAGCCTGCAAGCCTATGCCGATTGCGCACGGCGTTTTTGGCTGGCGTACGTCGAGCAACTGCCGTGGCCGGCGGTTGAGGCGGCGCCGGTGTATGAGCACGAGCAGTTGATGCGCATTGGTGCGACCTTTCACCGCCTGGTCGAGCGCAGCGAACTTGGCATGGACCCCGACCAAGTGGCTGCCGGGCTGTTGCCGCCGCTCTCCACCTGGTACACTGCGTATTTGCGCCAGCGCCCAGCAGATTTGCCCAGTGCGACGGTGGAAGTGGAACGCGTGCTTGCCATCCCGTTTGCACCGGAGCCAGCGAGCATCCCGACAATGGCCGGCCCCCCGATCGTCTATCGCCTGGCGGCCAAGTACGACCTGATTGCCGCCGAACGCGATGGGCAGGTCGTGATCGTAGACTGGAAGACTGCCAAGCGGCGCGGCGATCCGGCTACGCTGCGGCAGCGTCTGCAAAGCATCGTCTACCCGTATGTGCTGGTCGAAGCCAGTGGGGCGCTGCCGTGGGGACCCATCCGGCCGGAACAGGTGGAGATGCGCTACTGGTTCACCGCGGCGCCGGGTGAGCCGGTGGTCTTCCGCTATGACGCCGCGCAGCATGACGCCAACCGCCAGCGGCTGCAGCACATGCTGGGGGAGATTGTGGCCGGTCACAACGAAGCCAGCTTCCCCAAGGTCGCCGACACCGACGCCAACCGCCGGCGGCTGTGCGCCTACTGCATCTATCGCAGCCGGTGTGACCGCGGCCTGGCCGCCGGCAACCTCGATGTGCTGGACGATGTCGAGGCGTTCTTTGCGGTGGACGTGGACAAGGCGTTGGCGTTTACATTGGACGATGTTACGGAACTGGCGTTCTAGGACGACGTAGTCGATTCACCGCATGGCTCAACCGTGGATTCTTCGCCCGCAGGCGACCCCAACAGCCGAATTAGCCAGCGCCGTCGGGGGACATCCGTTGGTGGCGCGTCTGCTTGCCCAACGCGGCATCGACACGCCGGCGAAGGCGCTGCCTTTTCTCAACCCGGATCTGTATCAGCCGGCGCCGCCTACCGCCTTGCTTGGCGTCGAGACTGCCGCCAATTTGCTGTATGAGGCCATCGCGCACGACCAGAATATCCTGGTGTGGGGCGACTTTGACGTGGATGGGCAGACGAGCACGGCGCTGCTGGTGACGGCGTTGCGCACGCTGGCCGGCGACGACCGCGTGCGTTTTCATGTGCCAAACCGCTTCGAGGAAAGCCACGGCATCAAAATCGACAAACTGCGCGCCAAGCTGGCCGAGGCTGATGTCCCGATCCACTTGCTCCTGAGTTGCGATACTGGCATCGCCGAGGCGCCGGCCGTGGGCTTTGCCAAGGATCAAGGACTCACCGTCGTCGTCACCGACCACCACGACTTTCCCGCTGAGTTTCAGCACCTGACCCCCGGCGTGGATCCCTTATGGGGGCTGCCGGCCGCCAGTGTGGGTGCGGAGAGTGTGCGCCGCGCCGATGCGATCGTCAACCCCAAGTTCTTGCCGGTGGGTGACCCGCTGCGCACCCTGCCCGGCGTAGGGGTGGCCTATAAGTTGGTGCAGCAGTTGTATACGTTGGCCGGTCGTGGCGGCGAAGAGGAAGAGTTGCTCGACCTGGTGGCGCTTGGCATCGTGGCCGACGTGGCCGAACAGGTTTATGACGCGCGGTATTTGCTGCAGCGCGGGCTGGCGCGTCTGCGCGTTACGCGCCGCGCCGGCCTGCTGGCGCTGATGAACATCGCGCGCATCGATCCGTCCGTGCTCACGGCCGATTCGATTGGCTACCAGTTAGGCCCGCGCATGAATGCGCTCGGCCGCCTCGACGATGCCACCGACGCCATCGAACTGCTGACGACGCGCGATGCCATCCGCGCCGGACAACTCGCCGCCAAGCTGGAGCGCCTCAACCAGGATCGTCGTCTGCTCTCCAGCCAGACGACGCGCGCCGCGCTGGAGCTGATCGAGCGCGAACCTGGCTTGCTTGACTACAATGCGCTGGTGTTGGCCCACCCGAATTGGCACGCCGGCGTGGTGGGCATCGTGGCGTCGAAGCTGGTCGACCAGTTTGGCAAACCGACCGTGCTCATGCTCAACCCGCCTGGACAGCCGGCGCGCGGCAGCGCGCGCAGTGTGCCCGGCGTCGACATTGGCGCGGCGATGGCCGCCTGCGGCGCGCTGCTGCTCACGCATGGCGGCCATCCCGGCGCGGCGGGCGTCAGCCTGCTGCCGGAGAAGATCAACGCCTTTCGCCGCGAATTGAGTCGGCAAGTCGAGTTGCATCGCGATGATTCTGTACAGATTGGATTGCAGATCGACCTGGCGACGACCTTGGAGCAACTGGATCTTGCTTTGGTCGCCGAGTTGGCGCGGCTGGCGCCCTTTGGGCAGGGCAACCCGACGCCGCAGTTTGTGTGCTACGGGCTGGCCGTGGTCGATGACCGCCGGATGGGGCGGGAAGGCACGCACCGCAAGTTGCAGGTGCGCAGCGCAACCGCCGCCGAGAAAGCCGCCGCGTTGACCGTGGTCTGGTTTGGCGGCGCCGACGTCGACCTGCCGGCGGGGCCGATCGACCTGGTGTTCACGCTGAATGTCAACGAATTCAAGGGCGAACGCACGCTGCAACTGATGTACGTCGACAGCCGGCCGGCGCAGCCGCTGCAGGCGGCTGAAGCCAGTGTTGTGCCGGCCGCGCGGCGGGTCTACGACTGGCGCGACCAGGAACGCCCGCTGGCGCAACTGCCGGCGCCTGGCCAGGCCGTGTGGTATGCCGAGGGGGAGCGGCTGGAACGCGTCAGCCCCGGTGTTGCCTATGCCCCGCGCACGCAGGCCAGCCAGGGCACAACCGGCCAACCGCTGGTGTTGTGGAGCATCCCGCCCACGCCGGCGCTGTTGCACTGGCTGTTGGAAAGCAGTGGCGCCAGCGAGATCCATTTGTGTGCGCACAGCACTGGCGACGACGCCCTGCTGACCGTGTTGCAGGATGTGGGGCGCATGTGCAAGTTTGCCTTGGGCCGTGACGGCGTGGTGGATGTGGGACGGATGGCGGCGCGGCTGGGGTTGACCGAGAGCATCGTGCGCCAGAGTCTCTTGTGGATGGAGAAGCGGGGGATCGTGCAGGTGGTGGAGTGGCTGGACGGCGATCGTGCGCAGATTGCCGCGGGCGCCGGGCAGCCGGTGGAAGCCGGTGCCGCCGAACTGCAAGCGGAGTTGGAAGCCCAGTTGGCCGAGGTGCGCGCCTACCGGCGCTTCTTCCGTCGCGCCAAAGTGGGCGCGCTTGGGGTAGAATAGGCTTCAATGTCCAGACCGCATGCCATGACGCCATCGCCACGCCACCGCCCAGAGATGCAAAGCGCATCGCCGCGTTCGCGAGAAGTGATCGTGCAGCGGTCGTTCGCCAAACCCTGGCCGGAGGTGGCAGTGCTCTTGCTGGCGGCCATTACGCGTTTTTGGCGGCTCGACTACCACAGCTTCTGGTTTGATGAGGCGGTGAGCCTGATGTGGACGCGCACCGCGCCGCAATACATGTGGGATGTCACGCTGCAGTTGGTGAAGGACAAGCACCCGCCGGTCTATTACTTGCTGCTGCGCTACTGGCGTGAGCTGCTGAAAGTGGTTGGCCTCGGCAACGATGATGTTGCCCTGCGCACGCTGGGCGCCCTGCTCGGTGTGCTGACGGTGGCCGGCATTCTGCTGCTGGCGTCGCGGCTCAGCGGTCGCGCCACGGGGCTGGTGGCAGGGGTGTTGGTAGCGCTCAGCCCTGTCCTGGTATGGTACAGCCAGGAAGCGCGTATGTTCCAGCCAGCCACCACGGCGCTCGTGTGGGCGGCCTATGCGCTGCTGCGCGCCTGGCAAAGCCCGCGCTGGCTGCCACGCCTCGGCTGGTGGGCCGCGCTGGGCGTGGCACTGCTGCTGTCGCTCTACAGTTATCTCTTCAGTGCCTTTGTGCTGCCGGCGGTGGGTCTCACGCTGGCGGCGTTGTGGGGAGATGGGGTGCTGCGCGGGAGGCGGCGCCGTGCCGGTCTGCCAGTTTTACCGTCGCCTAATCCCTTACGCCTCTTCCTCGAAGGCTGTCTGGCGCTAGCGCTGACCACGGCGCTTTTCCTGCCCTTGGCACGCAACGCCTGGCTGGCCAATACCGCCGACGGCTCGCCCGGGCAGCCATTCATGCACGTTGCGACGACGCTGCAGCGCCAGATCCAGATCTATTCCGTGTGGCGCGTCGACTGGCCCACCTTGCTCTTGAGCAGCGTGCTGGTGATGTGGGGTGGGTTGGTGCTGGTGGGGGTGCTGCTGCCATGGCTCGGCGCACGCAGTGGCAAGCCGGTGCTGCTGTCGCTTGACCAGATCTGGCTCTGGCTGTGGATCGGCGCGCCGCTGCTGGTGGGCAACCTGCTGCTGGCGCGCAACGATACCATCTTTGCCGAGGATCGCTACTTTCTCTTTCTTGGCCCGTTTGTGTTGTGGGCGGCGGCGCGTGGGGTGGTGGGGTTGGGCGCGCGCTGGCGACCGGCGGCATGGCTGCTGGGTGTGGCTGCGGTTGTGACCCTGGCCGCGGGCCTGCCGCGCCTATGGTCGCCGGCCATGGCGCGCGAGGATTGGCGGGCGGCGGCGTATTATATTGCCGATACCCAGGCGGCCAGCCCCGGTTTACCGGCGGCCATGGTGACGCATGTGGACTATACGCGCCCGGCCGTCAGTTTCTATTTGCGCCAACGCATTCCGAGTGAGCAACTGCCGATTTACTATCCCTTTGGCGGGACGCTGACGCCCGACCAGGTGGACACGGTGATTGCCCCGCCCTTGGCGGGAATTGAAAAGGCCGGCGCAGCCACGCTCTGGCTGACGCAGAGCCACTTGGATGGCGTGGACGATGGGCGGCTCGTGGAAGCATGGCTTGGGCAGCACTACCCGTTGGTCACCGAGCAGTACCCAACCGGCGTCAAGCTGACGGGGTATGCCGTGCAGCACCAGTTAGACACGTTGCCCGCGTTGGCGCCCAACGCCGTGCGACCGGCGGCCGAACTGGCGCCGGGGCTGACGCTGGCGGCGTGCGAGATTATCACGCCGCAGGTCAGCGCCACGGATGAGCGTATGCACCCGCCCAGCGGGTGGGTGCACGTGCGGCTGTGGTGGCAGGCGACGGGGCCGATTGCCGACGATTTTATCGCCACCGTGCAGATGGTTGGCCCGGAGGGGGTGTGGGGCGACCGCCTCTACCGTGACAATGAGACGTTGCGCCGCTACCCGACGAGCACGTGGACGACGCCGGTGTACATGCGCGACGAGATCGACGTCAACCTGAACCCGGTGACGCCGCCGGGAGAGTACCCAATCAGCGTGGGCGTGCGCAACGCGGCCGGCGCGGAGACAGGGAACAAGGCGGAGTGTGGGCGCGTAAAGATTCGGGAGTGAGTCAACCGGATCCATCAGGAACTCCCGGGTTACGCTTTTTCCGCAAATGGCCGGGTCATTTAGTTAGCGATCGCAGCAAGCCACGGATCTGCGTCCACGTTCGAATTGATTGAGTCGCCTGTGCCCAGGGGCTGGGGACCTGAGGCGCTTCCCCACCAGTTGTTCTCGGCATCAAGGATCGGGCTGGCATTGGCGTTGAAGACGCCGTTCGTGTTGCTGTAGATATTGCTGTCATGGATCGACGTTGTCCCGTTGACATCATAGACCCCATAGCCATTGTTGCTGGCGATGGTGGTATGGGTGATGGTGAGGACGCCACCCTTGTTATACACCCCCTTATCGTATCCGTAGCAGGCGAAAGGACAGTATTGATACCCGCCAAAACGTACGACAGCATACTGCAACAGTGCTGCACCGGTCGGTTCGATGACCAGGGTTCCCCAGTCACCAGGCGCACCGGTCGTACTGCCATCGTTATTAGTGTCCCCACCGAAGCTGTCGTCGCGCCCCGACGTGAACACGACGAGATTGTCCTGACTGCCCAGCGCATTGAGCGTGCCCGTAACCACCAGGTTATGCATGGTATTGCCGGAGTTCTGCATGCCCTTCATCACCACACCCGGGGCAAGGGTGAGGGACTGACCATAGGGCACGCTGATGTTATCGAGCACATAAGGGAAGTTAGGATGATTCGTGGCGAGGGTGACGGCACCGGTCACTACGGCATTGATGGCAATGCCGTTGATGCCGTTGCCAGTTCCATTGTTGCCGCTGATCAGACTGTTGCCCGCAACGTAGTTGCCGTTGGCGCCGCTGATGTGCATCGCCTCGCCGGTGTTGGTGTAGAATGTGTTGTTGCGCAGGGTGGGTGAGATCGTCTGATTGCCACTTGCGTCGACCCAAACGCCTGTGCCTGGCGCCAGGAAGGGTTCCGTGCCTATTTTCGCGCTTGTTGTCGAGCTGATTGTCCGCGCAATTTGTGAATCCACGATGGATAGTCCACCGTTCATGCTGTACACCCCATAGCCATTGTTGTCTACGATGGTGGAATTAGCGATGGTGAGGGAACCGCCCTTATTGTAGACACCCACCGCATATCCGTTGCAACTGTAAGGGTTATCACTTAGGCAGGGTCGCGAACCGCCAAAACGCATAACGGTAGACACCAACTGTACGGTGCCGGTCGATTCGATGAAGAGGGTTCCCCAGTCACCAGGCGCACCGACCGTCGTACTCCCATCGTTATTGGAGTCCCCACCGAAGCTGTCGTCGCGCCCCGACGTGAACACGACGAGATTGTTCGGGAAATTGTCCTGACTGCCTAGCGCATTGAGCGTGCCCGTAACCACCAGGTTATGCATGGTATTGCCGGAGTTCTGCATGCCCTTCATCACCACACCCGGGGCAAGGGTAAGGGACTGACCATAGGGCACGCTGATGTTATCGAGCACATAAGGGAAGTTAGGATGATTCGTGGCGAGGATGACGGCACCGGTCACTACGGCATTGACGGCAATGCCGTTGATGCCGTTGCCGGTTCCGTTGTTGCCGCTGATCCGACTGCTGCCTGCAACGTAGTTGCCGTTGGCGCCGCTGATGTGCACCGCCTCGCCGGTGTTGGTGTAGAACGTGTTGTTCCACAGGGTGGGCGAGATCGTCTGATTGCCACTTGCGTCGACCCAAACACCTGTGCCTGGCGCCAGGAAGGGTTCCGTGCCTATTTTCGCGCTTGTTGTCGAGCTGATTGTCCGCGCAATTTGTGAATCCACGATGGATAGTCCACCGTTCATGCTGTACACTCCATAACCGTTGTTGTCTACGATGGTGGAATTAGCGATGGTGAGGGAACCGCCCTTATTGTAGACACCCACCGCATATCCGTTGCAACTGTAAGGGTTATTATTTAGGCAGGGTCGCGAACCGCCAAAACGCACCACGGCATACGCCAACTGCGCCCTTCCCGTCGCTGAGATGATCAGCGTTCCCCAGTCACCGGGCGCACCCACGGTCGCACTCCCATCGTAGTTGGAGTCCCCACCGTAGCTGTCGTCACGCTCCGACGTGAACACACTAGGATAGGTACTCGTGCCGGAGACCAGCAAAGTTCCTTGCACCGCGATGTGCTTCGTGCCGGTGATCATCTTGACGATCGCATTCGACTGCACGGTCAGGGTCACGGACGGGCTGATGATCAGCCCGTCCAGGCGATAGACGGTCCCTGAATAGAAGCTGGTGTCGGTGATCATCGTCCCGGCCTCGGCGCGCACGACGTTTGCACGACGATTGTCAAAGCGATTCGTGCCGTCGACCAGGGAAAGACCCGCCACGTCCGTCCAGTAAGCAGTTTGCTGGTTGGCCACAAAGGCATTGCCGCTGACGGGGCTGTGCAGAGCGGTGGCTGTGCGGATGTATACGCCGTTGAGGTTGTCTTCGAACCGATTGTTCTGGATGGTCAGGCTGGAGGCAGTCTCGTAGAGGGCGTATTCTGTGTTGCTGATGAAGGTCGTCGCCGTGACGGTGCTCGTGGACCCAACAAAACGCAGAGCCAGCCGGTTCTGCTCAAATCGGCTGTTGGCCACCGTCAAAGAAGCCTGGTTGACTTGGACGGCAGGGCTGGTGCCGAAACGCACGATCACAGACGTGAAATCGTTGCCGATGCTTGTCCCGCTAAACGTGATAAAGGGGATCAACCCGGTATCGCTACTAGTTGGTGCGGAGTACGAACCGTCGTTGTTGGTATCCCCGCCGTACGTGTCATCGCGGTATGAGGTGAGCACAACAGGCGCCACCGGCGTGCCGCTGAGGCTCAAGGTGCCGCTGACATACCAGCCTGCCGCCGGCGGGAACTTGACGATAGCACCGGCTAAGATGATCAATTTGCTCGTGGTGGGGATGCCGACACCGCCACTCAGGTAGGGAAGGTTCGCATCCCACGTCGTGTCTCCTGCGGTGTTGCCCCAGACGCGGATGGCGTTGGTGCTGTTGTCAAGGGCAGTGTTGCCGGCATAGTGCGGTTTGCTGTCAGCCATCATCTCGACCGCATAGGCTCGGTTGCGCTGGAAGACGTTGTTGTTGAGGGTGGGCACCGCGGCGCCGGTCATGTAGAGGCCACTGGCGCCATTCTGCAGGATCGTGTTCTCTTCCACTAGCGGGTTCGCCTGAGCCAATAGGTAAAGACCGTGCCCGGACGCGAGGGTAATCGTGTTACTGATGATGTGCGGCGCCGCGCTGTTCACCACGATGGAGCCAAGCGACGCGCTCCCGCCATACCGGATCGTTGCATGCCGCAGCAGCGTGCGGGTGTCATCGGACTGGGCGGTGAAGTCGATGCGTTGCCAGTCGCCGGGCGCCGGCCAGAAGATGCCGCCGTTGTTGTCGGTGTCGCCGCCGGCGTCGTCGTCACGTATTGAGGTGAAGGTGATCGGTGAGTCGTCGGCGCCGTCGGCGATCAGGGCGCCATAGACCGAAAGCAGACTGCTCGTGTCCTTGAACTTCACCAGCACGCCGGGCTGCAGGATCAAGGCTGGCCCGTTGCTGATGGTCAAGTTTCCTTCGATGACGTACGGCAGATTGGCCGACCACGTCTGGCTGAAGGCAACGCCGCCGGACACGCGCACGCCGTTGGTGACATTGTCGAACGCATCGTTGTCGGCGATGTCCGGGTAGCAGGAGGCGTCCATGTAGACAGCATAGCCACCATTACCCCACAAGCGGTTGTTGCTCAAGGTCGCCGTGGATGTACCGCCGAGCCACACGCCGCCGCCCGTGTTATCCAAAATCAGGTTGCGCTGGATGTTGGGCGCGGCTTGTGTGTTGGCTTTGACGCCGTAACCAGCACTGCGGGCGATCACGCTGTCCACAATCGTTGGCGCTGCGCTCACGATCTCGACGCCACTGCCGGTACTGCCGCCGAAACGCACCTCCACGAATTGCAGCGTGGTCGCGGCGTCGTCACTGGAGTTTCCAAAGAGGATGCGTCCCCAATCGCCCGGGCGCGGCCAACTGGCGTCGCCATCGAAATTGGCATCAGTGCCGGCATCATCCTTGAGCGAGGTAAACAAAATGTGTTGGGCCGGTGTGCCCACCGCCGATAAAATGCCGTTGACGATCAGACTGCGTCCGGGGCCGAACTTCACAACGACGCCCGGTTCAATCGTCAACTGGACACCGACACTTACCGTCGCGTCACGCGTGACAATCAGATAGGGGCTCTGGGCCAACGTCCAGGTTGTGTTGGCCGTGAGCACATCGCTCACCTGGGTGTAGGTCGGTGTGGACGGAAACGTGGGCAGCACATTGGGCAGGGCAAAGGGAGGGGTTATCAGCCAGTTGCCATAGTTCACGCCATTGCTCACATCATCGCCGGCGCCCTCTAGATTGCTGGCGTGTTTGGGTCCCGTGGCCGATCCCCACCAATTGGCGGTGGCGTCCAGCGTGTAGGCGGCATTGGCGTTGTTGAGGCCGAGTAGTGTGTTGCTGTAAAACGCGCTGTTCTGCACGATCAGAAACGCTGTGGCGCTGTTGTACACGCCCGTGCCGTTTTCGCTAAAGATGGCGTCTTTGATCAGCGGGCTGGCGTTCTGCACGAAGAGGCCGCGATTCAGGCTGCCCGTGAGGGTGAGATGGCTTAGCGACGGTGTGCTGCCATCCAGGAAGATCGCGCCGGTGGTTGCGTTGCTGCCCCCGTAGCGCAGCGTGACATAAGTCAGCACCGAGCCGCCGGCTGACGTAACAAAGCGCACGGACTCCCAATCACCCTTGGCGGGCGCCGTGGCCAAGTTGTCGTTGTTGGTATCGCCAAAGATGGTGTCGTCCTTGAGCGAGGTGAAGAAAATCGGCAGCGCCGCCGTGCCCAGGGCTTGCAACGTACCGTTCACCGTGAAACGGCCCGCTTGCGCAAACTTGAGCACCACGCCCGGCTGCAGCGTGAGCGTTGTCTCCTGGGCCAGCGTCAGGGTGGCATCCACGACCACATAGGGCAGATCGGCTGCCCACGTGGTGTCGGCGTTGAGCGTTCCCGTGCGGCCGATCCCATTGACCTTGTTGCCGCTGGCCGCATTGCCGCTGAACGTTGCCTGCGAACTGCCCGTTACGTAGACGGCATAGCCGCCGCTGCGCAGGAACGCATTGCTTTGCACCTGCGGGGCCGCGGCCGACCCGATCCACAGAGCGTGGCTGACGTTGCGGTTTAGCGTGTTACCTTGGAAAAGCGGGGCGGAGCCGTTGATCATCTGCACGCCGTATTGGTTGCTGAATTCGAACGTGCTGTTCAGGATGCGCGGCGTGGTGCTGTTCAAGGACAGATTGGCGGTCACCGTGTCCAGGCTCGCGCTATATTTGTAGCCCATGCCGCCATAGCGCACGAGGACATGGTCGAGCACGCTGGCGGATCCGTTGGACAGGCCGTCGAAGTAAATCGTTCCCCAGTCGCCAGGATTCGGTTTCGTGGCGGCGCTGTCTTGCTGGGTGTCGCCGCCGTACGCATCGTCCTTGAGCGATGTAAAGACGACGGCATCCGTCGCCGTGCCCGCCGCCACGAGGGCGCCGCGGATAACGAAGTTCTGATTGGCGGACAGTTTGACCACCGTCCCAGGCTGCAGCGTCAAGGTGCTGCCGGCCTCGATAGTCATGTTCTCCCCGGCGACATAGGGGAGGTTGGCATACCAGAGGCCCGTGCCCACCGAGCCAAAAACCCGAATGCCGTTGACGCCATTGCTGTAGACAGTATTGCCGGCGAAGATCGGGAAACTGTTGGCTTCGAGTGCAAGGGCATAGGTGCGGTTATAGTCAAACGTGTTGTTGCTCACCGTGGGTGAACTGGCGCCCTTGATGGATAGCCCGATCAGGAGATGGTGATCGATGCGGTTGTCGGCGATCGTGCCCGACACGCCGTTGACCAGGCGCACCCCGTCGGCCGCCCCAAAGGCGATGCGTGAATTTGTGAGGGCCACGCTGGTATTGGTTACCGTGAGGCTGGCGCCGATGCCGCCGTACCCTGCGTGCAGGAGCGTGACATAGTCGAGCACGGATCCCGTGCTTGTTTGTGTGAAATCAAGGCCGGCCCAGTCGCCGGCTTTCGGCCAGGTGCCGCCATTGTTGAGATTGGTATCGCCGCCATAGGCATCGTCGTGGATCGAAGTCAAGATGATCGGATTATGCTGCGTGCCCTGCGCGATCAGATTCCCGTTGACGATGAGCCGGCCCGGGGCAGCACCCGAATTTTGGAACTTAATCACCACGCCGGGTTGCAGGCTAAGGGTGACGCCGGAATTGAGCGTGGCTAACCCAGAAACCAGGTATAGATTGTCTGGTGTCCACGTGGTATTGGCAATGATGGTCGACGGCACATTCACAATGGACAGGCGCAGACCCACGAGCGGTTGTTGCGGTGCGGTGGCGGTGGGCGTCGGCAACGCCAGTTGCGTCGGCGTCGGTGTTGGCGTGGTCGTCGGCGTGCTTGTGGGCGTGAAGGTCGGCGTGCTCGTGGGCGTATCGGTAGGGATGCCAGTCTGTGTTGGCGTCGCGGTGTCCACGGGTGTGTTGGTGGACGTTGCGGTCGGCGTCCCGGTATCCGCCGGCGCACCCGTCGGTGTGGCCGCCGATCCACCGGTCGGTGTGGCCGTCGATCCACCGATCGGCGTGGCCGTCGCGATAGTGGTCGGTGTTGGCGTGGGGGGGAAGGGATCGCCCTTATCGAACACGTCGACTTGCCCGCTTACGCCTTGCAGTTCAGCCACGCGAAAGCTGAAGTGACCAATGCCATTGACCGTATAGGAGATCACGCTGCCTGGCGGGAAAGGCAGGGTGAGGAGGACCGGTAGCGTGATGGGCAGATCGGGTGTCGCACCGTCCGCCGCAGCCAAGACCGGATCGCCTTCCACAATAATGGGCAGGAAGAGATAGCCGCTGGGCGCGTGCAACTCAGCTTCAGCTGAATCGGCGGTGCGTGCGCCGGTCAGGATCGTGGGCAGAAAAACCTGGCTGATGGATGACTGCAGGTCACCTTCGGCGATCAGGGTGAAGGTCGTCGACGTGTCGTTGCGCCACTCAAACGTTGTGCCAACGTAGACCATGAGGTAGTCGGGTGTGAAGCGGGCGCCGTCGAAGTGGATGGCGACGGCATCGGGGGGCGCTGGCGTCTGGCTGGCGGCGGGTCGCACACTGGCAACAACGACTGCAACGAAGATTAACAGCGCCGCCGTGCTGGCGGCGCAGACCAGGCGCTTGTGCGACATGAGAAAACTCCTGTGCTCATGCAAACTGAATCGCGCAGACTGCAACGATTGTTTTGCGAATCTACCGCCTGAGCAAGCGCGGCAACTCGCCAGCAGCCACCGCGAGGTGCGACACGGAATCGGCATGATTTCCGATGAAGCGAGCGGCGCGCAACGGATCGGTGGCACTATACATTCTGCTTAGCCAGTAAGGGTAGCGTACACCCGCGTGGCTGGGCAGTGCATCGGACAAATGGCTAGAAGATTGGCGAGGGGACTACCGCATTCGGCAATCGCGCACCGCAACGAAAAAACAATGCGCGCGCCGAGCGAAGGTCAGATCGTGGGAGGAACGAAGGGGGACGGGGGCGGTAAGACGCGGGGGTCAAGCCATGCGGTCGCGGGGATCATCGCCCTCGGTGGCGGCATCGAGCAGCCGTCTTTCCACCTGGCCGATGCGCTCCCCCTGAGTGACGATCAACTCGGCCAGAAAACCGACGAGGAAGAGCAACATGCTGATGATGGCCAGCACACCGGCGGCGATGAAAATGGGGCGTTGCTGGGTCTCGGTGAAGAGGTAGAGCACGACCAGGTAGACAAAGGTCAACGCACTCAACGCCAAGCCGAGCAGCCCCAGCCCACCAAAAAACCGCATCGGCGCCGCGCTGAAGGTGAGCAAGAACTTCAGCACCAGAACATCCAGCAGGCTTTTGGGGATGCGCTCCCAGCCGAACTTGCTGCTTCCGGCTGGCCGGGGCTGGTAGAAGGTAGGCGTCTCGCCGATGCGAAACCCTTGATGGGCGGCAATCATGAGCAAGAAGCGATGCCAATCGCTGCGTAACGGTGGAAAGCTCGCCACCACTTCGCGGCGCATCGCCTTGATCCAGTTGCCGTCATGCACCTGTACGCCGCCGATCCGGCGCATGACGCCATTATAGATGCGGCTGGCGAGCACCTTGTTGTCTTTGCGTTCCTGGCGCCAGCCCGCCGCCACATCCAGGTCGTTGTCTTCCAGATGGCGCACCAGGGCCGGCACGTCCACCAGGGGGTCGGATTCCATATCGGCCGGCATCAGAATGACGATATCGCCGCGGCTGGCCGCGAACATTTTCTGTAAGCCGGCCGTCATGCCCTGGCCGCGACGGTGGGTGAAGACGCGCAAGCGCGGATGGCGCTGCTGTAACGCCGTCAGGATGGCGCTGGTGCGGTCGGTGCTGCCGTCGTCGACCACGAGCACTTCACCGTCTCGCCCAAGCGCGTGGAACGCGGCAAAGCTACGGTCGATGACCGTGGCGATGGTCGCTTCCTCATTACGTGCGGGCACGACGACGCTGATGGTGGAGGGAGCAGGCTGGGGTGGGTGCACAATCGGTCAGCCTTTCATAAACCCATCGATCAGCGCCACCACGCGATCCTGTTGCGTCGCGGTCAGCTCCGGGTAGAGGGGAAGGCTGAGGCAGGTATCCGCCACCGCTTCGGTGACCGGCAGCGCGCCCCGCGTATACCCAAGATCGGCGTAGGCGGGCTGCAGATGCAAGGGGACGGGATAGTGCACGCCGGCGCCGATCCCGTTCGCGTTGAGAAAGGCCAGCAATTCGTCACGGCGTGGGGTGCGGATGACGTAGAGATGCCAGGCCGGATCGGCGGCGGGGGCAACAAAGGGAACGACCACTTCGCACACTGCGCACGCGGCCAGCAGCGCCGAGTAGCGTGCGGCCAGACGGCGGCGCGCCGCCGTCCATTCGTCCAAATAGGTGAGTTTGGCGGTGAGGATGGCGGCCTGGAGCGTGTCCAGGCGTTCGCCAAAGCCTTTTACGTCGTGCAGATATTTCGAATGGCGGCCATGGTTGCGCAACAGGCGCACTTGTTCGGCCACGGCGGTATTGGCGGTGGTGACGGCGCCGGCATCGCCGTAGGCGCCCAGGTTCTTGCCTGGATAGAAGCTGAAGCAGGCGGCATCGCCCAGCGCGCCGGCGCGCACGCCATTCCAGGTGGCGCCGTGCGCCTGTGCCGCATCTTCGATGACAGGCAAGGCGTGCTGGCGCGCAATGGCGTTGATGGCGTCCATGTCAGCCGGCTGTCCGTAGATGTGTACGGGCAAGATGGCGCGCGTGGCGGGGGTGATGGCGGCGGCAAGGGCGGCCGGCGCCATGGTGTAGGTGAGAGGGTCGATGTCGACAAAGATCGGACGCGCGCCGACCGCGCTGATGGCCTCGGCGGTGGCGAGGAAGGTATGCGCCACCGTGATCACTTCGGCCCCCGGCCCGACCGCGCAGGCACGCAGCACCAAATCCAACGCCGCCGTGCCGCTGGCAACCCCAACACAATAGGGCGTGGCGCAGAACGTGGCGAACGCCTGTTCAAACGCCTTTACCTCCGGCCCCATGATGAAATTGGTGGAGTCCAGCACGGACTGGATCGCGCGATCGACGGTGGGCCGGATGGCGGCATACTGTGCTTTGAGATCGACAAGCGGAATCGATTGATGGGCCATGACTTTTCCAAACGCACAAAAAGCTAGCCGAGCCCGTTGGCTCAGCTAGCTGCGATTTCGGTCTCTACTACGCATGGCTGTGCATTATACGCCAGGGCAGGGGTCTGCCCCAAAAGCACACGAAGGGCGCGCAGCGGCCGTTCGTCGAGCGGGTGAGTTATCCACTGTGCGTCGTGCGGCTCAGGTCACGCCGGGCGGCGGCGAGGTGTTTGTTGACCTGTTCAATTTCGGCGGTCAGATTGGGCATGGCGCGTCCATTGGCCTGGCCCTGCAAGGCACGTAAATCGGCGTAACAGGCTTCGAGATGGTTGATTTCGCGGCTGAAGGTGCGATTTTCTTGGGTGTAGCCGATTTCAAGCAGCTTTTCGAAGCTCTGGTCATCCAGTGGCGTATCTTCGATGCGCTGCAGATCTTCCCCTTCGTGGTGGAGCCAACGGCGCAGAAATTCGTTGCCGATCGCCCATTGGCCGTACACAAGGCGCAAGTGACCCAGTTTCTCCAGCCCCCACAGGAAGGTGCGGATGCGCGACGGTGGTTCTTCCGCCAGGTCGGCGAAGATCTCGGCTTCAGCGAAGACGGTGTGCGCCGCCACCGTGAGCAGAATGCGCCGTTCCAGGCGCGTCATATGCTGGAAGTCGATGCGAAAAAAGCCTGCGAGCAGATGGTCAGGCTCCAGATCTTCGTCCTGCGGTGGACGCAGGGTCGCGACGCCGTTGCTTGCTTCGGCATAGAGGCGTTGACAAAGGAACTGGATCAGGTAGGGGTGACGGTTGGTGTGGATCAGGATGTCTTCCAAGATCACGGGATCCACGTCGATTGGCTCGGCGGTCTGGCGTTGCTGGACGAGATCGGCGGCGGCATCCTGATCCAGATTCCACAAGTTGATCATATTGAACCCAAACAGAAAGGGGCTGGTATCCCAGTCAGCCGTGATCTGATTGAGTTGGGCCAGGAGTTTGGTGGAAGCGACCACGGTGCGTAGGTGACCGTCTTGCAGCACACGACGCAGCCGCGCCAGCCAGCCGGGTTCCTGGCGGGCAATGTTGATCAGCACCTCTGCCTCGTCGATGAGCAACAACAAGGTCGCGCCGGCGGTTGCCAACGACCGGCTGACGCGGCGCAAGATGGTCGGTGCATCATGGCCTTCCAGCTCGGAAACGACAATGCCAAAGCGCTCAAAGCGCTGACGTTCGTCTTCGATCGCCATATAGAGTTCGGTGGAGAGGTCGCCACTGTTCTCGCAGCCCTGCATGTCCCAGAAAAGCGGCGCCAGATTGCTCGCCGGCGCGTCGGTGAGCAATTCGAGTTGGCGCAGCAGCGATGTTTTGCCAATGCGGCGCGCCCCTACCGCCCATACTGCTGTGTCCGGCGTGCTCAGCAGATAGGTGAGGAGTCTTTGGCGACCATAGTGGTTATGATGGCGCACCCACCGCCCCACAATATACGGGATTCGCATTGGCCCTCGCGCAGGGAACGACTACCTTACATATCGGATGGTTCTAGCCTGGCGCACGCTACGGCACCTAAATGGGTTGACCGATGGCCGGCGGCGCTGCAAACGGAATGTTCGATAGTACCGGCTTCGTATTGGGATTGAGTGGATCGGCGCCCTCCAGGCTCGTGAGCGCCTGGGCAACCAAGACATCCTCCAACGTGATGCGCCGGCGCTTTTCCTTCAACATATGATTGACCGCTTCGAGTGCATATTGCTGGATACGATAGGGCCGGCCCTCGCTGTGATTGATAATGAACTGTAGCGCCGCGGGTTCGTAGAGATAGTAGCCGCGTACCGGCTCGATCAGGAGCTCAGCCGCTTGGGCGCGCGTAAAGGGCACCATGGCAATCTCGTTGAACAGGTTGTACCAGGGACTCTCGACGCGATCCCATTCCTTGCTGATTTCGATGCCGGCGACGACGGCCCCGACCGTGGATGCGAAGTCGCGCATGAAAATTCGGCGCATCTGTTGCTGATAGAGATGATCGAACTTACTCAAGGTGTCGACTTCATCGATCAGCAGGATTACACGCACTTGCTGGTCACCGTGGTTGTGCGTGCAGTACTGCTCCAAGAGTCGAATCGTCGTGCGCAGGTCGCGCCCAAACTCGCGATCGGAATAGTGCGTTGCCGGCGCGTCATAAAAGAGCAGATCGTCCAGCGTCGCGTAGTCAAAAGGTGTCAGGTTTGGCAACGTGGTGACGGTCTGTGCGATCTCTTCCATGAGCAGATGGAAAAGACGATCCTCGGTCGTGCCTTCCAGATCGATAAAGACCGGCACGAACCAGTATTCGCTGTCGTTGATCTGGCGCAGGATCGTCGATAATTGGTAAAGGATGGTGGTCTTGCCAATGCGTCGCTCGCCAAAGATCATGATGCTGTTGTTGTGGAGCGTCGCCACGATGCGGCGCAGCAGATCCTGGCGACCAAAGAACATGTCTTCACGCCGCACGGGTTCGCCGCTGATATAGGGGTTGAACCGGCGGCGAATGGCCGCAGAGATGCGCAGACGATGTTGCAGAATTTCGTAACTGACATAGCCAAACCCAAAGAGGCCAAGACTGCCAAACAGAATCAGCAACTGGAATACGCGGGCGTCGACGGCGCCGAGCACGGGTAACTCCACCAGGATTGGCGGCGCCACGGCGATTAGCGCCTGCGTAATCGGCTGCGAATAGTTGAACGCCTGATCGCGTACCACGAGCTCCACCACAAACTCGCCGACCTCGTTCATGGGAAGGATCAAGGTGCCGAGCGTCGTTTCCCGCCAATCGCCCACACTCCTCGGCGTGTTCAGGCGATAGAACACCCGGAGTTTTTCTTTCTCCGTCTGAACATCGCCCACCGCGAAGTTGATTTCAACCGAGCGGCCGGCATAAATCTGCCGGGCCATAGGGGGCGTCTGCGTTCCTGCGCTGCTCTGCCCAATCGGCATAATCCACGGCGGTGTCTGTTCCGGCCGGTAGAGTGCCAGGCCCCTGGGTCCCCCGAACCAGTAGTCGCCATTCGGCGCGCGCTGGATGGCGCGAATGGCCCCATTCTGCATGCCATCATGCAAGTCATAGGTCGTCATGCTGAGCCGGTCGAGCCGCGACAGACCAATTTCACTGCCGATCCATAGGGTGCCATCCGCCGGTTCCCGTAGAAGGGACAGCACGCGATCGCCGCCGGCCCATTGCTGTCGATCCACGTTGATCCATCGGCTGCCGTCCCACCGAAAAACGCCGGCATCGGCAAATCCGGCATACATGCCGCCGGGAACCTCCGGGTCGGCCAGGAAAGCCGTTACCAGTGCGCCCAGTGGCATGCCTTTACCGACGGATGAGGCGTCTGTCCAGGCGCCTTGGCGGTCGCGCAGCCAAAGCCCGCCATTGTGGGTAGCGACCCACAGCCGGCCCAGGTTATCGAGTTCGAGGTTATCGATCGCGCGGCCAGAAAAAGTCGCATCGATGCTGACCAGGTGCGTCGCAAAGGCATAGTGTGCCAAGCCAGCGCTTGTGCCGATCCAGATCCCGTTGGCGTCCGCCTGCAGGTGACGCAGGTTTGGCGACGGCAACTGATCGATTGGAATGGGGGTTGACCAGTCCCCGTTGTTATATTGCGCAATGCCATTGGGGGTTGCCACCCACAGACGACCGCGGGGGTCTTCCTCCAGATCATTGATCGTTTCGCTCGGAAAAATCGTCTCGCCGCCGGAGAAGGTTTCGGGGAATGCATGGGTGCCGTGGCGTCGTTGCACGCCTTCACCGTCGGTGGCAACCCAGAGATTGCCACTTTTGTCGTAGAGCAGGTCGTTGACAGCCACGCCATTGAGGCGCGAATCGACGTCGAGCCAGGCCCAGGGCTGGTAGCGATAGACACCAACGGGCGACGCAAACCAAACACTGCCATCGCCATCGATGGCGAGGGCGCGCACATTGTTGGTGTTCAACCCGCCCTCGGTGGAACTGCCCAAACTAGTCGTGCTGGCCGGTTCACCGTCGACAAAGGGATATTGGATCACGCCGGCGCCATTCGTGGCAAACCAGACACTGTCGCCGGCGACCCCGATGACCGCGGTGATGATGATTTCTTCGCCATCGGTAGAAAAGGGTTCGTAATGGGGCGTCGACTGGTTTCCTGTATTAAACTGAACGACCTGGCGCCCCAGTCCCAGCCAGAGCGTGCCCAGGCCATCCCCCCATAAGGCATGAATGGGACCGTTGATTAAGTCACCCGCTTTGGCCAGATCGAGGTGTTCTACGTCCGTGGCGGCGAGCGACAGGCGCCACAGGCCATCGCCGGCGCCCAACCACACGGTGGTGGATTCCACAAAGAGATCGTAACTGGGGATTCCGGCAAGGGCAGCGATAGGGCTCAGGGCGCCGTCGCGCAGTAGAAGTAGCCCGTTGTCAGTCGCCAACCACAAGGCGCCGTCGATTTCCATCAGATCATGGACCGGGCTGCCGATGTTGCTGACCTGGCTCCACCGGTTTCCGTCCAAGCGGGCCACAAATCCGTGTTCGGTGCCAATCCAGACGCCGCCGGTCGTTGCCGCCAGCGCGGTAATTCGCCCTGTTGTCGGCAGCGGGTTGCGTTGTGGCAATTGACGACTGACAAGCGCAGTCGGAAAGGACTGCCAGCGGCCGTCAAAGCGGCTGACGCCCAGGTCCGTGCCAAACCACATGACATCGTCATCGACGAGGATTGAAAAGACATTATTGGAAAGCAGACCCATGGGTTGCCAAAACACGGCCCATTGGCGGTCAGGCGACTGTTGGCCGGCAGCCGGCAGGCAGGCGAGCAGGAGAAGCAGGACGGCAAACAGAACGGCCAACCATCGTCGCAGCAGACGAACGCTGGCGAAGGAAGGAGCATACGACAGACAGCAGTGAAGCAGCGATGATGTTTGCATAGCAATGCCATGCAAGACAACACGTCGACCGTGGAGCGTTATTCAGACGACTGTCCCGTTATCCTGATCGTTGCTTGCTTGACAGCCGACTTGGCACGTGTACTCTGGCCCCACAGTAACGTGCGCCCGCGAACGGCAAAAATCTAAACTCCTTACGACTCAATCCCATACAGATTGCCACAAATCTTTTTCATGTTGACATAGTATAGTGCATTTTTGCGTTATTGTCAACAGGTGCATCTTCAGTAAGGAGAAAATTCAGGTAAATCATCCATTTGACCGGGGTGTGCCCCAGGCTTTTGCTCTATTTGTCGTACATAGTCTGCCGAATTTGCTTAATGTAATAGTAAGCAAAGGGAGGTATGATTGATGTAGACGCTCATTCGTGGGCCATGGCTGATCACATCGAGGAAACCACCCAATGATCTATCCAACTTTGTTTCTTGGTGTTCGCTGTTTGCGGACCCGGGCGTGGCGGCAATTGCAGCTCGCGATTATTGGGGGCATCTTGCTGGTGCTGCTCAGCGGGCTGCTGGCGCCAGCCGTGCTGGCTACGCCCGGTGGACAGAGGCCGACCACACCGGCGGCAGCGTGGACTTGCAGCGGCGTATACCACACCGTACAGCGTGGCGAGACTATTTTTACGATTGCGTGGCGTTACGGCACCACGGCCTACCGGATCGCCGTCTGCAATGGGCTGTCGTCGTATACCGTGTACGTTGGGCAGACGCTGCTCGTCCCGGTCAACAGAGTTCAGTAACGCGCGGTGGGTTCACCCCCAACGAGTGGCTCAAACCGGCGGCGCCAGCGGCACTTTGGCGCCGTCGGTTTCCAGGCTGCGCTGAGCCGCCGTGAGCACGCGCAAGACCCGCAAGCCATTCTCGCCGTCGGTCAGCGGCCGCGCGCCAGACCGCACACAGGCAACGAAGTGAGCGCATTCATCCTGCAGTGGCTCGCGTAGGTCTAGCCTTGGGATCAGAATGTCGCCGCTGTGGAGTTTGTATTGATAATCGCCATAGGTGACATCCCCTTTGCGGAAGGCGCCTTTGTCATAGACGCGCACCTTGCCTTCGGTGTTGACATCGTCGTAGACGATCATCTTTTGGCTGCCGACGACGGTCAGTTCGCGCGTTTTGCTGGGATCGAGCCAGCTCGCATGGACATGGCAGAGCAAGTTGCCGGGAAAAAACAGCGTGAGGAAAATCACGTCTTCGACCTGGCCACTGAGGCAGCTTGCACCTTGGCAGCGCACCGCCTCGGGCATTTGCCCTAACAGAAAGAGCGCGATCGAAATGTCGTGCGGGGCGATGCTCCACAGCGCATTGACATCGCTTTGCACGCGCCCCAGGTTTACGCGACGGCTATAGAGATAGTAGATCTCCCCCAGGTCGCCGTGGTCGATGGCTTGTTTGACGTAGTGGACGGCCGGGTTGAATTCAAACACGTGGCCGACCATCAAGGTGAGTTGGTGTTGGTTGGCCAGATCGACGAGTGCGCGGCCTTCCGCCAAATCCATCGTCAATGGCTTCTCGACAAAGACGTGCTTGCCGGCCAGGAGTGCGGCTTGCGCCACGTCAAAATGGGTGCGGGCCGGCGTGGCAATCGCCACGGCATCCAGCGTAGGGTCGGCCAACACCGCGTCCAAGTCCTGTGCGATTGGGCACGCGTAGAGGTGCCTGGCTTTAGCGAGTGCGGTCGGGTTGGCGTCGACCACATAGGCCAGCTCGGCGTCGGCCAGTTGGTGAAAGTTGCGTGCCAGGTTGGGACCCCAGTAGCCATAGCCCACGAGGGCGATGCGTACAGGTTTTTGCGAATCCATTATGTTTTCCTTCGCATTTCTATTGCAGCGGTTGAACCTCGATTGCGCGCAGCCCGCCATAGACCTGGGGGCTTTCAAGCGGCAGGCCGGCGGCCACCGTGACCGGTTGGATCAGCGCCATTTGTTCAATGGCCGTGCCGGGTTCGGCGCCGGCGGCGCCGATGAAGGCGTGGCTCCAGCGAAACCGGTCACGCAGGTCGCCAGCAACCCCCAGCGTTGCCAGTGCGTCGACTGCGGGTTGGCCAAGCTGCCGGCTTGCTTCGTCGGCGGCGGCGCCGGCGATCACGGTGCCGGTGGGCCACTGGGCCACCCATTCAGCCAGCGCGGTCGAGGCGCCGGCGGCGGCAAAGGTGTCGAAGACGGCGCGATCCAACACCTGCCCATCGGCATCCACGGCCACCAGGTTGTAACCACGCCCATTCAGGGCTTGATCGCGCCCATTCACATAGAGCTGGGCAAAATCACCGACTTCTTCACCGGCGCTGCGTGCCACAATCGACGCCGCCGGCGCCAAAAAGGCGCCAGTCTCCCCGATCGGCCAGCCGCGCGGGCCAGCCGGCTGCGCCAGGAGCGCGGGCAGGAGCGCATCACCGCCGAAGTCGATCTGCACCTGGTCGACCGGCTGATTGGCAACCCCGGCGGGGATTTCGATCACCGTCCGTCTCTCCGTTCCTGCGCTGGTTTGGGCAGCGACGGGTTGGCCATTGACCGTGACGGTGAGCGCGTTGCCGGCCCCCACCCAGTCCAACCGCAGCCGGTTGCCCCTCTCCGGCAAATCAAGGAGCAGGGTGGGCGCCGGCCGCGTGGCGTAGCGCACGCCATCCGTGCTGGTGAGCGTGGACCAGCCTTCGCCAAGATAGAGATTGGCCAGGGCGCCTTCCATGCGGATGGTGGTATCGGCCGTATCTGTCCTGGGTTGCACCCGGTAGAGGCGCGTAGTACGCGGCGCTCCTGTCCAGTCAACGCCGTGCTCCTCCTCGATGAGGTCGAGCGGCAATACCTCCTCGACAAAGCGCAGCAGGTGCGGCGGCGATTTTTCGACGTGCACCACCACAGATTGGACATCCAGAAAATCGAGCACCTGGGCGGCTAGCGCGCGATCCTGTTCGATCAGCGCGTCCATCTGCGCCGTGACGACCGCCTCGATATGCGGCCGGTCGGCGTTCATCAGCGCGATCAGGTCGCCGATGAGCGGCGCCTGGGTAAAGTACTGGAATTTGTAGGCGGGGTTGCGACTCGTGTTGCCGCCCAGACGGCGCATCCCGTGCGTGGTTTGGTACCACTCCTGCATCATGATCAGCACGTCGGATTTGCCGAGGACGCGCGCGCCGTTTCTCCAGCCGGTCGGCAATTCCAAAACGGCGCCGTCGCCGGCCATGTTGGCGAGGCGCGTATAGATCGGCGGCACGCGAAAATCACTGAGCGGCAGCGGTGCAGAGAGGTGTTCGACCAGGAAGAGCAGGGTGACCACGCCGAGCACGCCTGTTGCGCGACGCGCGCTGGCGGCTGCCAGCAGCCAACGCAGGCCAGCGGCCGCCAGGACGGCGGCCGCCAACAGGAACATGACACTATAGCGGCTGGGATAGCGGTTGCCGCTAAAGAAGGGTAGCCGGCTGACGAGCGCAAAGGGTCCGGGCACCGGCAGATCCTGTCCAGCCCACCGGAGGTGGGGGCCGAGGGTCAGCAACCAAAAGAGCAGCAATGCTCCTCCCCACAGCCAGGCTAAGCGGCGCGCGGCATTTCCCGCGCGCACAAGATAGACGATGCCGGCGATGGCCAGCAGCAGCGTGCCATACCCCAAGAAAATCTGCTGCCCTTTGTCGTTGGGGAAGGGCAGTGTCGCGGCCCACGCGCCGAACCACGGGTGAAGACGCGTGGGCGCCAGATACCCCATCAGGTCGGCGCTGAATACGTCGGCGAAGCCGCCGCCAGCGCCGAAGAAATCACCTTCGACACGCAGATCGGGCAGCATTGCCCAGAGAAAGGGGGCAATGCCGGCCAGAAAAACCAGCCCGGTGACGACCCCCCCGGCCCCCCAAACCTGGGGGGGGATCGCGCCTTCGGTGTGCCGGCGATCGTGCAGCCAGCCGGCCAGGCGCCAGAGCAGGAGCAGCGCCGCAAAGATCAGCAAGAAGGTGGCGTAGGTCAGTTCGGCCCAGCTTTGCAGTACAAGGAAAAGACCGGCCAGTGCGCCCTGGCGCATGGCCTCGCGCATAGTCGCGGCGCGCGCCGTGCGCACGAGATAGAGTGCACAGAAGGGGATCCATTGACTGCTGGCGATATTGAACTGGCCCAGCGCCGCGTAGAAAAGTTTGGCGGACGCAAAGGCGTAGACAACGCCGGCGAACAGTGCGGCAAAAAACGCGTGGGGAATCGGCGCGCGCAAAGGATCTTGAGGCGCCGTCGTTGGGCGCGGCGATACCTGATTCAGCAGGTCGTAGGCCAGTAGAAACGCGCCATAGCCACCCAATACGAACGCAGCCAACAGCAGCACATTGTTGGCGACGACGAGCGAAAACGCCGTTTGCAGCGGCAGGCTGAGCAGGCCGTTGAGGGGGGTCAGGGTATAGAACGCCAGGTTGATGTCGATCGGGTGGAACATCCAACCGGCATGAAAGAGGTCTGGGTTGATCTGGTCAACCAGCCGAACTTTGGCCCACCAGAGATTCCACGCCAGCGCAGGGTCGTCGACCCCATCGCCCGTCACGTGCGTGGTGAAATGGGCAAGCAGCGGCCAAGTCAGGCCGAGGGCCAGGATCGTGTAGAAACCCAGCGCCAGGACGTGACGGAGAGCTGGCCTCCGCAAAAGGGTGGCAGCGCGCATCACGGGGTGGGGCTGGCATCCACCGGCGTGCTTTCCACACCCAGGTTCATCTGCTGGAGCAACATGCCCATGCGCACCTTGCTGAGCACCGCCAACTGTGGATTGTCCGGATCGGCCAATGCGGCGGCTTTCTCATAGAGAGCAACAGCCTCCAGGGTCTGCCGGCGCAGTTCGGCGACGTTGCCCAGGATGAAATAGACCTGTGGCTCGGCGGGATCGAGCGCTTTGGCCGCTTCCGCCACCTTTTCGGCGCCATCGGCGTCGCCACTCTGCAGATAGCGCATGCCCAGCGCGAGCTGAAAGCGCAAGGGGTCTGTCACGACCTGGCGTGCCCGGTCCAGATAGGCGGCCGCCTTGTCGGGCTGCCCAAGTTTTTCCGCCAACAGGCCGGCCCACAGCAACAGGTCCGCATCATCGGTCACCGTGATCAGGGTTGTTTCGGCCTGGGCCAGCGCCTCCGGCCACTTTTGCTCGATCGCCAGTTGTTCGACCTTGCTCAGCGCGCCGACCACGAGCACGGTCTCCGCGCTTGGCGCAAAAAAAGTGCGGTACACGATCGCGGCAACGACAAAGACGGCGATGGCGATCAGGGCGGTGACCGCGGCGCGTTGCCACTTGCGCTTGTTCAGTGCCGCGGCCAACTCGTCCAAATGCCACCAGGGGCCGGCGGCTGGCGGATGCTGGGCGCGCAACGCCGGCAGCCCCCCGCGCTGATTCGCCATTTTCGTCACCCCTGCGGCGCGCCCTTGCAGGCGTGCCAGCAGATCCTGCCACCGCGTCTGCTCAGAGCGGACGTCGGCCGTGTTTGAAGCCAATTCGTCGAACAGGACGTCGATCTGATCCAGACCGACCAGAAACTCCTCGAGGATGGCGCTGCTGAGGCTAGGCAACTGGCGCTCGGCCTTGTCCAGGAGGTCACGTAAGTCGTTGGATTGTGTGGACGCGCGCGATTCGATGTTATGAGCCATAGCGGTTATCAGCGATCAATCGTCTTCTTCCTCTTCATCGTCGGCTGCCGTGGAGACCTTACCGGCGGCTTCCTCTTCTTCGCGCTGAATCTCGCGAAAGACGCGGTTGAGACCAGATTTGATCTGGCTTTCAATTTTGGCCTTGCGTTCAGGCGGCACGGGGAACCACTCGAGCATCTCGCCGACCAGCCCGCTTTTGGTCTCGTTTTTGTTCTTGCCAGAGCGGTAGTAGTCACGCACACGCAGGCGCATAAACTCGATGTACTCGCCGACGCGATAGGTCGCGTCCGGGCCAACCACAGGGCCATGCCCCGGGATCAGGAATTCGGCATCCAGCTCGCGGATATATTCCAGGGCGCGCAGCCATTCCAACGTGTTGCCCTGTGCCATGTAGGGGTGTTGATCCACCCAGACAATGTCGCCGACGAAACAGATTCTTTCGTCGGGCAGCCAGACGATGCTGGTTGCCGGTGTGTGGCCGCCGACAAAAATCAGTTCGACGCGGCGCTCGCCATAGAGCAGGGTTGCGTGCTGGGTAAAGGTCAGGTGGGGCGGGATGATGACGATGTTCGTGAGCTGCGCTTGGATCTCCGGCTCGCGCTTAAAACTATTGCGCACGCGTTCCTTGAAGTTTTCCGTGTAGCCGGACATTTCCTTGTAGGCGCGTTCGTGGGCAATGACCTTGACGGGAAGAAAATACTGGTTACCCAGGGCATGGCCGCGGTGGTGGTCCGTATTGATCAAATAGAGAAAGGGCACGCCTGGATACTCTTCTTCGATTTGGGTGTGCCAGTCGCGCGCTTGCGTGGGAATCAACGGTGCGTCGACCAGGATGATGCCTTCCTCCGTGTGGAGAAAGCCAGGTGTGCACCCGCGATAGAACGTATTGATGAACACGCCGGGCGCCAGCTCTTCACGCTGTCCTAAGCCGGTAACGCCGATCCGAGTGGCGCTTCGCCGTCGGGCCATAGCTTTTCTCCCTATCCAGTAACACCGTCCGCTAACGAACTCACAAATGAGAAGTGTACGCCGAAGCGGCCAAAAAGTCAAAGCGATTGACATTATGTTTAATCCAAGTCCTGTTGGGCGGTCAACCCCCAAATTTTGGTCGAATTGTCACCTTTCCCACGTGACATCCGCAACTTGTCAGGCGCGCTGTGATGGCGCACAATTCTTGGCTGAAAACGATTGCAGCGTCTAGTTGGGTGCTTTGACGGGGATAGTGTTAGAATGACTGCATGCGCGGGGTCAGTGCATCCTCCAAACCCATTGTTTTTCATTTTCTGAATTGCCGGTCTGACTTATTCGAAAAGGAGTACACGCGATGAGAATTGGCATTTTGACGGGCGGTGGCGATGTCCCTGGCCTGAACCCGTGCATCAAAGCCGTGGTGGATCGAGCGGTCGACGAAGGACACGAGGTTGTCGGCCTGCGCCGCGGGTGGGCAGGGCTTCTGAATTTGAACCCTGAGGACCCTAGCACTTACGACGAATGTTTCCTCAAGCTGGACAAGATCAAGGTGCGTGCGATCGACCGCACGGGCGGCACTTTTCTGCACAGCAGCCGCACCAATCCGGGCAAGATCAAGGGCAAGGACGTGCCGGAGTTTTTGCGCGACCCGGAGAACCCCGATTCCGACAAAGCCGACAAGAGCCTGCGCGACTTCACGCCGCACGTGCTCAAGAATCTGGAGTTCCTGGGCATCGATCGCCTGATCCCGATCGGCGGCGACGACACGCTGAGTTTTGGCGAACGCCTGCACAGCGAAGGCTTCCCGGTCGTGGCCATCCCCAAGACGATGGACAACGATGTGTATGGCACGGACTACTGCATCGGCTTTAGCACGGCCGTCACGCGCAGCGTGCAGTTCATCCACCAGTTGCGCACCAGCACCGGTTCGCACGAGCGCATCGGTGTGGTCGAGCTTTTCGGCCGCAACAGCGGCGAGACGAGCCTGATCAGTTCGTACCTGGCCAGCGTCGACCGCTCGCTGATTTCCGAAGTGCCGTTTGATGTCGAGAAGCTGGCGGCGTTGGTCATGAAGGACAAGAAGAACAACCCCAGCAACTATGCCATGGTGACGATCAGCGAAGGCGCCCATTTTATCGGCGGCCAGGTCGTCGAATATGGTGAAGCGGACGCCTATGGCCACAAGAAGCTGGGTGGGATTGGGGACCTGCTGGGCGAAGCGCTCAAGAAGCTGACCGGCGAGGACATCATCTACCAGCCGCTCTCCTACCTGATGCGCTCGGGTGCACCGGACGCGTTGGATCTGATGGTGGCCGTCAACTATGCCAACCTGGCCGTGTCGCTGATCACCAGCGGTGTGAGCGGGCGCATGGTCGCCCTGCGCGATGGCACGTACACGCACATTCCAATGAGCACCGTCACCAGCGGCCTCAAGCGCGTCGACGTCAGCGAACTCTACGATGTCAACGAGTACCGGCCCAAGGTGCGCCACGTGCTCGGCAAGCCGATGTTCCTGTATTAAAAACGTGAAGTTCCAAAGGATAAACCAAAAATGATTTTCGAGTCCACGTACGAACTGCGGCAGAGCCTGAAAGGCTCGGTCAAGGTGACGGGCGACCGTGTCGAGGTCGTCGATCTGAAGAAATTGCAGGCGAGCGACATCGACGTGCTGGCGCGCAGTGCGGTTTTCGGCACGGAGCCGATCAAAGCGTTTTCGCGCTGGATGATCTGGGAAATTGGCCAGACGTTGGGGGCGCGGCCGGCCAGCATTCATGAGTTTTACATTGCGTGTGGCGAAGGCAAGTGGCGGGACCGCACCGTCCCGGCCATGAACATTCGCTTCACGGCCTATGACACGGTACGCGCGGCCCTGCGCGCGGCCAAGCAGACCAACGCCGGTGCGCTGATCTTCGAGATTGCGCGCAGCGAGATGAGCTACTGCGAATTGCCGCCCGCCGAGTATAGCGCGATGGTCATCGCTGCGGCGATCAAGGAGGGGTACTTCCACCCGCTGTTTATCCAGGGCGATCACTTCCAGGTCAAGGCTGCCAAGTACAAGACCGACCCGGAAGGCGCGATCAAGGAAGTCAAGGACCTGATCAAGGAAGCAATTCCGGCCGGCTTCTGGAACATCGACATCGACACCAGCACGTTGGTGACATTGGAGCCGAAGACGCTTGCCGAGCAGCAGTACCACAACTTCACGCGCTCGGCGGAACTTACCCAGTACGTCCGCGATCTGGAACCGGCGGGGGTAACAGTGAGTCTGGGTGGCGAGATTGGCGAAGTCGGCGAAAAGAATTCGACGCCGGAAGAATTGGACGCCTACATGGGCGGCTATGAAAAGGCGCTGAAGGCATTGGGATCCTCCTATGCTGGTCTGAGCAAGATCAGCGTGCAGACGGGCACCAGCCACGGCGGCATTGTGCTGCCCGACGGCAGCATCGCCAAGGTGGCGGTGGACTTTGACACGCTCAAGGTGCTGGGCCAGCGCGCACGCCAGCATGGTGCGGGCGGCGCGGTACAGCACGGCGCCAGCACGCTGCCCGAGGACTTCTTCAATAAGTTCCCGGAAGTGGAGACGCTGGAGATTCACCTGGCCACCGGCTTTATGAATCTGTTCCTCGACCACCCGGCTTTCCCGGCCAAGTTGACGGAGAAGCTGCACAAGTTCCTCGATGTGGCGGCGGCCGACGAGCGCAAGGCCAACATGACCGATGCGCAGTTCTACTACAAGTCGCGCAAAAAGGCGATGGGCCCGTTCAAACCCGAAATGTGGGTGCTGCCGGCCGATGTGCAAGACGCGTTGTACGGTGCGCTGGAGGAGAAGTTCGTCTTCTTCTACAACAAGCTGAACATCGTCGACACGCGCGACCTGGTGGACAGCCTCGTGACGGTGGTCGAGTACCACCAGCCCAAGCCGGCGAGCACGCGCGCGGCGGGCGATGATCTGGGGTTGGCCGACTGAGTAGACGTGGATTGAATCGATCGTGAACAGGGGCGGGGACGACCACGGGATGGCCGCCTTCGCCCCTGTTGCTTGCCGGTGGCTAACGGGCCAGGACTTTGTGCACCAGTGCCACCATGCCTTTCATGTTGTAGGGTTTTTGCATGTAGGCCGTCGGTCGCTTGACGCTGCGGCGCATCAGGGGCGTAATGGTCTCTGCCTCATCGAACGCCGACGACACAATCACGCGCACATCGGGCGCCAGCGTGCGCAGCGCAGCCAGCGTTTCGGCGCCATTCATGTCCGGCATTACCCAATCCAGGATGACGACGCCGATGCGTTCAGGGTGTTGCTGGAAGAGTGCGAGGCCGCTACGGCCATCCTCGGCCACCAGCGTTTCCAGACCGCTCTGGATTAACATGTCGCCCAGGATCTCGCGGATGAGCGGCTCATCGTCGATGACCAGCACGGTGGAGGCCGATGGCGGCGGAACGGGCGCGGCGTCCGTGTCGCCGATTCTAGACGCTTCACTGCCCGTGACCCCCGTCGGGAAGAGAATGCGAAAGGTCGTTCCCACACCAGGCTCGCTCCACACCTGCAAACCACCGCGATGGGCGCGCACGATGCCCAAGGTAGCCGACAGGCCAAGCCCGCGGCCGGTGAACTTGGTCGAGAAGAACGGATCGAAGATTCGCGCCAGCGTGGCCTGATCCATGCCGATGCCATTATCGCTGACTTCCACAAAGACATATTGGCCGGGCTGAGCGACGACGCCGGCGACAAAGCTAGCTGCCTCGGCGTTGGTTACCCGGCATGCGCCCGTGACAAGCTTGACGTGCCCGTTGTCGCCCGTGATCGCTTCCGAGGCGTTGATCACCAGGTTCATGATCACTTGCTGGAGTTGGCTGCGGTCGGCGGCAATCAGGGGCAGCGACTCCGCCAGGTTGAGGTCGAACTCCATTCGCCGCGTCTTGGTCGTCTCCAAGAGGCCGCCGTTTTCCCGGATCAGGTGATTGAGATCGAGCCATTCCGTCTTGGACTGCGCCTTGCCGGCATAGACCAGGAGTTGGCGGGTGAGGTCGGCGGCGCGTTCGGCAGCCGTGATCGCCTTGCGAATATTGTCCGTGGCCGGGTGATCAGCCGGCAGTTTTTCGAGGGCTACGGTCGACTGGCTCAACATGCCGGTCAACAGGTTGTTAAAATCATGGGCAACGCCCCCGACAATCACGCCAAGGCTGTCCAGTTTTTGCGCCTGGCGCACGACATCCTCTATGCGCCGGCGCTCGGTAATGTCACGCGTGCCAATGACGGCGCCGCTATAATGACCGTCGCCATCGAACAGGGGGTTGCCGACCGCTTCCAACCACAGATAATGTCCCTGGGCATGGCGGAAGCGAATCTTCATGCTGGCCGCGGTGTGCTGTTCTACGGCGAGATTTGTCGTCATTATAATGGAGGGCACGTCCTCTGGATGGATAAATTCGTAGATCGTTCGACCGATCAATTCTTCGGGGGTGTAGCCAAGGGCAAGTTGGTGCGAAGGGCTTACATAGGCAAAGACGCCTTCGGCCGTGATCTGGCTGATCATGTCCAGCATGTTGTCGGTAATCTGGCGCAGGAGCGCTTCGCTTTTGCGCAAGGCACTCTCAATTTGTTTGCGTTCGATAAACTGGCCGACTTGCTGGCCGATGTCGGTCATGGTTGCCAGGAGATCGGCTTGTGGACGTGACACGGCCCGGCAGAAAAAGGCCATGACGCCGGCAAAGGATTTGTCGTTGCTGACGGGAAAGGCCATGCTAGTGCGCAGCCCCGCTGCGGCGGCCACAGTTGCCCGCACAAAGCGGGGCATGGTGACGACGTTCTCGACCCACACCGGCGCACCGGATGACCAGACCTGGCCCGGCAGACCCTGTCCGCACACATAGCGCAACTCGCGACCTGCCAACAGAAAGCGCTCGAAGCCCACATCGGGTGCGTGCCACCCCGCGCTCCAGCGCAGGCAGTTGTTCTGGTCATCCAGTTGCCACATCTCACCTACCTGCCAATCCAGGGATTGGCAAATCGCCTGGAGAAGACGCGGGAACGCGTCGGCGATGCTGGGTGCGTCGGCCAGAATACGTGTGACAGCGAACTGCATGGCGCGGTGCAATTCGCTGCGCTTGCGTTCGCTGATGTCGGTGAAGGTGCCCAGAATGGCCGGCTGCCCATCGATCGTGATCCGCGTTCCCCACGCTTCCGCCGGCAGCATGGTGCCGTCGCGACGCTGTGCGAGTAATTCCATGCGTGCACTGGGGATCTGGCCTGCCAAGACCTGCTGTGCCTGCGCCCTGACCTCGTTTCGCGAAGATGCGGCGATCAGCGCGTACAAGTCGCGATTGACTAGTTCGGCGGGCGTATAGCCGAGCATGGCGGCAAGCAGCGAGTTGACATAGCGAACCTGGGCATGTTGCGAAACGTAGACGCCGACCGGCGACTGATCGCTCAAGGTGCGATAGCGTTGCTCGGACTCACGCAGATCGTCTTCGCGCGCGACGCGCTCTGTCACATCTTCAATCGCTGTAATGATCCCAAGAATCTGTACGTCGGCAACGAGGGGCGCGATTTGCGCCGATTGTTGCATAAAGGTGAAGGGCGGTTCGGGGTTTCCGGGCTGCATCGGCAGCAGGTAGTGATGGAAACGCTGCGCAACCACGATGACTTCGCCCTGCAAGGCGCGCCCATACGCGAGGTCCAGGCCGCGGGTCACCAAGTCTGGATAGACTTCCAGGAGCAGTTGTCCTTCGACCGCACTGCTTGGCAGCCCAGTGTGAATCGCCATCCAATGATTCCAGTAGCGAATCCGTAGACTGGTGTCGACTACCATAACGCCCTGGACAGCAAAAGTGTGCTGCCAGTCCAGCGCTATACCGAGCAGCTTTGCGAGTTGATCAGTTTCTGTCGCCACGTTCATGGGCGTTATTGTCTCCGTATCGAACCGCCTGCAAGGGATCGGGCGTTTCCCATTGGGGATCGCCCGGTACTGCGACCGGTCAACGCGCCAATTCCACCGCTTCCAACAGGCGATTTGTCGCCACGCTGTCCAGCACGACGATCAAGTAGCTGCGCAGCGTGCTCTCGCGAAGCAGAAAGTCGACGGTAAGCACCAGGCCATCGTGCCGGTCGTCCTCGCTGATCGCAAGCGAATGGAGCAGGCCGCTGAGCGAGATCAAGCGCAGGTGCGGCACGGCAAACGCGATGGGGTTGTGTAGCAGGTCGCTGAGGGCGCCCAGGCACGCATTGATCAAATTGTTGGCCACCTCGGTCAATGCCTCGCGATCCGAGGCATCGAGCTTTGGCAGAGACGGGCGGTCAGCCGAAAGCAGGTTGGTCAAGGCGACTGCTTTGCGCAGGTTCAGCACGAGTAAAGCGTCGCTGGCCAGAGGCCCGGCGAGAACCTGATGGACCGCGGCAACGTCGTTGTCTGCCAGTTCGCTCAGCGTGTCCGGCAACTGCGCCAACGGCTGCAAGCGGATTCGGGGAACTTCGAGCAAGACCGTGTGGCCCGTCAATTCCGACAAAGACGGGACGATTTGCTCGCAACGGCTCATGAACAGGCCGGCCAGCGCATCTTGTTGTTGCATTGTAAACACGATCAGATGTCTCCTTCGCATGTTGCTGCGATGCGGGTCGGGCGACTGCCGTTGCTGAAGTGCCGCGAAGCGAAAGCTGGCCTCCTTATTGTGCGCGAAAACGCAGTAAATTTAATCGGTCAAATGGCCGATCTTAGACAATTTGGGATGCTTTCCCCGCTCCCATTCGTGCGCCGCGCACGGCGACCGTGAGAAAGACCGATTTCAGCGGCGCGATTGCCAGCAATGCCTGGGGCGCCGGCGTCTTCTCAAGCACTTGCACAATGCGTGCCAGTGCTTGCGACCCCCACCCTTCGGTGTTATCCATCAGCAGGTCCCCCAGTTTGCCACGCTCGATCGCCATCGCCACGATGCGGTCGAAGGTGGTTTCCGGCGTGAAGACGCGCTTTGCGCGTTTTTCCAGCCGCAAGGCGCCGTGCCGGCAGGCGGCGTAACAGACGCCGCAGCCCAGGCATAGGTCCGCGTTGCGCACGGCCCATTTGCGTTTGCGCCCGTTCTTTTCCCCCTCGACCATCGTGATGGCGTCGACCGGGCAGGCTTTGGCGCAGCGACCACAGCCCTTACAGACCGCCGGGTCGATGACGGAAATGTAGTTTGAACTCACGATCGCGTTCTTGATCTCGAAACGGCGGATGGCGTTCATCATGCCGCAACAGCAGCCACAACAGTTGCAGATGTAGCTGACCTGGCGCTGGACATTGTCGCCCGTCTGCGCCAGGCCGGCGGCTTTGCACTGTTCGAGGATCTGCAGCGCCTCGCGACGGTCGATGCGTTCGGCAATGCCGTTTTGTGCCAGGATTTCGGCGCCGCCATTGAGTGTCAGACAGGTGCGCTGTGGCTGCTCGCACGCATGGTCCAGATGCTGTGCGTGGTGACGACAGGCGCACAGGGATACGGCATGGCTTTTGGCGTTGTCGACAATGTACGTCGCCCGCTCCCAGTCCAGAATCTCGGTGCAATCATCGGCCGGCAGCGCCTCCTCGCGCACCAGGGAGCGGCCAACCTGCGTTTCGCCGGCAAACACGGCGTGGGCAAATCGTTCGTCTTCGAACATGTACTGCTCGAAGAGTTTTGAAATCTCCTGCATTGGATAGTTGTCACGCGTGCGCATAAAGGTGTACTCAAAAAAGCCGATGACAACCGGTGCCAGTGTCACATAGCGGCCGCCTGCGTGTTCGACGTCAAGCACAAGCCCTCGTTCGGCCATGCTGGTGATCGTGTCGCTGAGTTCATCGACCGGTAGCGCGACTTTGTGGGCCAGCTTCTTGAGCGCGATAAAGTTCGTCGGGATCTGGCTGGCCAATTCAGCTTCGGCGGGTTTGAAGAGCAGTTGCAGAAGCTGGCGAAAAATTGGCGAATCCGGCGCGCCCGTCACATTGCGGTCAAGCCGCTGTTGGAGCAGACGGTATGCGCGTGGGCTATTGACGACATGTCCCATGACCCCCCCTTTGCGATGGGTATTCGATTGGCCTGTGGAATGCGGGCGCCGCAGCCGGCGCCGGCATCGGATTGGTTGCGCTTGTAGTGAGCGTGTTGAATCCAGTATAGCACGCCGCGGGGCGCGCTTCAATGGGACAGCGAATTTTTTGGGGGGATGTCAGGCCCTACGCGTAAAATCCTGACCTACATCGGCATAGAGGTCGGCGGTTTGGGCCGCGCACCGTTCCCAGCGGAACAAGCGGGCCTGCGCCATGCCGTCCTCGCGCAGGCGCTCGGCCAGCGCCGGCTGGGTCAGGATGAGGTGAACCGCGTTTGCCAGTGCGGCGGCGTCGGCCGGCGCTACCAGCAGCGCCGCTGCACCGGCCACTTCGGGCAGGCTGCTGAGATTGCTACACACGACCGGCGCCGCACAGGCCATGGCTTCGAGCACGGGAAAGCCAAATCCTTCGTACAAACTAGGGGCGAGTACACAGGCTGCGCCCGTGTAGAGGGGCGGCAGATCGGCGTCAGGCGCATAGCCAGTGAACGTGACATCACCGGCCAGCCCAAGCTGGTCTACCAACGTGCGGATTGGCTCAAACAGCCAGCCCTTGCCACCCACGATGAGGAGGCGGTGGGGAAAGCCGGCGGCCTTGAGCCGCGCCAGCGCGGCCAACGCAGCGGCATGATTCTTGCGTGGTTCCAACGTGCCCACCATCAGCAAGTAGGGACGGTCGGGGCTGTACTGTGCCTGGACGCGCGCCACGTCAGCGGCGCTGGCTGGCCGGAAGCGTGCATCGACGCCTTCATAGACCACGTGGATTTTCTGCGGCGCCACGCCATAGCGCGCGACCAGATCATCCTTGGTATGTCTGCTGACGGCGATGATAGCCGTGGCGGCGCGTACAAACAGGGGCATGCCGGTGCGCAAGAACAGCATGTTGCGTCGCGTGTGGTGCTGCGGGTAGCGCTCAAAGATCAGATCGTGGACGGTCAGTACGGCCGGCGTGGCAAGGCGTGGCAACAGGTGTTCGGTCGCGTGGTAAATGGGCTGGGGGCCGGCCTGCCGGAGCAGCGGCGCGAGGGGTTGATAGGGAAAGCGTGTCAGTTGCGAAGCAAGGACGCTCAGTCGCCAGGGAATCTGCCCAATCGGCAGCGTGTAGGTGGGCGCCTGGGCGAGCGAAGGCGGTGGGTGATGGCCGCTGTGCGCATTGTAGAAGAGTGACAGCGCGACCTGTTCGGCCGGCGCGGACAGAAGGTGCACGGCCAGCCGTTCGGTGTAGCGGGCCAGCCCGGCGTTTTGGTGCACGGCCGGGCTGATGTCCATCAGCACGTGCGTGGTCATGGTTCTTTCAAGAGCGCGAGGATTCGGCTGACGATCATTTCCATGGCGACGCGATTGTCGCCGCCGCGCGGCACGATCACATCAGCGTACCGCTTGCTCGGCTCGACAAATTCCTGGTGCATGGGGCGCACGGTCGCCATGTACTGCTGGACAACCGAGTCGAGCGATCGCCCGCGCTCGACCATGTCACGGCGCAAGCGGCGGATGAAGCGGATGTCGGCGTCGGTATCGACAAAGACGCGGATGTCCATGCTTTCACGCAGTTCCTTCTCCGTAAAAATCAGGATACCCTCGACCAGAATAATCCGCGCCGGATCGACGTGTTGGGTATGCGTACTGCGTGTGTGGATGGAAAAATCGTAGAGCGGCATCTCGACGGCCTGGCCCGCTTTCAGCGTGTGGAGGTGTTCGATCAAGAGCGCAGTCTCTAAGCTGTTGGGATGGTCGTAGTTGGTGTGTGCGCGTGCCTCCGGCGACAGATGGCTTTGGTCGCGATAGTAGTTGTCGTGCTGGAGATAGGCAATGTAGGCGACATTGACCGCCTCCTGGATGCGGCGGCTGACGGTCGTCTTCCCGCTGCCGGTGCCGCCGGCAACGCCGATCACAAACGCTGATTTTTGTTCGTCCATCGTGGTCTCACGATCCAGAGCCTGCCAGTCAGCGCAGTTCCTTGGTTCCTGGGCTGATTTCCGGCTCTTGTTGTCCAGCATACCAGCGACGCAGCGACGCCATTTCGCCGGGTAAGTCGGTTTGCACGGTAATGACCGTCCGATCTTCGGGCCATGCGCCGACCTGAGCTAGCACGAAGCCCGTCTGTTGCCAAAATCCCAACGCGCCCACGGCACCCAAGGCAATTGACAGCCACAGCAACCAGGTTCCCGGCGTTTGGCGCACCTGGATGGCGAGGCTCGGCAATGGCACAAGCGCCAACGCCAACGCGCCCTGTTTCGTGGGGATGGTCACAATCTCGCTGCCGCCAATCGTCACGCGCATGATGGCCTCTTCACTGCCGCCCTGGAACACTTCCACCAAGAAACTGTCTCCCACGGGTCCGGGCATGCCCTGCTCGATCCGCACAATGCGCAGGCCGATTGCCTCGGTGGGCATCAACAGCGTCTCTTCGCTGCCCGCGCTGGGAAAGCCCAGCCCGATGGCAGCCACTGGGTTGGCCTGGCCGGGACGCGCCAGCAACGGGGAGCCGTCGACCGTGCGCACGACCAGCGCCGGTGCGCCCGGCTGCGCTTTCACGTCGACGCCGCCGAGGCGTGACTGCATCTCGCTCTGTACCGGCAGTGCGATTGATTCGCCGCCCACCGTGGCTTGGAGCACGGGGGCAATCGTCGCCGGCGCCGGCTGGTCCAGCCGGTACTCCAGGCGTACGTTGTGCACGGCATCGGTCGTGCGCTCGCCGGGGACGAGCAGCGTGGGGGTAAACTCCCAGCCAAAGACAATATTGAGCCAGATCAGCACCACCGCACACAACATGCCGGCCACGAGCAACGGGCGCAGATAGACGGCTGGCAGCCCGCGCAGGGCAAGCAACCGTTCCTCGAGTGAAATGTCATCTTGCGATGAATCGCGCCGGGAACCTTCTTTAGGCGACGCCGCTGGGGTTCCCGGTTCGCTGGTTGGGCCGGGTTGGACAGCCTGCGCGGCCGGCGCCACGGCCACGCGCACGGTGCGGCGATCGACGTGCCCTAGTCGTGCTTCCAGCAACCGCTGCAACTCATTGGTGAGGGTAAGCGCCGGCGCGGCAACTGCGCGACGCCAGCGCAACAGAGCATCCGCCGCCGCCACCGGAAGTGGTTCGCCGTTCGTGGTGCCGGTTTGGTCGAGAACCTCCGCCACACGGCGCAACCGATAGGCGGCACTGATCAAGCGCGCCAACCGGACGAGCAGGACGAACGCCAACAGCGCCACCACCACCAGCAGGAGTGGGCTATGCAACACATTGAATAGCCCCAGGGCGCGCGGCAGCAGCCCCAGGCTGCCCAACGCATCGCTCGTGTCGGTCAACCAACGTTCTGCCGCACTTGCCTCGTTGTTCAACTGGCCCGGCATTTGCGGTAGCACGAAAGCCACGGCGGCCAGCAGAACAAGCACGACGCTGAGAACCAGCGCCAGCCACGGCGATGTGAGCACTTGCCAGATCCCGCGCAGGACTACCGGCCAAGCCGGTTGCTGTGCCGGCTGGCCAGCCTCCGGGGTAGGCGGCAGCAAAGCGCTATCGCGCGTGGTCGTGCTCGCCACAGTGTCGCTCATGCTTTCCCTGGGTTGCTGCGGGCCAACCACGTACGCACTTCACGACCCAGGTTCTGGAGGGGCGCCCGCCGCACCGTGCATTCGGGCAGTGCGTCGAGAAAAGCCTGCCCATAATCCTTGCGCCAGGCCCGGCTGTCCAATAGCACAACCACGCCGCGGTCGCTCGCACGGCGGATCAACCGCCCGAAGCCTTGGCGGAAGCGCAACACGGCGTCCGGCACCGTATACTCATGAAAGGGATCTTCAAATTCGGCGCTGCGGGCGGCAAACAGTGGGTCATTGGGCACGGCGAAGGGGAGGCGGGTGATCAGCAGGCAACTCAGCTCATCGCCGGGCAAGTCGATGCCCTCCCAAAAACTGCGCGTGCCGAGCAGGACGGCCTGTTCGGCCTGTCGATATTCGCGCAGCAGACGCTGGCGGCTGCTTTGGCCGTGTTGGAAAACGGCGACACCTTGTCGCTCCAACGGGCCGCGGATGGCATCGCCCGCAGCGCGCAACTGCTGGTAGCTGGTGAAGAGCACCAAGGTGCGCCCGTTTGCCGCGCCGGCGGCTTCGACGATCGCTTGCTCCACCATCTGTTGGTAATGCGGATGGTTGGGCGGCTGCATGTCGCTGGGCAGGTAGAGCAGCGCGCTGCGTTTGTAATCAAACGGGCTGTCGACGGTGGCGATCTTGACATCCCATAGGCCAAGGCGCTCGCGGATAAACTGAAAGCTCGGCCCGGTGCGCAGCGTTGCGCCGGTAAAGATCGCACAGCGCCGCCGCTGCACGAGTTCACGCTCCAATAGATCGTGTACGGCGAGCGGCGCGATGGCAAGGGTCACTGCGCTGGTATTGTCGGCCACTTCCATCCAGGCCACGCGGTCGCGGCGGTTGCCGGCCGGCGCCAGCAAGATATCGTCCAGTTGGCGCGCCAACTCTGTGAGGGCCATGTGTTCGTCGCGGAATTCGGCAAAGAGGGCCGCCAGTGGCTCGCTCGCCCACCACTGTGCGCTGTCCAGCACACGTACCAGCCCTTCGCTGGACTCCAGCAGACGCTGCAGCCGGCCGCGTGCTTCGTCCCACTCGACCTCGAGCTGGCTCCAATCGGGCTGGCTGCGCACGGCGCCGTTGAGGGCAAGGCGTTGCGCATACCCGCCTTCGCTGCGCACTTCACTCTGATGACGCGCGAAGGTTGCCAGTTTGGCGGCGAATTCGGCCAATGCCTGCGTCGCGCGCTGGGCGCGGCTGGTCAAGCCGGGCAATTGTTCGAGCGCGCCAGCGAGGCGTTGGCTGCTGGCTGCGCGCTGCACCTGGGTCGCTAGATCGCCCTCCGGGCTGACGCGTCGCAGCAGAAGTTGCACTGCAGACCACTCTACCCGGTAGGTCAACTGGTCCGTGGCGGCTTCTTCCAGCCGGTGCGTCTCGTCCACCACCAGATGAGCGTACGGGGGCAGCACCCGTCCCTCGGCGACCAGGTCGGCCAGCAGCAGGGCGTGGTTGACCACCAGCAGATGGGCGAATTCCGCGCGTCGGCGCGCTTCTAGGTAGAAATCGCGGCCCCCCCGGCCCCCCAATTCTGGGGGGGGATCGGTGTGCCGGACCTCTATTTCTGGGGGGAGGGTGGCCTCCCGGGCCTTCAATTCTGGGGGGGGATTGGTATGCTGGGCCGCTATTTCTGGGGGGAGGGTGGCCTCCTGGGCATTCAATTCTGGGGCTGGTTCGGGTGTATGTAGCATGCCGCACCGATCTGGCGAGCAGGTCGCCCCATCGGAGCAGATGCGCGACCAGATCGCCCGCTCTAGTGGGGAAAAGAGCGCGATTTCGCCGGCATCGCCGCTGCGGGTGCCGGACAGCCAGACCAACACCTTGGCCAGTACGGTCAATTCGGGTGGGGTGAGGCGATGGCTTGTGCGCCAGGCATGCAGCCGCCGCGTGCAGAGATAGTTCTGCCGGCCTTTGAGCAAGGCTGCTTGCGCGATCGGGTAGCCGGCGGCGGCGAGCAGCGATTGAACTTGCGGAATATCTTTGTTCATCAACTGATCTTGCAGGGCGATGGTATTGGTGGCGATTACGACGCGGCGTTGGTTGGCCACCGCCCACAAGGCCGCAGGCAGCAAATAGGCGAGGCTTTTGCCCGTGCCCGTGCCGGCTTCGATCAAGAGATAATCGCCCGTGTTGAACGCCTGTAGCACTTGGGCCGCCATCGCCACCTGTCCGGGGCGCCGTTCGAAGGTGTCGCCCATCAGGCCGTCCAGTGGCCCGCCGGCGGCAAAGAATTGGAGCAGCGCCTCCTCGGCAATCGGCGTGGTCGTCTCGCCGCCATTGTCGAGCGCCGTGGGCGTCAATGGCCGTTGCGGCAGCGCGGTTTGGGTGCGCACACGCGTAGCCGGCGGCAACGGCTGCGCCGCAGCATCGGCAAAGAATTGGCGATAGACCCATCCCTCATCCTGCGCACTGGCCAGAATCAGGGTGTTGACGCTCGCCGGCAGCGCACGCGCCTGCCGGCTCAGGCGCCAAAAGAGTTCGGCGGTGGCCTGCGCATCGTCCAACGCACGATGGGCATCGACTAACTCAATGCCAAGTTCCAGACACAGTTCGCCGAGGCTGTAGCTGCCCAACCCGGGCAGCAGGATCGACGACAATTCGAGCGTGTCGTACACCGGGCGGCGGAAATCGACCCCGGCTGTGCGCAGAAAGCCAATGTCGAAGCCGGCGTTGTGGGCGATGATGGCGGCCACGTCGCCGCTCACGAAGGCCAGCAATTCGGGCAAGATGCGGTCGATCGTGGGCGCGCCGGCCACGTCGGCGGTGCAGATGCCGGTGATCTGGGTAATGCGCAGCGGTATCGGTCGCTGCGGGTCGACCAGTGTGACAAAGCGATCCAGAATGCGGTCGCCCTGGAAGCGTGTGGCGCCGATCTCGATGATGCGGTCGCGCGCCGAATCAAGCCCGGTTGTCTCCAGGTCGATGGCGACGTAGATCCGTTCCAGTCCAGGTGCGTTGCTGCCATTGCCGGCTAATTCGAGACTCTGGAAGCGTTGATTGATATGTTCTGACAAGCGTGGGGTGTCCCTTCTGCGTGTGTACGGCAGTAGCCGTATCCTATGATTATATCCAATCCCCCGCAAACAACGAACTGGGATTTGAGCTTGGATTGCTTCTGGGGCACAATGCCGCCATGCATGTCTCCGTAATTGTCACGGTTTTCAATGAATGCGCCAGCATTGGGCGCTTGCTGGATTCGCTGGCCGCGCAGTCGCGCCGCCCGGATGAAGTCGTGATTTGCGATGGCGGCAGTTCTGATGGCACCGTGGCGTTGATTCGCGACTATGCCCGCACTCAGCGCGAACGGTTGCCGGCGCTGCAGGTCGTGGTCGAAGCGGGCGCCAACATCAGCCGCGGGCGCAACGTGGCGATCGCCGCCGCGCGCGGCCCCCTCATTGCCGCCACCGATGCCGGCGTGCGCCTGGAGCCGGACTGGTTGGAAAAGATCACGGCGCCGTGGGACCAAGCGGGCGAACCACCATTGGCCGTAGCTGGCCTGTTTGTGCCAGACAGCACCGGCGTTTTTCAGACCGCGATGGCCGCCACCGTGTTGCCGCTCGTCGCCGAGATCGATCCCAGCCGCTTCCTGCCGAGCAGCCGTTCGGTGGCCTTCACCAAAGCGGCCTGGGCCCAGGCCGGCGGCTATCCCGAATGGCTGGACTATTGCGAAGACCTCGTCTTCGACTTTGCCATCAACGCGCAACGACCGGCTCAGCCGACGGCGTTTGCGTGGGCGCCGGACGCCATCGTGCACTTTCGGCCGCGTGAGAATCTGCGCCAGTTCTGGACCCAATACTACCGCTACGCCCGTGGGGACGGCAAAGCCGACCTCTGGCGCAAGCGACACGCCATCCGTTATGCCACCTATCTGGTTGCGTTGCCGCTGTTGGTCGGCCATGCGTGCTTTGGCGTCACGGCGCGTTGGGCAGGCTGGGTGGGCTTGCTGATGGGCATCGCCGTCTATTGCCGGCGCCCGTGGCAGCGGCTCAGGATCATCGGGAAGGCATTGGATCTCCCGCAACGGCTGGCCGCGCTCGCGCTCGTGCCCGTGATTCGCGCCACCGGCGATCTCGCCAAAATGGCGGGCTACCCAGCCGGCGTCCGGTGGCGCAGGCGCCACGCCACCTCCATCAGAGCCGTGAGTGTAAGCGGGCAAGGTTCATCAGAGAGCGTGAGCCGGCTGACGGCAAACCGCGCGAATTTGGAATAAAGTGTGCGTATGAACTGGGCAAGTGACAAGTGAGCGCCACGAAAACAGAGCGCCGTGAGGTAGCCGCGGATTTGATGGAGGCGACCCCCGTTAGCGGCGGCATCGGTCACTGGGTATTGGCCGCGCCCCTCTTGATTTTCGTGGCGTGGGCCTGGATCGATTTGTTCGCCTACCTGAGTCCCTTCCCCTGGTTCTGGGTCGATGCCCTCCTGGCGCTGGTGCTGCTGGTGCTGCTGATCGTGCTACCGGCGGGGTGGGCCGTGCACTGGCTGGTCACCGCGGCCCCGCGTCTATTTCAAAACGCGGGGTGGGACGTGCAGCCCTTGGAGCCGGTGCGCGAGTCCGAGCAATACCTCGTGCACTACAGCATTCGCCAACGCCACCGCGCCGCGAATACATGGTCGCGGGCGTGGGTGCGTGCGGCGCAAGGCTGGGTCTACATCGAGATTGCCGTCATCTTGGGTGGCGGTATCGTCATGATCCCGATCTTTTTTAGCGCAGCGGAATTTGGTTTTGGCCGCTAGAGCATGGTTTGTGGCGCGCCCGGTTCGATTCAGGCACGCATACGTAGAAGGAGCGTTGGGGATGGTAAACACAAGTCGAGTGCGAATCGTCATGGGGGTCGTGTGCTGCGTAATTGCGTTGTGTGTAGCAACGGCGCAGCCAGCGGCAGCTCAGGACGGCAGCGCGTCGTCTGGCGTGGTAGCCCGCGTGCATTTTGCCGACCAGGCCGACGTGAACCGGTTAGCGGGGCGCCTGGATGTGTGGTCTGTCGATCATCGCACGCACACGCTGGTGGCCTATCTGACGCTGGACGAGCAGCGCACCTTGGAAACGGCGGGCTATGTTGTCGACGTGGATGTGGCGCAGACCGCAGCGCTGGCGATGTCGCCCATCGGCGCCGCCGGCGCCGCCGGCGCCCAAACGGTGCCTAATTATGCCTGCTATCGTACGGTCGAGGAGACCTACGCCGACCTCACCACACTGGCTGCCAATTTCCCCGCGCTGGCGCGCTGGGTGGACATCGGCGACACCTGGCAGAAGACGCGTAACCCGAGTTCGTCCGGCTACGACATTTTCGCCTTGGTGTTGACGAACCAAGCGATCCGCGGCCCCAAGCCGCGTTTTTTTCTGATGGCAGGGATCCATGCGCGTGAGATGGCGACGGCGGAACTGGCCACACGGTTTGCCGAGCGCCTGGTGCAGCAATACGGCATCGATCCGGATGTCACCTGGCTCCTCGACTATACGGAAATCCACATTGTGGCCCAGGCGAATCCCGACGGGCGCAAGCAAGCCGAGGGCAGCACGTCCGACCAGATCAACTTCAACCCCAACAGCTTGTGGCGCAAAAACGTCAACAACACCGATGGCTGCACTGCGACAGGCCGCTATGGGGTCGATCTCAACCGCAACAGCAGTTTCAAGTGGGGATCGTGTGCGGACGGTTTCTGTTCCAGTTCCTATGCCTGCGATCTCATCTATCGCGGCAGCCAGGCGGCCTCCGAACCGGAAACCCAGGTGTTGGAGGGCTATCTGCGCAGCATTTTCCCGGATCAACGGGGGGCGCAGGATGGCGACGCGGCGCCGGCTGATGCCACGGGGTTGATGGTCACGCTGCACTCCTATAGCCAGTTGATTCTCTTTCCGTGGGGATGGACGGCGGCGCCGTCACCCAATGACACGACGCTGCGCACGTTGGGACGCAAGTTTGGCTTTTTTACTGGCTATGCCGTATGCCAATCCGGCGAGCTCGGTTGCATCTACCAGACCGATGGCACCACCGACGACTTCGCCTACGGCGAGCTGGGCATTGCCGCCTACACCTATGAGGTAGGCACGGCTTTTTTCCAGAGCTGTGCGACCTTCGAAGGTCCCTTGCTCAACAACACCCTGGCGGCGCTGACCTATGCGGCCAAAGCCGCGCGTCGCCCCTACCAGGCGCCGGCGGGCCCGGAGGTGATCATGGCGACCGTGCAGCCAACGCAAGTGCTGGCGGGGGGCGCCGTGACGTTGACCGTCACGGTGGACGACACGCGTTTTGCCAGCAATGATCCCCGGTTTGGCCAGGAGCCAGTACAGAATGTTGCGGGGGCAGCCTATACGGTGGACGCGCCGGACTGGTGTCCGGGCGTAGCAACCGTCGAACTGCAGCCCGTGAGCCAGTTTGACGCACCGGTGGCGCAAGCCATGGCGGTGATCGATACGACGGGTTGGTTGCCGGGTCGCCACCAGGTGCTCGTCACAGGGCTGGACGCCGCCAACCACTGGGGGGTGCCGACGGCGGCCTTTGTCGATGTAACTGACGAAGAAGGGCTGACGCCCCCCGTGTTTTTCCACGACCCCGCTTGCCAGGGCGTGATGATCTACCTGCCCATCGTTGCCCTCCAGTAAGTGCGTTCATTGCATAAGGAACTCCGGTGATCGATCTGTTTGTGGCCCCGATCGGCGTTGTGCTGGTGCTCTGGCTTGTGTTGTATGGGCGTGGGTGGCTGCGGCTGCGCCGCCGCGGGGCGCGCCTTGCCACGGTCTATCGACTGGTTGTTTTCTGGGTGGCAACCATCTTGGTCAGTATTGCGTTGCTCTCGCCCGTGAATCGCTTGAGCACGGACTATCTGTTTGTGCGCAG